>Ga0208690_1000211_pt1 | contig 16236 bp, 18 predicted proteins | sample June2015DPH_16_1_2_FD_184712 | JGI IMG/M metagenome (GOLD analysis project Ga0208690, IMG submission 184712) | Peatland microbial communities from SPRUCE experiment site at the Marcell Experimental Forest, Minnesota, USA - June2015DPH_16_10... | ecosystem: Environmental > Terrestrial > Soil >...
CGTTGTCGGAGAAGCTTCCCCTGCCAACGCCAAAATTGCCCTGCAATTTTATTTTCTTCAGGAAGTCGTCCCCGGGCGGGATCTCAATGTGGGCGTGGATCGTGGCGCTGCCGGACATGGGGGAACGATTGGCCTGCACAAACAATCCCAATAGATCCTCGATGCGAGCCTGGTTCATTTGCACATCGATCACGCCGGTTTTACCGTTACCCTCGGGCGATTTTGCTACGCTGCCCTTCGCCGTGATGTGGGTCTTGCGCAGATCGGCATCGATTTGATTCAGGAAGGTGTCGCCCTGCGTGGCATCGACGTAGGCGCTGAACTTCGCTGTCAAATGCACCGGATGATGGCCCATGACCACTTCAAAATCCGGGATGTCCGTTGTCCCCGCGATGTCGATGTGCGCGAGTTTGCCGGAAAATTTTCCCGTCGATGAGAGCGTTCCTGCGATGCCGTTATAGACGCTTAGGTCGGCATGGTCGAATTTATATTCACCCGAAACCGGCGTCTCTCCTACGTTGCTGAGATTCCACACGCCGAACTTCCCTTCAGCGGCGACTTCTCCCGGCGGTTGGGGGTTGTGCACCTTCACGCGATAACTGAGCGGGGTCTTCCACCCCACATTTCGCAAGACCGCCTCGTGAATCTCGAAACGCAAAGGCGCCGCGTTCGGATCCTGCAAGGCAAATTCCAGCACCGCGCCGTCGGCAACAATTTCGCCGGTGCTGATTTTAGATTGCGTGGTATGAAACGCCGCGCCGGTGCCGAAAGGGGGAATCGATATGAGCATGCCTTCCGCGGTGATCCGGCTCACGCTTTGCGAGATAAGGCCAAGATAGCTGCCTTGGATGGTCAGCTTCTGAATGGTGATGAGCGGCTTGGCTTCGTTGGGGGTGTGATGGAAAACAACTCCTTCCAGGATGCAGCCGGGAGACGGGAAATACGTCTCATGAAAACTCCGGACTTGAACCTGACCGTTGCTGGCTTCTCGTAAGTCTTCCAAAACCTGCGCCTGAGAAAACGGCCACCAGTGGCTCGCGGCTAGTACTATGCCGGCCACAATCACGCAAGCAAGCGCAATAATCACGATCAAACGAATGGAACGCTTGCGACGCCGCTGAATGTCGGTTGATCGCGCAGGGGGAGCAGTTGCGGCGGGCATGAAGCTTGGAGGTGGAAATCGGCGTTCCGGTTGCTGCCGAAAAAAGCCGCGCCTGGGCGGAACGAGAGAATGCGGCACGGTTTTGCTGCATTCCAGGTGGTTTCCGAGCTCTGCTCCTCCGAACAAAAAAGGCCGCCCCACGAGGCGGCCTTTTCGTGTGGAGGACAGCGTTTTGCTTACTTGGCCTGAATAACTCCGAAATAGCCATTCGCATCGTTGGGGCCGGCAGTAAAGAAGAGTTGATTCGTCTTTCCATTCGCCGCGGTGCCGCCGCCGAACTCAATACCCCAGATGCCGTTGATGCTCAGCGCCTTGCCGCTGGAATTTGAAAGCGTTCCGAGCAGCTTTCCAGTGCTGATGTTGTAGGCATTGATCGAGCCGTTCGAGGTGTTGTTTGTAACCAGCAGCGCTTTGCTGAACGTCCCGAAGTTCGCCGGGGCGACGGCGAATCCCCATGCCTGGTTCAGCGGCTTGCCGTGGGCAAAGTGCTTGGTCAGTGTGCCGGTTTCACTGAAAATATCGATGTAACCGCCGCCTCCGCCGTTGGTGGCTGCGTAGGAAACGTAAACTTGCCCGTCGATGTCCTGGATTCCGAAGGGAGCGAAGCCGGCCGGTATGGCGGGATCGGTGAATGAGCCCGTGAGATTGAAGTTGCCGTCGAAAATGTCGACCTTATTATTGGCAGCGTCGGCGGCGAACAGAGAGTTCCCTGACGTGTGATTCGTGATCGCGAGGCCAGTGTACGAGGCGCCGGCAACCGTGGCGCCGATCAGGGCATTATTGGGTTCGAACGACGACCATCCGCTGATGGTTCCATCGAGAGTGGCAAATAGGAAAACCGAAGTCCAGGTATCGATCTTGAATTCCGTCGATCCGTTATAGACGATGCCAGTGGGACTGCCCGCGCCGGTGCCGCTGGCGGGAGGGACAACAACCTGCAGGCTCTGAGGCTGGCCTTGCGCATCGTAGAGAGTTGACCAGCCGCTAGCTTCGTCGCTAACCCAGAAGGGATTGCCCGGGCTGTATGCGAGTCCCCAGGGGTTTTGCAGGAGTGGATCCTGATATTTCTTCCCAGTCAGGTTGGAAGTTAAATAGGTAACGCTGTATTGCGCCAGGGCAGCGCTGGAACCGAAGACCAGAAGAAGCCCGAGAGCGGCGAACCGAACGAGAGAGCGACCAAGCAAACGATGCATGCGATTTCTCCTTGTGCAGTGCGAGTAGGGGGTGAAGCGCGATCCGTTGCGGGCACGTAGTTGATTTTCCCAGCCCGTCAAACCTCGGCAATCGTAGGCGGAGCGGGGCGTGCGGTTGTCAAAGGATTGTCATGAGTTTGTACAATTCCTGTCGCGGAAGAGTGTTGCAAGATCTTGCCAACTGCGGGTTGCAAGGTCGCGGGGAGTGAATTAGTCTTAATTTCTGCCACCAGCAGGAAGCCGGGATGGCGGAACTGGCAGACGCAGCGGACTCAAAATCCGCCGGTACTTAGTACCTTGGGGGTTCGACTCCCCCTCCCGGCACCACAATGATCCATTCGCAGGCGATCAGTTAGGCAGGGTTTGCGGCAAATTTTCTTGCAGTCGGCGATGCCATCTCCGCGAGTGAAACGAAGGCCTCTGGCGCTTCCATAAATGCGTTGCGCGGCCAGCACCTTCACGATCGATGGATCTCTTCATTGGAGAGTTAAGCGGCGACTACCAGTGGCGGACACGCCCGACGTCGACGTGTACGAAGTCCGAGACGCGATAGTATCCCACTCCTCCGCGACGCAGGCGCAGGGCTGCATCACGCAGCATTGCCGTCGGAATTCCAGGCAGACGAATGTCGATTGCCTCGGCCTGCATGTGCAGGCTGTGCTGCGCTACGCCGGTGTGCGGGCGGCGCGTGCGCAGGAATTCGTTGCTCCAGGGCGTGCGATAGCCACAAATCACATCGATTTCACCACCGGAATCGCCGAGCGATGCGGTCAGGTCGTGCAGAAGGTCGAAGAGCTGAGGATCGAAATGGCGCACATCTCCGGTTCGGTGGTCGCGCAGAAAATGGTCTAGCTCGTCCAGAGCTGCGGGGATGTATTGATCACCGCGACGATAGACGACATCCAATCGCTCGCCTGTGTGAGTGTGAAAGAAGCGAAGCCGGTATTCGTGTGGAGATGGAGCCGCCGATTCTGTGGTATGCCCTAGCGTCGCCAGCGGCAAAAAAAGAATCAGCGATAAACAGAACTTACCATTCACTCTCCGCAAGGCCAACGAGAATGCTTGGCAAAGTTGCACAAGGTTCAGTTTGCTGTATTCAAAGAGTCGCACTGTGATTGGATGCGCTTCGAACCAGTTTCGGTTCCCTTAATACCGTCCAAGGAGCCACCCAGGCACCAGGGCTAAAGCCCGGCGAATGTGGCGGTTACCGCGTCCCCTTCGGCGCGCTTCGCTTGCTCAGGGCAAGCTCTAACAGGGTCGCTCTTGCACCGTGCTGCTTAAGGATGTTCCGCGGCCAAGGCTTTGTCGAGGTCTGCATCGTAACCATAGATATCGTCGAAAAAACGAATCTGATTTTCCTCGTTCACCGTAGCCGAGCCGTAGACAATCAGAACCGGAATCCGCGTGGCGAGGTTCACCTGAAGATTGTTTTTCTCGCCGTTCATCGTGGCCTTCACCCGCTGCAAATCCCAGCCAGGATTGTTTCGCAACACCCAGGCAACCAGATCTTCAGGGTTCTGTACTCGAATGCATCCATGACTGAAATCGCGGACGTCCTGCGAGAACAACCCTGGAGCGTCTGTGCCATGCAGGTACACGTTCTCCGGATTGGGGAAGATGATCTTCACCAGGCCCAGAGAATTGGTGTCGCCGGGCTTTTGCCGCACCATCAGGTGAAGCGATTTTATGCCTTCTAGAACCTCCGGGCTCACTTGATTGTCGGTTACGACCTCGCCTTTAGGCGTGACCACTTCGAAATTATTCCTGGCGATATAGTTCGGATCTTTCAGGATGTGGGGCACGATTTCGTTCCGCTGAATGCTGGGAGTCACGTCCCAGTAGGGCCGGAAGACCACATATTGGATCTCTTTCTCAAAGATCGGAGACTTGTGGCCGTAGGCTTTTCCAATAATCACGTTCTTGTAAAAGGCGACGGTGCCATCCGGGTTCATGGCGCGTACGCGATACTCAGGAAGATTCACAACGACGGGCGGCTGCGGAAAGGAATGCGGAAGCCAGCGCCACCGTTCGAGCGTCAACTTGATCTGGCGAATGCGGACCCACGGAGGAGTGTTGAGTTCATTGATCGTGCGAGGGTCGAGGTTGCCCGTGGGATTTTCCCCGTGTCTGTCCTGGTAGTGCTTCACGCCGGCGGCGAGCACACCGTCGTAGATGGTTGCATTGGGATCGAGCTGCACCGTGGAAGGAATGTCGCCGATGATTTGCAGAAACCGGCCCAGAGGGACCACGCCGGCGTAGGGTTGGCCGGGATGCACCGTCTTCGTGACGGTTGGTAGCTTCGGCTGATCAGCTTGCTTTGCATATCCTTCGTAAACCGGCAAGAGCGCGAGCAGCTTGCGGTAGCCCAGGAAGGGCGGCTCCAGATTCTGGATTATGGCGGCTGGATCGGCCGCATTCACGACCTGAGTTTGAATGAAGTCCGCCAACGGGAGTTGTTCCCCTCCCATATCGAGCTGAAACTTGAACTCTTTGGGATTTACGCGGCCACAGTGGATGGCGCGGATATAGCGCATCGCCGAGACCGTGAGTGCGGTATCGAATAAAACCAGGTCCTGTTCCGACGGCTTTTGCCTCAGCTTAAGGAGGCGGCTCCGCCACCGCGAGCCATCGTAATCTTCGGGATCTAGTCCTTTAACCTCCGCATTTTCCAGGAGTTCGATCACGACCTGCCCCTGGGGTCGGACACCGCCGTTTTGAACCCAAACCAGAGAATAGCCGGTCGCCTCGTAGAGTTTGGCGACTTCTGTTTTATAGGCAGTAAAATCCGGCCAGCGGAGGTCGGCATTGCGCCCCGAGTCCACAATACCGTGGAGCGCAGGAACACCTGAGGCAGACAACGTCTGGCCCGCAAGAGCCGGGGGCTGTTCCGCGAGGAGTGCAGGGAAGGTCTGGCCGCTTGCAAAAGACATTCCGCCAACCACGACGCTGGTTAGAACGAACATCCACTGAGGCCGACAAATAAGACTCCTCATAGCAAACCTCCACGTGACGTTTTATGTGAGTATCGAAAGCAATTTCAGGTTCCGCTTAATTGAAAGGGATTTCTTTCGGCACTCGTGGCGAATCGAACGCCTGAGCTGCGATGGAACACGCTGATGCTGTGGCCACTTCGTGCAGAAATCTTCATTGCGGCGTCATTTGTCCGGCAAAGCGCGGGAACCCCGACACTAGGGAGCTCAAATTTTGTAAACCAGATTCTTTCGCGCAGCAGTCTGCCCGCAACTGGGTGCACTTCCCGCAGGAGACCGGTACCCACGCCTAAAATAAAGCCTCGCACAGCGACATCCTACGCGGGGTACATAACGTCGGGCAGATGCTTTCAACGCTTCTGGTACGGGTGGAAGATGTAGTCCTTCGCCTTCACTGGCGTATGGCACGCGAATCCGCAGTCTGAGAGGCTTTTCGGGTCGGCCGTGAACTTGTCCGACGCGGCTTCGTAGTTGAACACCGCATAGCCCCAACCGCCACTTTTCGCAAATCTCTTGCTGTCCTTTTCCATGACGAAAGCCTGGCTAAAGACGTCCGGCACTTCCACGGCGAAAGGGGCCTCGGTGCTCTTCTTCAGCTTCCACTGGAGCTTCACGATCCTCGAGCCCTCCGGAAAAGGCTGGCCATCTACCGGAACGCCGGCCTTGTACGCCTTGATCATCTTCGGATTGGCGACGATCACCTTTAGTATTTCGTCGGTCCGGGCGGAGGAGACCACCGACCAGTCCTCGTATCCTCTGAAGTCGGAGAACGCGATTCCGCCGGGCGATTTCAGCGAGTACTTGTCCTTGTCTTGGACTTGCGCGAAAAGGGCCGCGACGCCGAGGACGGCAAGCACCGTCATGGCCGTCGCCACGAGGGTAAAGCGAGCGATATGCTCCACCGCGGTGGGTGTTTCTATCTTTTGTTCTTGTTGTTCTCGCGCCACAGATTTCGCGACAAGTTTAGACACGGTGTTCTCCTTCACAAGAAAAATTTTCTAGACCCGATCAAGGTACATCTCAAACGATTGCCATTAAGCCAGACCTGAGGGGAGTAAAACAATTGGACCATGGTATCGGCGATACCTTCGTATCGGTTTGTTCCCTGTAGGTCGACCACGCCACTGTAATGGATACGAAAGTATGGACGATACTATCGTCCAATTGCGCGGCCCAATTTGTTCAGGCTGAATGGTGACAGCTCGAATACGGAGGAACATTCCATGGCAACTATAAGCGCACCTGCCAACGTCACGCAGATGAACACACCTACAAAACCCGCACAGATTCGCATGACCCAGCGCTCGCCCGCTTATTGGCGTATCACCATCGACAATCCGCCGATCAATGTGATGGGCCCGGAGATGGTCAAGCAGTTCCAGGAGGTCATGAACGCTCTGGAGGCCGATGAGCAAGTCAGGGTCGTGGTCTTCGATAGCGCGGTCGAAGACTACTTTCTGAATCACTCCGACTTCACGGCTAAGATCGAGGATCTGACCTCACTGCCCGAGGGCCCCACGGGCTTGCCGCCCTGGCCGGACTTTCTCGCGCGGCTGACCCGCTTGCCAGTCGCCTCCATCGCCCTCATCCGCGGCCGTGCGACCGGCAACGGTAGTGAGATCACGCTGGCCTGCGACATGAGTTTCGCCAGCCGCGAGAAGGCCATCATCTCGCAATGGGAGGTGGGCGTAGGAATGGTCGCCGGCGGCGGCCCCATGGCTCGCTTGCCCAGACTCATTGGCCGAAACCGTGCGCTTGAGGTGCTTTTGAGTTCGGACGACATCAGAGCAGAACAGGCGGAGGCCTACGGCTACATTAATCGCGCCCTACCAGACGCCGATCTCGATGCATTCGTAGAGGCGCTCGCAACCCGGATCTCCAAGTTCGACAAATGGGCGATCGCTCAAACCAAGCGCCTCGTCAACACCAGCCTGCCGCCGGACGTTGAGCTCGGCGCCGGGTGGGATGCGTGCATCGCTTCGCTCGGTCGACCTGCCGCACAGGAGGGGATCAAAGCGCTGATGGACCGCGGCTTCCACAAGCCGGGGGATGTTGAAAATCGGCTGGGATACTACCTGGGGCAAATCGCCCGCTAGGCATATCGTGCGGAGCTTGTAACCACACGCTCCGCAATCTTTCTCTCACTTTCGGAGTGGCCATCCTTTACAGACTCCTGACATTTGATCTCTTCACATTTGATTCGCATCGTTTGGATCAGATAAACGCCTTCAGATGCGAAACCGTGTCGCGCGCCACTTCATTCGGTGCCTCTCGCGCTGGAAAATGTCCGATTCCCTCGAGCAGGACTCGCCGATATCCGCCGGTGAAGTAGCGTTCCTGTCCTTCTGATTCCGAAGGCGGGTCGCACATGTCTGCTCCGCCTTGAAGCATCAGCGTCGGCGTCCTGATCAGCTCGGCGCCTCCGAGCCGACGTCTTAACTCGGCGTAGCGATCATCGGCAGGTTCTGCCTTCCATCGGCTGCGATAAGCATTGAGCGTAATGTTCGTCCAATCGCGATTCTCGAAGCTCTTTGCCGTGGCCTCGAACTCCGCATCGTCAAACCACCCGGGAGGGCTCCATGTGTTCCACTGTTGGCGTGCGAAGCCCTTCGGGTCGCTGCGGACTGCCTCTGCGCCCCGGTCCGTCGTCATGAACCACTGGTACCACCAGCGTCGGGATTGTTCGAAGGTTGGAGTCGGAAATCGACCGCCCGGCGAGTAGGAAAGAGCAAGTGCCGTAATGCTGGAGATACGCTCGGGAGAAATTGCAGCCAGTGTGTAAGCGATCCGTGCGCCCCAATCGTGCCCCACGACCGAGAACTTCGCCCAGCCCAAGTGGTCCGCCAAGTCGCTCGCATCCTGCGCCAAAGCCACGGCGCTCCCGTCTCGGATCGTATCCACTGATAGAAAACGCGTAGGCCCGAAACCCCTCAACCATGGCGCTGCCCAGCGGAACCCCGCGTGTTCAAGCTGCGGAAGCACGGAACGCCATCCGCGAACATCGTCGGGCCATCCGTGCAGCAGGAAAACTGCTGGTCCATCCTCAGGCCCACCCGTTTCATATGCAATTTCCAGAACGTTTGTCGTGACTGTCTTCATGAGGTTTGCGTCATTTGATCAACGCCGGGAGTTTGTTAATCACTGCCGCGCCAGCCTTGCTCACCACTTCGTCCTGGGAATCCGTGCCTCCCGAACAACCGATTGCGCCGACGATCACGCCCTGATCGATTAGAGGAATACCGCCTCGAGACGCGATGATTCCATCGAACGCGAGCAGATAGTTGAGATGCATAAGGTTAATGCCGTCCTCGAAGACCTTCGTCGGCCGGCGGAAGGTGACGGCTGCTCGCGCCTTGTGCTGCGCAATCTGAATGGAGGCGAGCATCGCGCCGTCCATTCGTTGGAAGGCAACCAAGTTGCCACCGGAATCGGCCACTGCGACATTCATTTTCCAATTCCGCTTCATGGCCTCCGCCACGGCGGCGTGAATCACCGCCTGGGCTTGCTCCAGTGATATCGGAGGCCCATAGGGTACATCGAACGGTATTTCGGCCGGGATAACATCGAGAGGATTGGACGGGAGCGGTGCTTCAATGGCGATTGCTGCTGTGTTGCTTGACATAATTCTCCTTCGCAAAGCTGGTATTGGCGCAGTTTGAGAAAAAAGGTTCGTATCAGGGCATTGCTTCAGCGATGCCACCAAATGCCGATGGACGAGGGCTTTAGCCGCTGGGGCTTGCCCCGCGTCCAACGGCTGAAGCCGGTTTCAAGCTCGCACGGTGACGGCATGCTTGAAGGCATGCCCTGACACGAAGCCTTTTCAAACTGCACCACTACCGCGAAGCTACAAAGTATCTTCAAAGCTTAAATCCGCATCCGGTCCGGGCCGAGCGTTAACCATACGTGACGGTAGTGCTCTGTCCGACTTCGATGATGTAGCCGTCAGGATCGCGGATGTAGCAGCGTATCTCGCCGTACTTGGGGATCGGCTCCGTGATGAACTCCGCTCCCCGACTTTTCCATAACTTGTAGCACGCCTGAATATCCGCAACGCGGAAATTCATAAAGCTGTTGATGTGATTCGGGTCGGGGACGCTGAGCGTTACCGTTGGCTTATCCGGCGTCGGACCGCCTCCAACGTTCAGAATCATCCAGATATTCGCCAGCAGAAGGTACGCAGGTGCGTTACCGTCTCCCAGGGTCAGAATGCGAGCGCCGAAGACCTTTTCGTAGTAGCGAGCCGATCGCTCGATGTCGGCGACGGTGAGAAATTGCGCGATGCTGATCCCCTCTCGCGGGGGCATCTCATAGCTCTTTTGGTCGATTTGTACGGCGTTCGTTACGGCGTTCATAGGTGCCTCCAATTTCGAAACAGTGTCGCCGAATGTGAGGTGCGTGATTGCAGTGTCGCAGTCGCTCCAGTAGGCGGCACGTCGATTAGGCCAGAAGCGCAACGACAAGTCCATTGGACGAACGTATTGACAATACCAAAGTATGGGTTGGAAATATGGGCAACCAGGGGTGGGGGCTAGCTCAGCTTTGCCCCGATATCATCACACTGAGCATGTCCGGTTTTTTTCAGTTGGAAAGGCCTGCCTTGAGCGAAGCCGAAGGGCTGGGCGGCACGGACTTCAACGGCGGCTTTTCCCACTGGCAGAATAGGCCTTTCGCCTAGTGACGAGACGAGACGCCTGACGCTTTCTATCAGCCCTGACGTGGACGGTGATGGGTTTGGATGAGCCGACGGCAGCCGCCGCCGCAGCGGGATTCAGGGCGTTGAGCACTGCAGCGGGATTCCTGGCGATCACGGTGAGCAAGGTGCGAGCTGGTGCTTCTGGGGTCCTCCGCCCGCCCTCCCAGTGCTTGATCGCGTCAAGGCTGAAGCCAAACGTATCCGAAAATCTGGCTTGCGTCATGCCAAGTCGATTGCGGATGGCCTTCACGTCCACCTCCTTGGGCACATGTGCCTTGAATCCTTCCTGCTCCCCGGCAAGAAAAACCTCAACGTCGTTAAGGCCGTCCATCATCTGCTCGAATTGCGTTTTCATGCGAACTCCCCTGGGTCTCGGAAATGCCCTCGAAAATACTGTTGGCTCGTTTTTTTAGCGCGTTGCGCTCTGCCGTCGACAGATTCTCTTTCTCATTCTTTGGAAAAACTGTAATCAGAAAAACCGGAAATCTCTCGTTGCGCCAGATATACACCACCCGCGCCCCGCCGCTTTTTCCCATTCCCTTGCCTGCAACCCGGACCTTTCGAAACCCGCCGGTTCCACGAATTACGTCTCCACATTCCGGGTCCGCCGCAACGAGTGCCACGATGTCCGCACGCTCCTCCTCGCTAAAGAGTTTGTTGGCAATGGCGAGATAAGTAGACGTCTCGACAACCGTCTGCACGGTTCGAGTGTGCTCCATTGGACACCTTAAGGTCAAGGCAAAATTATGTGCCAGTGGACACCAATGGTTTGCGGTGGAGCAGCCTTACCGTAGCAGCGGCGATTCAGCTCGGGGAAAGATGGGCCAACTCCTCGTGAGCGGTGGACACCAGGAGGAGTTTGCAGCAGCCACCCGTGAAACTACACGGACAAACCGGGGGACGAACCGGGGACAGGTAGAACTTCCCCATTTTTCTCCGCCGACAATGGGGTCATTCCCCGGTTTATCCGGAGTGTTGGCAGCCAAACGGCTAGCACTACATACGCCCACCCAAGATGCGGTCGATCTGCCGAAGATGGTTCAAGTCGTGTGCCGCTTCCAAGCGGACGAACTCCTCGACCGTTTGCCGTCCGCGTACCTCGTGGACCCCATAGCACTCCACCCACCGCGCGCGCGGGACCGACTCCAACAGTCGCAGGTTGCTCTCGCGCAGCGCCCGAAAGACCCCCGCCGAAAGGCTCGCATCTTGCTGCGCGTAACCCAAGCGCTCCGCCCATACGGCTTGATCCCACCACGTCAAGGCCACGCCCGGATTCGCCAGCATGTTTCGCAATCGCCACCCCATCGCCAGCTCCGCGTCCGCCAAGTGCGCTACGATCTCGGCGATCGACCACTTTTCAGGTGCAGGACGCCGGATCAACTCCGCGGGCGCGACATCGCGCAGACGCCGATCGAGCTGCGATGGGGCGGCTTGTTGGACACCGATGGGCTCCTCATCGCCAAGATAGCTTAGGACTCGAGTTCGGTATGCTTCGAACGTCTCGGCCATTGGTCCTCCGGTTTATCCGATCTGCAATACGATCTTGCCGGACTTGTGTGGTGCGCCCGCAAGCATGCGTTGCGCCTGGCGCGCCTCCGAAAGCGGCAGGATTGAGCCCACGCGTGCCGTGATTCTGCCCGCGTCAAATAATGTTGTGAGTGTCTGCAGGCGCGCGGTGGTCACCTCAGCATAGAAGAAAATGGCCTCTGCTGGCAGCGGCTGCGTCGAGACCGAGGTGACAAGTTTGCCTCTGGGCTTCAACGCAGCGACGCAGCGTTGCAACGTACTGCCCCCGACCGTGTCGACGATAGCATCCACCTGTGGGATGTCCTTCTCGAATGCGGGCTTGCTCGAATCGATGATGGATTTCACGCCCAATGATCGGAGCAGGTCCTCGTCGTCAAGGCGGGCGATGGCAACGACGTGGATTCCGGCGTCCACGGCCATTTGTACGGCGTAGGCCCCGACGTTCCCCGCGGCTCCGACGACCACTACGGTTTGTCCGCGCATCGCTTCTGCATATTGGAACAGCATTTGCCAGGCGGTTACCGCAACAACGGGAGCCGATGCTGCTTCTACGTGATTCAGGGATTGCGGTTTGCTGGCGATCATCCCGGACGTGGCCACGGCGAACTCGGCCTGAGCGCCACAGAACTGCGGATTGGTGACGCCATAGACTTCGTCGGCCGGCGCGAAGCCCGAAACGCCGGGGCCGACCTTGTCGACGACGCCGGAAAAGTCCGAACCGAGGGTGAGCGGGGGTTGCGGGCTAACCTTGCTCTTGCCCTCACGGATGATCGCGTCCCACGGAGCGACGCCCGCGGCCATCACGCGCACAAGAACTTCGTTTGGGCCCGGCGACGGCATCGGCACATCCTCGACCATCACGACGTCGGGCGGCCCGAAACTATGAATCCTGGCTGCTTTCACGGCCAATTCCTCTCCCGCGTTGAAGACGCTTTAGAAAAACTGGGGATAGACGGGACGCTGACTAATTTCCATTGCCGAAAAATGAAAACGCCTCCCGCCTGTCCCCGGTTCCCTCCCGACTCTTATGCCGCTGAAACCGACTTCTTCTTCCCATCGAGTGCCGGTAGAAGAAGTTTCAGAAGCGCTTCATCAGAGAACGGGTTCTGACCCGAGATCAGCTCGCGATCTTGAAGGACATAGCTCGACCATGGAGCGAGCACGCTTACGTCACCGCCCGCCGTTTGCAGGGCGAAGTCCGGGTAGAAGAGGACCTTACCACCGATCTCAAGCGGTTCCCGCTGCTGCTCTTCCGCTGTCGAAAAGATGGTCATCTTATATCCAGAATAGATCCAACCCTGCGCCTTGGCGTGCGCTCCAGCGGCATCGCCCGCACTCAGCGCGGCGACCACCTCCTTCGAATTCGGAAGAGCCGAGAGAAGTGAAATCGGGCCATGGCAGAGCACTGCTGTGGGCTTGGATGTTTCATGAAAGTGTCTCATCACTATGCCGGCGTCGGGATCATCGAGAAGATCGATCATCGGACCATGGCCGCCGGGGACGAAAACAGCGTCATATTGATCCAGGCCCGATGCGATGACATCCGCGATGCGGGTGGGGTCTCTGAGCCCAGTCAGGCCGTCGCGGAATAGCATGTAGTCCTGAAGCTTGGCCGCGTCCCCGCCGAAGAAATCGGCGACCTCTGAATGCACATCCACTTGGGGCGCGTTGCCTTTGGGGTTGGCGAAAATGATTTCGTAGCCTTCGTTCATCAGGGCACGAACCGGAACCGTCAGCTCGTTGAGGTAGTAGCCAGCGCCCTTGTAACATCCGCCATCTTTCAAGGGCAAGCCGCGACCGCTGGAGACCAGTACTAAGACTTTTCCTTTTGTTGCCATTTTGTTCTCCTCTTTGAAATCGAATCTGTTCTCCTGTGTAAAACCGGGGACAGACGGGACGTTCACTAATTCCCGTTCATTGAAATCGGGGAACGTTCCGCCTGTCCCCAGTTTCCTCCCAGTCTCCTGTCCCCAGTTTCCTAGAAGTGTTATTCTCCGCGCATTGCAAAACCAGGGCACTCCAGTCTAACAAGGAGATATCCAATGAAACAGGACGTTGCGTTAACCGTCGCGTCTCTCCTCTCGGTCCTCTTCATGACGTTTCACCTGGCGGACGACATCGTCCGGGGAATGGAGCCAGGAACGCTTTCAGACCTGATTGCGCTGCCCATTCTTGTCGTCCAGCTGTACGGAACGCTGGTGCTGGCCGGAAAGCGATCAGGGTACGTCATCATCCTCCTCGGGTCGCTCCTTGAATTGGTCGTTCCCGTCATCCACATGAAGGGGGCGGGAGTCGGCGGAGCGATCGCCAAGTCCAACGGAGCCTTCTTCTTTATCTGGACGCTCCTCGCGCTCGGCGTGACCGCTCTCTTCTCCGTCATCCTCTCGGCGCGCGGGCTGTGGGAGCATTTGCCATGGCGGAGCACCGCGCAGCACAAACAAGGTGCCCCTGCGTGAGGCTCTGATTTGTGCACCGGAGATTTGCCAGGGGGCCGTTCGCATGTGTCTAATCGCGACTTATCGGCAACTATGCACTCTGCGATTCGTACAGAACATTCCAGTGACGCAGCAAGCGGAAGCCCAGAGCGCCAGCCGTACCGGACATTCGCGGTCGGCACGACGGGCTCCCAGGAAATAGATTTTTGAGTCATCCGGTAGCTAAGAAGAAGTGATTCCACCTTCCGGTTGGCGCACGACCCGCTGCGAACTAACTGCGGCTTCGACCCCTGACCAATTCCACGCCTGCCAGACGATGACCGAGGTGCATACAGTTTCAATCGTCGCGAAGAACAAGTAACAAGGAAGAGCGGGCGTCCGGGCACCGAAAAAAGGCGGGACGTAGGTCAAGCCAGCGTTTACAAGGGTCAAAAAGGTACCCGCGATGATGTTCGCCAGCCGGTTCGCTCGAAACGGAAGTAGTCGACACGCCACAATCATGGCGATCGGTATTTCCATGAAGACCGATGAAGCCAGCAGAACCCATGGTGAGAAATGTGGGGCGTCGGATAGATTTGGCGAGCCAACAATAGCAAACAGGGCAGTACAGTCCGCATACAGGTAGTTCAATAACGCAAAGAGCCAGAACAGAGACAACCGCTCCTTTGTGTCATGCATGTTAGCCTCCAAGAGCAATGCAGGATCTGAGTTGCGCTCCTGCGCTCTGTACGTGCATTTGAGCACTTTGGGAATACGGGCGAGTACCTCAAAAGGATGCAGGGTATGCGTCTTTTTTGGGCACTCATCCGTATTACGAGTATGGTGGCGGCGGCCGCACTATCGCTGGAGGGGCTTGTGGCAGTGGATGCGGATGTGGTCCGGCTTCGCCGAGGCGACCTGAGCGCTCTCTCGGAATTGATTGCCCGGTACCAGAATCGGCTGTATCGGTACCTGCTGCGCATCGTGCGGCAGCCCGCCGAGGCGGAAGACCTGTTCCAGCAAACATGGTTGAGAGTAGTCGAGAAGATTCGTTCCTTCGATGCAAGCCGCAATTTCGACGCCTGGCTGTTCACGCTGGCGCGCAACCTGGCGATCGATCATTTGCGCCGGATTCGTCCGCAGAGCCTGGACGAGCCGCTCGCCAACAACTGGCATAGCGAAAATGTGGCGGACCGGATTTCAAGTAAAGACCACACGCCGCTCGATCACGCGCTCGCGGCCGAGCGCCGAACGGAGATCAGCGAAGCGATGGCAGGGCTGCCGATGATGTATCGCGAAGTCCTCACACTGCGGTTTGAGGATGAGATGAAGATTGAGGAAATCGCGCAGGTTACAGCGGTTCCAGTATCAACGGCGAAGTCGCGGCTGCGACGTTCGCTGGAACAATTGCGTTACGCGCTCGAAGCGCGGTACCCCGGGGGTAGATGGCAATGAGCGAGCACGACAAGATTCGAGAACTGCTGGCGCTGGCCGCAGCTGACGCTCTGACGGGCGCGGAAGAAAAGCAGGTTGCGGAGCATGTGCGGTCTTGCATCGCCTGCTCGAACGAATTGGAGGCTTGGCGGCCGATTGCGAGCGAACTCCGCCGATTGCCGACGCCCCAGCCTTCTTCGTGGCTGGTGCAGGCCACGCTGGCGCGTGCGCAGGCGAAGCTCACCGAACAGGCCGAGCACGATTGGAACCGCCGCGTAATGATTGTTGTCGTGGCTTTTGCGTGGCTGCTGACGATTGCGAGCTGGCCGGTTTTCCACTTTGTGAGCGGACGCTTTGGGAGCTTGCTCGAGCCGCGGTTCAGCCATACACAGTTCGGCCAAACGCTGTTCAGCCATACGCTGTTCAGCCATACATGGATCAGTTTTGCCGGGTTCACCGCGCTAGGGTGGCTCGCGGGAGGGGTGGCCGCAGTGATGCTGGCAGTCCGGCAGCGCGGCGAAAGGAGGCTGGCATGAGCCGCTTCACACAGGAATTGCGCGTGATTCCAAAGGCAGCGTGGATCTTTGCAGCGTTCGTCAATTTGTGCTTCACACTGCCGATGTTCCTCTCCGTGGCACCAACGGATCGGGTAGTAGGCAAATGGCCGCGCTGGGGACAAGCGCTGTGCGTGTGCGCAATGTTCCTGTTCATGGCGGCTTGGGTTGCGCTGATCGGATACGTCTACGGCGACGCGAAGCGGCGGCAGATGCGGTACGTAATGTGGACGCTGCTGGCGATCTTCGTTCCTAATGCGATTGGGATG
>Ga0208690_1000213_pt1 | contig 16198 bp, 16 predicted proteins | sample June2015DPH_16_1_2_FD_184712 | JGI IMG/M metagenome (GOLD analysis project Ga0208690, IMG submission 184712) | Peatland microbial communities from SPRUCE experiment site at the Marcell Experimental Forest, Minnesota, USA - June2015DPH_16_10... | ecosystem: Environmental > Terrestrial > Soil >...
TCGACGTCGAAGGCAACGTTTACGGCACAACCCGGGAGGGCGGTACATACAACCAGGGGACGGTGTTCGAGATTACGCCCTAGTCGAGAACGCGGCGAATTCGCGCTACTTTGGTCTGCCTTCAGAGCAAAGTAGCCCAATCAACTTCTAAATTTTCCCGGCCCGAATTCGGTAACGGATCCTAGCGCGTGCGCGATGGGCACGACCTTACTCGTGAGGCAAATCGCGCAAAATCGGCAACGGCTTTTAGCTGCTGAGGCGGTGCCCGGCCAAAGAAGAATTCAGCAGCGTGATTAGCGTGATTAAGGACCGCAAAACGCGATGAAGACAAAATTTTTCATTCTCATCGTGGGTTTATGTCTCTGCCTCACCGCATGCAGCAACAGTAACAGTAACAGTAACAGTAGTCCCAACCTAACCCTCGGCGGTAAGGTCAGCGGTCTCGCAGGCTCAGGCCTGGTCTTGCAGAATAATCACATGGGCTACCTCGCGGTTCCGGCAAACGGCCCCTTCACCTTCGTCAATACGCTTTCCAGCGGGGAAGCGTACAACGTCAACGTTCTCACGCAGCCGAGCAATCCGACGCAGTTTTGCGCCGTAGTCAATGGATCGGGAACGGCCAACGGAAATGTCAGCAACGTCCAAGTCAACTGCGGTGCCAGCTACACCATCGGAGGCACCGTTTCCGGACTCACCGGCTCAGTGCTGTCCATAAACAATAACGGCGGCGATACCATCAGCACGAGCGCTAACGGAGCTTTCACCTTCGACCAGCCCCTCGGCACTGGCTCTACTTACTCCGTAACGGTGTCCGCGCAGCCCCCCGGACAAACTTGCCTGGTGACCAATGGCTCTGGGACTGTGGCGAACAGCAATGTCACTAACGTGCAGGTCACCTGTGCCGCGAACACCTACACCATCAGTGGCACAGTCTACGGTCTCTCCGGATCAGGCCTGACGCTTCAGGACAATGGAGGCGACAATCTCCCGGTCAGCGCCAGCGGCAGTTTCACCTTTGCTTCGCAAATCGACTATGGCAACCCCTATGCCGTCACGGTCGAAAGCCAGCCTTCGAATCCGGCTCAAACCTGCCGCGTGCCGAACGGTACCGGCATAGCCTATGCAGATGTTACCGGCATTCAGGTCGTCTGCACCAACGGCGCCCCCACTTCAAACCTCTGGACATGGGAGAGCGGCTCCGACCAGACAGAAAACGCTGGCTCATATGGATCGCTAGGCGTCTCGGCACCCTCCAACCTTCCGCCGTCACGGGGCAGTGCTGTTACTTGGAAAGACAGCGCCGGAAATTTCTGGTTTTTTGGCGGGACCGCAGGCGAGACTGTCGGCTATTTCAACGACCTTTGGGAATACAGCGGTGGCGAGTGGACGTGGATGAGCGGCTCTAATTCCCTAAGTCAAGCTGGATTCTATGGCATCCTGGGCGTGGGCTCCCCCTCGAACGTTCCCCAAGCCCGGGGACGGTCAGCCCACTGGACGGATTCCGCCGGAAATTTCTGGCTCTTCGGCGGCTTCGGATACATCGCATCCACTAACTTGTCAGGACGTCTTTCAGACCTCTGGAAATACAGCGGCGGTCAGTGGACGTGGGTCGGCGGCCCGCAGGGCTACAACCAGCCAGCAGTCTACGGAACAATGGGTACGGGCGCTCCAGCCAATATTCCCGGGGCGCGGCAGAATTCAGTCAGTTGGACCGACGCAACGGGAAATTTCTGGCTCTTCGGCGGGATCGGAATCGACTCCGCTGGCATTACCGGAGACCTCAACGACACTTGGAAGTACGACGGTACGCAGTGGACTTGGGTGGGCGGATCGGACTTGTCCGGACAGCCCCCTGTCTACGGCACTCGCGGCACTCCTTCTTCCAGCAATACTCCTGGAGGCCGTGATGGTTCCGTCGTCTGGACCGACTCTTCCGGCAATATATGGCTCTTCGGCGGAGAAACCAATCTCATAAACGGAGTCTACAGTTACTACGACTTCAACGATCTCTGGGAGTACAGCGGCGGCGAATGGACCTGGATCGGTGGCTCGAACGTCACTAACCAAGCGGGTTCTTACGGAGTTCTGGGTACTGCCTCCTCCACCAATATCCCCGGCGCCCGTGATGGCGCGGCCTCGTGGACCGACACTGCCGGACATTTCTGGCTTCTCGGCGGCGAAGACAATGCCGGCAATCTTTACAACGATCTCTGGGAATACAGCGCCGCCGAGTGGACTTGGGTAAGCGGCTCAAGCGAGTGCTGCCAGCCGGGAGTATACGGAACTCTCGGAACTCCCGCCCCAACCAATGTTCCCGGGGCACGTTACCGAGCGTCTTCGTGGATCGATTCAAGCGGAATTTTTTGGCTCTTCGGCGGCACCGACAGTACGTCTCTGTATGACGCCGGCGAATTCAACGACCTGTGGAAGTACCAGCCGTAGTCCTAACATCAAGATGGCCGGTCAGAGTTCTCTGAAGGGACCCGGCCCTTCAAATAGATCTCCAGTCGGATGACCATTTTGATCCCCACCCGCGTGAGCGCGAGTATGTGCTTCGTTGGCGGGCAGTTGCGCCAGGCTGAGTCCATATTTCGACAGCGAGTCCCCACCTCGACACACCAACTGCTCTAGTAGAACGACGTATGCCGCCAATCGTAATGAGAACAGGCCTCGTCGACGAATTCGCATGCGATTTGACGGTCGTCCTTCTTTGGAAGAGGACATGCACTCGAATTGAGCGGAGATTCAATATGTCCACAACAATTAAAGACGTGGCGGAGGGAATCTTGATTCCCGGGATTATGATTCCCGACAGCAAACTCACTCGAGAAGCCACGGAGTTGGTGCGCGACACCGAGCCTTCATTGCTCTTCAACCACTCGACTCGTGTGTATTGTTTCGCCTCACTCGCGGGAAAAAGGCGGGAACTGGAGTTCGATTCCGAACTGCTTTACGTCGCCGCGATGTTCCACGACATGGGATTGACTCCGAAGTACAGCAGTAAGTCGGATCGGTTCGAGGTGGACGGCGCCAATACCGCGCGAGCGTTCCTGCGCCAGCACAATATTCCTGAGCTGGAGATCGACACGGTCTGGACGGCAATAGCACTGCACACTACGCCGGGAATTCCACAGTACATGCATCCGGTGGTTGCGCTGTTGACCAACGGCGTGGAAATGGATGTTCTCGGAATTTCCTACTCGGAATTTTCCGACGCCGATCGGGAAGCGATCGGCGTCGCGTACCCGCGCACCGAGCACTTTAAAGAGGACATCATCCAGGCCTTTTACGACGGCATCAAGCGCAAGCCGGAGACGACATTCGGCAATGTAAAAGCCGATGTGTTGGCCGACAAGGATCCAGAGTTCCAGCGCATCAATTTCTGCAGCGTCATCCGCGGTTCACCGTGGAAGGGCTAGGAAAGTCCTTAGCGGAGTTCAGAACGCCTGCATCCATCAACTTATCGATGGAAATCTGGGGGTGACGACCAGTTACAATCCGAACAGCCAGAAGTTGTGGGACAACCAACCGGAATATGCCGATCTTCCGCTCGCACTCGAGGGCGAGGCTAATTACTATGACCACCGCTTAGTCGAGGATCACTGGGAGCAACCCGGCAATCTCTTCCGGTTGATGAGCTCTGAGCAAAAGCAGTTGCTCTTCGAGAACATGGCACCCGCTATCAATGGCGCATCTCAGGAAGTCCTGGAGCGCCATGTTGCGAACTGCCGAAGAGCCGATCCTGCCTATGGCGACGGTGTAGCGCAAGCATTGAAACTGAAAGTTCTAACGGCCGCCTAAGATGCCATTACTCAGAATCGATGTAATCGAGGGCCGCAACGAAGCAGAGCTAAAGGAATTACTTGATGCAATCCACTCTGCGGTGCTGGCCGCATTCAAAGTACCCGAACGGGACCGCTACCAGATTGTGCACGTGCACCCTGCGGCGGAAATGCGAATCGAAGACACGGGACTGAGCATACCGCGCACGGAACGGGTCGTCATGGTGCAAGTGACAACACGGCCGCGAAGCCGGCTTGAAAAGCAGAATTTCTACGAGCTGCTTTGTCAGGAACTAGCTCGGCGCTGTTACATGAAGCCCTCGGACGTAGTGGTTTCAATAACGCAGAACAATGATGAGGACTGGTCTTTCGGATACGGTCGAGCCCAGTTTATTACCGGAGAACTTTGACCTAGGAAAACGGCCTTCACATCAGGTATGGGTCTCAAAAAAAACCCTGAAAACAAAAATGCTGGCGGAGAGGGTGGGATTTGAACCCACGATACCCGTTAAGGTATGTCCGCTTTCGAGGCGGATCGTTTCAACCGCTCACGCACCTCTCCGCGTTGCGCTCAACAGCCAAGATTCCGCTCTTCGCGTTGCGAAGAATCGGAACGACAAGAGCATCGGGAGCCAATGACAAACGACCCAACGACTAACGACGGCTCTTAAAGAACGCCTGCATCATCTCGGCGCATCGGCCGGCCAGCACCCCGCCGCGAATTTCAAGTCTATGGTTCAATGCCGGATGATCCAGCAGTTGCATCACCGATCGCACAGCGCCGGCCTTCGCGTCATCGGCGCCGTAAATCAAACGCCTGATTCGCGCATGCACCATCGCTCCCGCGCACATCGCGCACGGTTCAATTGTAACAAACAGCTCGCAGTCGATCAGTCGATGATTACCAACGGCTGCCCCAGCCTCACGCAGGGCTACAACCTCGGCATGGGCGGAGGCGTCGTGGTCTGCGATGTTACGGTTCCATCCCCGCCCAACAATTTGCCCCGCGCACACCACCACAGCTCCCACGGGTACTTCTCCCGCTTCCAGCGCCCGCTGCGCGGCACGCAACGCTTCCTCCATCCATAGCTCGTCGTTAGGAGTAGTCACGGGGGAAAGGGTAACACCAATGCAAAAACCAGCGCCTGCAGGCAACTCCGGTCTGCCGCGCGGTACGGCATGTCTGAAGACCTGCCCTGATACGAACCTGTGCGCTCAGCCACGGTTCACATCAGGCTCAACACCGACCGCACCACGTTCGGCACAATCGCGCGCACCACACAAGGCAGAACGATCATCACCACCGGATAGGCCACCATAAGCAGAGGAATCGCCAGCGCCATTCGGGCGGTAGGGCTAAGTTTGGATAGGTAAGTTCGCATGGCGCCCTCCGTGTTCATTGGTACGCAAGCTCCTCCGGAAAAGTTCCATCCCGGCAACCGCCAAGTGGTATCCTAGGCACGTTATGGGCATGCCCGCCTTACTGCGCAAAATCTTCCTCGTCGATCTTCTGCAGGGACTGAAAGTTACCTTCCGCTATCAGGATCCCAAGGAGATCTATACCGAGCAGTATCCGCTGCAGCGGCCGCAAGTGGCCGAGCGCTATCGCGGCGCGCCTCGGCTTAACGTCAACCCCGATACCGACGAGACCATGTGCATCGCCTGCGATTTGTGCGCGCTGGCCTGCCCGGAGAATCTGATCGTAGTCTCCAGCGCCCGCAACGAGCAGACCCGCCGCAAGGAGTTGACGAATTTCACCTACGACTTGAGCCGCTGCATGTTCTGCGGCCTCTGTGAAGATGCCTGCCCGGTGGACGCGCTCGAACTCACTCAGGATTTCGAACTCGCTAGCTATACGCGCGAAGGCTGGATCTGGGATCGCGAGACACTGGAAAAAGGTCCGCAGCCCACGCTGTACAAAAAATAGTTTTCGATTTCCCATCTCCATTCTGTTCGGGAGCACTCGAAGTCAATATTCCAATACCATTCACGACAGTAAAATGTCGCAAGAAAAACTATGGGCATTTTCGATTCTTTCCGCAAAGAAGAAGTCATCGGAACCAAGGTTTTAGTCGGCCAGATGGGCACAGGGCAGGGAACCAGATTTGACGAAGAATTGAAGTCCGACCTGCGCGTTTACAAACGATTCTATCCTGCGGCTTCCAGCGCCACCTTCACCACGGTCGCCGAGCTTCGCGGCGCAATCGACCATAAATATGACGTGCTTCACCTCTTCTGCCAGCTAAGCACCGGCAGCGTGATTACTGACGCCTCCGGCGATCGCCTCACCGGAGCAGACCTGCTGAAATCAGCAGTCGATTCTGGAGTGAAATTGTTGTGGATCGGCAACGACAATCCGCAAGAAGCCTACGACGCAGGTTTCAAAACGAAAGGTCTTAAGCTCAACGCGGTGCTAACCCTCCGTCGCCTGGGTTCAAACACGTCGCTCTTTCTCGACAGCCTGCTGGCAAAAATGCAATCCGGCGAGACTCTCGCGAAAGCGTGGAGCATAGCGTCCCAACCAGAAGGCAAGTCGGTGCAACCAGACGTGCCGCACACGATTTCTTCGCTAGGCCGCGGCAGCGTAGTTCTTAAGTAGTCCTCCTCCTCGTCGTATTTTGAACTTGTCATTCCTCACCGGGCTAAAAGCCCGGTGAGGAAACTGATGTGACTTACGCAGTTCCACCGGTTCGGCCGGGACAACACCAAAGTTCCGCAGGGAATTCACTTCGAAGACTCGACACCGCCATCCTGTACTGCTGCGCTACGGCATTGCTGTCCCCACCCTACCGCATCCGCCGGATATCCCCGGGATCGTTGCAGGCGCAGACTCTGAACATGGATTCCTCACCCCAGCGCACTCCCCGGGCTTTTGAAGGAATCAAAAATTCCAAGCCGGAGGCTTTTAAAATGTCAGCAAGAAAACTTACGTTCCTCTCCGTAGTTCTCCTTTGCGCAACCTGGGTGGTAGCGCAGCACGCAGGAGGATCCGGGTCCGCGGGCGGCAGCACCACCGGCGGCAGCGCCTCACAGCCGGGACAGACCACGCCGTCCACGCCGCCAACGGGCAGCACGGCTCAACCGCCGACGGCGGGCACGGGGCAGCCGCCCACCGGCAGCAGCGCTCAACCGCCAACGGGCAATACCGGCGCGCCCCCAACGGGTTCTGCGACGCCCTCCCCTAATGAGCCGGGATCGAATCCAACCAATCCCAATACGCCCAACAACACAACCCAGCCTCCGACCACAAATCCGGATAACACAACCCCAGGCACCAGCCCCAACGGATCGCCTAATCCGGGATCGACCAACCCTGGCATGTCGAATCCGGGATCGAATCCGGGAACGTCGAACCCAGGTTCCAACCCCGGCACATCCAATCCGGGATCGGGATCAGGCTCGGGTAGCAGTTCGCCCAGTGGCCCCGGCCGCGCCTGAAAATCGGGAAGGTCACGAGTTCACTCGTGCCGCTAGACGGCAAGAGAACTAACCGGCTTCAGCCGCTGAGGTAATTCAGGAAAGTGCGGGCCCAACTGCGGGCCCGCTTTTCATTGTGGCCTAATAAGGGAGACCGCAGGCTGCTGCTGCGTCATGCAATGCATGGTCCCCAACCCCCACACAAGATCCCCGGAATAAATCGGAACGATTTCGCGACCAGGGAAGAGGTCCGCCAAAATATTCAACGCGATGCGGTCGTGAGGATCGTTGAAGACCGGCACCAATACTATGCCGTTAGCGATATAAAAATTCGCGTAGCTGGCAGGCAGCCGCCGCTTTTCAAAAATCACAGGGCGGGGCATAGGTAGCTCAACCACGTTCAGAGCCTTGCCGTCCTGATCGCGAGCCGCAGTAAGGCGTTTCAGATTTTCGCGCAAAGGCTTGCAGTTTGCGTCTCGAGAATTGTTCTCGACCATCGTAACAACGGTATTCGCAGAAACGAAGCGCGCAAGGTCATCCACGTGACCATGAGTGTCGTCTCCCACAATGCCCTTGCCCAGCCAAATCACATGCGGCGCCCCAAGGTACTCGGCAAAAACTTTTTCGTAATCCTTGCGCGACATTCCCGGATTCCGCTGTTGCACTTTGCTAAGCAGGCACTCTTCGGTAGTAACAATGGTGCCGCATCCGTTGACATCAATCGATCCACCCTCGAGCACAACGCGGGTGTTGTCGTGCGTAGGACGGATTTCCTGCGTCCCAGCGATATCCGACATCAACTCTCCGATCTTGTCGTCGAATCGCCAGTTGGAATATTTGGCCCAAGCATTAAAGCGAAAATTAACCGCGAACGATGTTCCTTTTTTCAGCTCATGGAGGGGCGGACGCATTCGTCCGCCCACTGCCGAAGGCGAAACAAAAATGCATCCCGAGTCCCGCACCCAAACCCGATTCGTAGGCCAGCGATGAAACCGCACGTTAGCCGAAAGCGCATCCGCGCGCTCCAGTATCCGGCGGACGCGACGCTCCGCCGCACCGTCGTTGACAATCAACTCCACCCGCTCATGCCGCGCCAAATTGCGAACAATCTCGGCATAAACCCAGGGAATCGGCTCGAACTTCCCCGGCCAATCCCCGCGATAATGCGGCCAAGCCAGCCAGGTGGCGGAATGCGGCTCCCACTCCGCGGGCATGCGGTAGGGGAGGGTGGCATCGGAGACACTTAAAAGTTTGCGTGAATGATTGGATCGCGGCATGCAGGGAGTTTATTTCTCGGAATGATAATCGTGCCTTGATTCTCGAGACTGGCATTGATCTTGACGGGCAAATTCCTGCTCAATGAGTGTAATGGCAATTTCGCTCTCAATACCTATCACTCTGATGCCGCCAGAGCCGCAGTCTTACTGGTACATCCGATGCTTCCGATAGAACTCCACAAGCTGCCGGAACTGCTTTCGTGCGTGAGGTGTATCGTTCCGAAAGAGACTCACAAGGGCAATCGCAATGATAGCAACAGTTGCGAATGCTACTGCGGGGATCACAAGGAGCAAGGAGAAGGTCCCCATACCAATCGACATGTACGCGGTGATCAATAGCAGCCCGCGGGAAGCCGGCAGCTCAGGCGTGGAGCATCGCCGCAGTGACGACCAGAGGACGAAGACAAATAGTACCACCCCGGCGATTGCAGTCTTCACCGGGCTTTCAGGTTGGCAGCATCGCGCAACAAGTCGCGCAATTCCCCAAAAGCACGCACCTCCGACTAACACGATTGCGATTGAGCAGTGAAAGTAAACGTGGGGACGAGGACGCCAGCGCTCAAGCGTGTTTGCGTTCGTCGTAGGAACGCCTGAACCAGCCTCTTTCATCGCGGCAATGATAACGTGAGGCGATTCTGGGCTCAACAGGTTTTGCCGATTGTCGGCGTGTTCAGACCGGCTGCATCCATCGCCCCGCTCTTACCGTCCATCAATCATCCGGCTGGAAATCGGCGCGTAAGCATCAATCCGCCGATCCCGCAGAAACGGCCAATTGCGCCGAATATCTTCCAGCGCCTTCAAATCCACATCGCCAATCAAAATCTCTTCCCGGTCATGCGACCCTTCAGCTAACACCCGCCCAAACGGATCGCAAAAAAACGACCCGCCCCAAAACTCCAATCCAGCGCCCGGCGTAGACTTCCCACGCACGTTCCCAGTCTCAAAGCCCACGCGATTTACCACCGCAACATAAACCCCATTCGCAATGGCATGCGCCCGCTGAATCGTCCGCCAGGCATCGTGCTGCGCCACGCCAAACTCGGCCTTCTCCGCCGGATGCCAGCCAATCGCCGTCGGATAAAACAGCACCGGCGCTCCCTGCAACGCCGTCAGCCGCGCGCCCTCGGGAAACCATTGATCCCAGCACACCAGCGTTCCCACGCGCCCCACGCTGGTATCGAGCGCGCGAAATCCCAAGTCCCCCGGCGTGAAGTAAAACTTCTCGTAATAAAGTGGATCGTCGGGGATGTGCATCTTCCGGTAAAGCCCCGCAAGCGAACCATTGGAATCGAAAATCGCAGCCGTGTTGTGATAAATCCCGGGCGCACGTTTCTCAAACAACGACGCGATCAGCACCACGCCATGCTGCCGAGCGGCATCGGCCAACTTCTCGCTCGCAGGCCCGGGAATCGGCTCGGCCAAATCGAACAGCGCATGATCTTCGCGCTGACAAAAATACTGCGTCTGAAAAAGCTCCGGCAAGCAGATGACGCGAGCCCCGCGTCCCGCAGCCTCAGCCATGCGGTCGAGCGCCTTCAGAAGATTCTGTTCCGGCTCCGGCCCGCACGACATCTGCACCAAAGCCACACGAAATTTTTCAGGGGGCAACTTTCAATCTCCGGTGATCAATATAGCATTCACGGCGAAGCCGTCACATTCAGCTATCAGCTGTCAACATTAACGAATCTTTGATGAAACTCCATCTATGAAGATTCAGCTCGATGCGCTGCAAACGCCCGAGCCAACCGGGCATTGCCTGCGACCAATTCCTCGAGCTTCTTGACGACTTCAGTCGCCGGCGCCGACCGCAGAATAGCCTCAACCGCAGCCTCGGCCTGCATAGATTCACAGCGTACTAACCGCAGCAGAAATTCCAACGCAGCATCCTGGCGCGTAAGTGCGATCGCAGAAAGCAACACAGAGCGGAACCAGGGGTCGGCAACTCTGTCGAAGTGCTTGCGCAAAATTTCGAAGCCTTCAGAAGAATGCGTACCCGCAACAGCCAGTGCAGCCTCCGCAGCCGAATCGTCCCCGGAAGCGAAAAAGCGGCTCACCCACGCAATCGCGCCCACGCCTTCCAGTCGAAGAATGCCGCCATAGCAAGCGCCTAGCACCTCCGGCTCATCCGAGCCGAGGACCGCACGCTCGCGCAACAAAAGCGCAGACGATGCTGACCCAACCAGCTCGATGGCCCGAATCGCCTCCGCCCGCACAGACTTTTCTTTATCCGCCAGCAAATCCACCAGATGCGCCAACAACTCCGCGTCCTTCAAACTGCGGCATTGCACCAACGCTAACGCGCAAATGGCACGCAGAGTGCCCGCCGAATCGGAGGCGCCTCCATACGATGGCTCAGGCTGAACATGCCTCATCCCGCGCAGAAAGACCGCCGCATCCTGATGCTCGAACTCAGCGAGCGCCCGCGCGATACCATTTTTTGCCCAACATTGCGGATCACTCTTCAGCGCATCTTCAAAAAATCGATCGAACGCTGAAAGCAGCTCGGGAGTCAACTCAGTCACACGCAACTTGCGAATCAGATCAGCCGCCTTGCCCACAATAAAATTGTTGCGATGCCCCAGTGCCTTGCGCAGCGGCTCGATGCACTCTTCGGGCGGAAGCTCGCCAATCAGTTCCAGCGACGCAATCTGTTCCTCAAACCTACGCTTGCCGCTCACACCAGCAGTCTAGCGCGTCGCAGCCCTGCTCGCTTCGGGTAAATCACAAAAGTACTATTTCATCCTGAGTGAAGCGAAGGGTTTACCGTCTGCATGCGGACGGCAATCTCAATCCGTTCCCTAAGGCTCAACTGCTCATACCTTGTTGCACTTGATACGTTAACTCATGCAGGACATATGACACTATTCGCTTTGTATCGCTCTACTCTCCAGGATAAAACGCCGCCGAAGCCCCTACCCACTCCATTTCCCGATTGTGATCCACGCCCATCATCAACCCGCGCCCCATGCGGATAATCGTCAGCACCGCCTGCAAGTCCTTCTGCCAGATATACATCACACGCACCTCAGCCTTCGTCGATCCAAAGGGGGTCTCGATTACCGGCTCGAAGTGCACTCGCTCCTGCAGAATGTAATCCGCACGCTTTTCTGGCGGGATTGCCTCGATATCTTCCTTTTTCGGCGCAATCACGACTCCCAATCCCGCGAACGAATACAGCGGCTTCAAAGCATAATTCTGCAAATCGTGTGGAACCCGCTCCACCTGATCCAGAAACCAGGTCTTCGGCACCGACTCGTGCTTCAGGTAAGGAATAGAAAACTTGCTGATGCGGAAATACCAATTCGGATGCCCCGCCCACTCCACATCAAGATCGTCGCGCCAATCGAATGCCAGCTTCACGTTCTTGCGTTGCAGTTCATCGACGATCGCTCGGTTATAAATTCGCCGAATCGGAATGCGCCTTCCATCGCGCTCGTAATAAAGCTGTGAACCATCCTTCTTGATCGCCACAATATCGACCGTGCGGACGCTCAGCATCTTTTCGGTAAGCAAAAAGTCCGGCAGCGTCTTCTGAGTTTCAGGATGAATTTCCATGAGGATTACATTCTCGGGATCCTGATCTCCGACAATGGCCGTCCGCAGAAGCTCGCGATAAGACGCCTCATTGAGTCCGCTAAGGAGAAACTGCAGGCTCTGCCCACCTTCGAACCGATTTAATCCATACGTCTCGATGTAGTCCTGCGCCAACGACAACTGATAGGCATAAAGGGAAGGGAAGGCCTGCAACTCGACCAGCTTCGGCTGTAGTTCGCCGCGCGCGTCGCGCACCAGCCCAAAATCCACCTGCACAAATAAAGGTCGAGCCGGCTCGTTCGGCACGCGAAATTCCTCAGGAATCGAAGCGTCTGAACGCTTTAGATATTCGGGATTCTCCACTAGTTGCCGAACGAGTTCCTTCCCATCAGCCGTCATTCGATCCAGCAGCGGCTTCGGAAAAAAGCAAGGAGTTTCCGACAACCGGAATTGCACATGCGTTCCGCAATCGTCATCGACGCGCTGCAAAAATCGCTTATATTTTTCGGGAGTAAAGTTCGCGTTGAACTGCTTGCGTAAGGAGGGAATCATGAGAGGCGCGAAACGTGCAATTTATTCGCGGATTTCCATGCAGCGAATGAGCCCATTCTCCAAGCAGTATATGTGATCAACCATTCGGTCCAGCAACACCTTGCCGCTAAGGTCATGTACAACCTGATGAACAGTGACGATAACCCGTCCATGCCCGTCGAGGTCAACTTTCACCGGATCGACGTGCGGATTAATCATGCTCCACTGCCGAGTCCAATATTCGCGTACGCCCTTATGTCCGTTGACCGTGCCGCCTTCCATGCCATTGGGCCACTCCACGTTAGGCTGCATCACCGTCAAAGCGGCATCGATATCACGCGCATTGAAAGCCGCGTACGCGCCACGGATGACGCCAATCGTGGACTCATCGAGCGCTAATACCAATCCGCTCATTGGCCTATCTCATGCTTCCACTAAGAATTTCCCATCCCGCATGATCTGATCGTCATCCACCCAGATGTTGAACTTCCGTCCCACGACATCGATGTGGGTTGATGAGTCCCACTCCGCCCCAGTGTGCGCGCCGTAAGGATTTCCGAAGGCAATGTGCACACCGGGATATTTCTCATCCTGCAAAATCTGTCCGATCACATCCTTCAAATCGATGTTCGTGCCGATCGCAAACTCGCCCACACGATCGCTGTTTTCGTCCGTGTGGGTGTACTTCCAGAAATCATCTTCCAGTTCGCGATTCTCCGAGTGCGCCTCGGTAAGCCGGTTCCGGTTCATGCGAATGGTCAGGGGCGTTTCTTGCAAGTTCCCAAACTTCGTGCACAGGTAATCCCCGACCACTCCGTCGATCACGAACGTTCCATTTACCTCGCCGGGAGTCGTGAAAATTTCCCCGCCCGGTAGATTCCCCCATTTTTCCGGGGTGATAATCCCGCTGGTCTTCAGCCAGCGATAATTCGGATTTAAATCCGCCGTCAAATCGGTGCCCGCCGCGGTCTTCGCCCGCACTTGCCGCGCTTTGCGCACCATCGCGACCACCTTCGCGCTCAGCCGGTCGACCTTCTGAAAATCCGCTCGCATACCCTCCAGCATGATCTGCCGGTTGATGTTCACCATATGCGCGTGGCGGATCTTCTGACGATTGACCACGTCGGTCATCTGCATGCGCGAGCGCAGTTCGTTCCTCTGTGCCTGCACCGCAAAAATTGAAACCTGGCTGGTTTCAAGATCGGAAACAATCGCCGACGGTAAATCCGTCAGCGGACGCTCCGCCAAATCCTCCAGCACCCAAACATTGTGCGGAGAACCAAGTTTTTCCAGTTCGGCGACAATCGCGGCAGCGATCTCCCAGGTAGCGTCGTCGGTGATGACGCAAACCTTCTCCTCAGGCCGCACGCGCAGGCAAACGCTCACGGCGTTCCGCGCGCCGGGAGCATATTCCGGATCGAATCGAGCGGGGTTCCGATTTCCCCACCCGCCAGTCTTGCGCAAGATGGAATCGCTAGTGGTGTCTACAGGAATGGTCATTAACTCGCTTTTTCCTCGGCAGCCGGCACGTCTTCTTCCAAACCGGCCTCCGTCTCTTCCATGATGTAATCGACAACTTTCTTCAAATCTCCAGTTTCGCGGTAGACACGCAGCTGACGGTCCGCGCCGGTGCCCTCCTCTAGCATGGTTCGGATGTAACTGATTTCCTCGCGCGAATCCAGTTCATCCACCACGTCGTCCACGAAATCCAGATACTCCAGAATCAAATCTCGAGCCGGAACCTCGATCTGCTTGCCAAAATCGATCAGCTTGCCTTCGAGCCCGTAGCGCGACGCCCGCCACTTATTCTCCATAATCAAGGCCCGGCGGTACAAACGAAATCCTTGATTTGCTGTATGCAATTTGTAGAGCTTCACAACGGTGGCCTGTATGAGCGCCGCAATTGCAATGGTCTCATCGGCCCGCATGGGGATGTCGCATACGCGGAACTCAATGGTATTAAAGAACGGATGCGGCCGGATATCCCACCAAATCTTTTTCGCATTATCGATGCAGTTGGTCTTGATCAGCAACTTGATGAAATTCTCGTACTCGCCCCAGCTGGGAAAATAATCGGGAATATTCGTACGCGGAAACTTGTCGAATACTTTGCAACGGTAAGACTTCAACCCTGTATTCATCCCCAGCCAGAACGGCGAGTTGGTCGACAAAGCCAGCAGATGCGGCAGGAAATACCGCGAGTGATTCATCATGTGGATCGCCGTCTCGCGGTCATCGATCCCAATGTGCACGTGCAGGCCAAAGATCAGATTGGCCCGCGCCACCAACTGCATGTCTTCCACAATATTTTTGTAGCGGTCGTCGGGATTGATATCCTGCGTGCGCCAATCGGAAAACGGATGCGTGGCCACCGAAGCCAGCCGCAACCCATTCTGCTTAGCCAGCCCAATAATGTTGCGCCGCAGCATCTTCACTTCGGCTTTGGCTTCTTTGATGTTCTTGCAGACCCCGGTGCCCACCTCCACCACGGACTGATGCATTTCCGGCTTCACCCGCTCCTGCAAGAGCATTTTGCCCTTGGCCAGCAGCTCCGCCTGAATATGCGACCGCAGATCCCGCGTCTCCGGATCAATGGTCTGATATTCCTCTTCAATGCCGATGGTGAAAGTAGGTTTCATAGCGGATCATGTGGGACAGCCGCCCTCGGCTGTCCGTCCCTAAAGCCTTGTCATTCCGACGGCTCGCGAAGCGAGACGGAGGAACCTGCTGTCAGCTGGCAGCCCACATGCCGCAAGCCGGATCACAACAGTATAGCAACGCGGCCAAATGCGGGGGATTTGGAATGGGGCAGGGAAGCGAAATGGCCCCGCCTGAGCGGGGCCATAGAACGTGGTGCGGTTCTCTGTCAGTCTTTAAGTATTGTGCACTAACGCGAACCCGCCAAGTGGCTTGGGGAGATTATCTCCGCGTTTTTCTGCACTCACTTCGCCGTCAATCCTGCCGCCACTTTAAAGAAGGTCCCCTCCGGATTCTTGCCAGGGGCGTTGCCGCCCGTGGCCGCGTTGCCGTAGAAATTTCCATCGCTACCTTCGACCATGCCGAGTGGGTTGCAGCCCGTCGTGCTGCAATTGAACTCTTCGCTGCTGATGAATGTGCCCGAGGTCGTGAGAGTAAACAGTGTGCCCGGCCGATCCGGTGCCGTGCCGCCGTTTGGTGAAAGCCCCCACAGGTTGCCATCCGACGCCTGCGTTAGGAAAGACGGGGAAGGTCCCTGCGCCTGCGACAACTCATAAATAACGGTATAGCCGCCGGCAATCGTGAGCTGGAACACCTGGCTTCCCATCACACCGTAGATGTTTCCATCCGATGCCAAAACGATGTTGCCGCTGACCGTGTTGAGTATGTCAAAGCTGTGCAGAATCGTGAATATGCCGCCCGGAGTCAGGCTGAAAACAAATCCCGCATCACAGGTTTCCACACCGGTTCCATAGAACGTCCCATCGGATCCCTGGACGAGAGATCCACCGAGGGTTCCAGAAGGAAGCGTAAAAATCGAGCTCCAAACGCCTTTGGGAGTCAGCTTAAAGATTGTTGTAGACTCACGCACCACGCCATAGAAATTGCGATCCTGGCCAAGAATGATCGGCCCCGGCTCGTCGGCGCAGTTATCGACCGTACAGAAATTATGCAGAACCG
>Ga0208690_1000223_pt1 | contig 15779 bp, 11 predicted proteins | sample June2015DPH_16_1_2_FD_184712 | JGI IMG/M metagenome (GOLD analysis project Ga0208690, IMG submission 184712) | Peatland microbial communities from SPRUCE experiment site at the Marcell Experimental Forest, Minnesota, USA - June2015DPH_16_10... | ecosystem: Environmental > Terrestrial > Soil >...
TCCATGGCGGCGGAGTCGAAGTCGCCGCTGACGCCGAGGATGATGCGATTGGGGTGGACGTTATTCTTGTGCCAGTCGATCAAATCCTTGCGAGTAATGGCCGCGATGGTTGCATACTCGGCCTGGCGAACGTAGGGATTATCCGCTCCATATGCCAGCTTCGCAGCTTCGCGGGAGGCGATCTCGCCAATCTCGTCGTTGCGGCGCGAGATGGAATCGTCGGCCTGCTTCTGCGCAATGTCGAGCTTGTCGGCGCGAAATTCGGGATTCTGCAACAAATCGGTGAAGACCTTGAAAACGTCGTCAAAATCGCCCTTGAGGCATGACAGGCTAATGTTGGTCGAATCCGCGCCGCCGCCGGTTTCTACTTTCGCAGCGCGGATTTCGAGATAGTCATCGAGTTGATCGCCGGTTTGTGTTTTCGTTCCGCCGGTGCGCCAGACTTCGCCGAAGAGATCGACGAGCCCGGTTTTGGCGGCCGGTTCATCGCTCGATCCGCCGCGGATGCGGGCGGTTCCGTTGATCAGTGGCAGCTCGTGGTCTTCCTGCAAGAAAATCACCATGCCGTTCGAGAGCTGAATGCGCCTCGGCTGCGGCGGATGAAATGCTGGCAGCGGCGGGACCGGAATCTGCTTCCAGTCCGTCGCTTGCGAATCGGCACCCGGGACCGAGGCAAGCAGCGCAAACGCCACGAGCATAAGCGACAAAACTCTGCGCCGAGTTTTCATCGCGCACCTCCCTGACTCGACCAATCTGGGCCTGTCGAACTCTCATTGGAGTCTTGATCCTGCCCTCCTTGTTCGCCACCAGATCCCGGGCCGCCAACCGTTTCAATCACGCCCACGGTGCGGTTCGTATCGTTAAACGTTGCATTCGCCACGCGGCGGACGTCCGCCTTCGTCACCTTATCGATGCGATCCACGGAGCGGAAAAGCTCGCGCCAGTCGCCGTATCGCGTCTGATAGGTGGCAAGGTAATTGGCTAGCCCTTCGTTTTCTCCGAGGCTACGGATGAGGTTTGCTTTGGCGCGAGTCTTGATCATCTTTAGTTCGTCGTCGCTGATGTCTTCTTTCTTCAACCGGTCGATCTCGGCGTGAATCGCATCGGCAACTTCTTTGGTGGTGTGTCCCGGCAGCGGGAAGGCGTAGAAGGCAAACAGATGCGGATATTTCGTTCCGGGTAGGCCGCTGAAGCCCGCGGAGAACGAGGCGATCTTCTTATCGCGCACCAGCGCTCGGTATAGGCGCGAGGTGCGGCCCTCCGACATTAAGTCTGTGATCGCGTCGTAAACCGCGTCGTCTTTCGTGCGGTAATCCGGCCGATGATAGCCCTCCAGATAGAGCGGCTGAGTCTTCTCCATCAATTCGACACGGCGCTCGGAATTCTGCGGAGGCTCGACGGTCGTAGTTTCGTCGGGCTTGTGGCTGGCAGGCAGGCGGCCAAAATATTTCACGAGAATCGGCATCGCTTCGGAAGCCTTGATGTCTCCGGCGACGGCGACCACCATGTTCGCGGGCACATAGTATTCGTCAAAAAATTTCTTTGCGTCTGTGGCGGAAAAAGAATTCAGGTCCGACATCCATCCGACCGTCGGCCGGTGATAAGGATGCGCTTCGAAAGCCTCGGCGTTGAACTGTTCGAGCAGCCGGCCGATGGGATTGCTGTCGGTGCGCAGACGGCGTTCCTCGATCACAACATTGCGCTCTTTGTAGAACTCGCGCAGCACGGGATGCAGAAACCGTTCGGACTCGAGATAAGCCCACAACTCCAGCCGGTTCGTGGGAAGCGAGTAGTGATATTCAGTCTCATCGTAATCAGTGGATGCGTTGAGGTCCTGGCCGCCGTTTTGTTCAACGATCTTCCCGAACTGGTTCGGCACCACGAATTTGTCGGCGGCGGCGATGGCATCTTTCCATGCTTTCTCCAGTTGCTTCAACTTTGCATCATCGCGGCCGACTTCCTTATCCCGTTCGGCGATATAAGCTGCGTAGGCGATCTCCACTTTGGCGAGTGCGGGTTTTTCGGCGGCATAGTCGGTGGTGCCAATCTTGTCCGTGCCTTTGAATGCCATGTGCTCGAACATGTGGGCGAGGCCGGTTTTGCTCATGGGATCTTGCGCGGAGCCGGCATCGACCAATGTGAAGAAAGAAAAAACTGGAGCCTCGGGCCGCTCGCAAATGATGAGCGTCAACCCGTTCGGGAGTTTTTTGACCGTGATGCGCTTTTCAAAAGATGCGACATCCTGCGCCGCGGCGATAGCCGTTAAGATAAACCAGAGAACAAAGGGCCGGAATAAGCGATGTTTCATCGGACCTCCAACGGACGAAGCGTAAATGCATGGATAAACATGATTAGACGAACACGACCGGCAGAAGTTTTGAACTTACGTTGCGAGCAGGGCGATTGTCAAACCGCCGCCTTTCCTGACGGCCCCAATCCTCTTGCTCATATCCCGGCTAAAGGAAGGTTCGTATCAGGGCATCGCTTCAGCGATGCCGCCGCCCAAGCAAAACACAATTCGGCTTTAGCCGCTGCCAGGCCCGTCGTAGGGATAGGGCAGTATTTTGCTCCCAGCACAGTTTCAGGCACAATGCCAGTCTGGAGCGTGACGCATGGATTCGACCATCGAAGTCCAGGGAAAGCAACTCAAGCTGTCGAATCTGGAAAAAGTTCTTTACCCTGCCGCCGGATTCACCAAGCAGCAGATCATCGACTATTACGTTCGCATCGCTCCCGCGATGTTGCCTCATTTGGCTGGGCGCGCGCTCACGCGCAAACGCTATCCCAACGGCGTTGATGAGGAATTCTTCTACGAAAAAAATGCGCCGCAACATCGGCCGGATTGGGTGAAGACGGCTCCCATCTGGAGCGAAGGCAACCATCGCACGGTGCACTATATCCTCGCCAATGACCTGCCCACGCTGGTGTGGTTGGCAAATCTTGCCGCCATCGAGCTGCATCCTTCGCTCGCGCTGGTGAAAGATATTACCTGTCCTACGATGATGGTGTTCGATCTTGATCCCGGCCCGCCCGCGAACATCGTGCAATGCTGCCAGGTCGGCTTATGGCTGCGGGAAGTCTTCGAGAAATTTGACTTGCAGAGTTTTCCCAAGACCTCCGGATCGAAAGGGTTGCAAATTTACGTTCCCTTGAATACTCCGACCAACTACGACGAAACGAAAGGTTTTGCGCGCGCATTGGCGCAATTGCTGGAGCACGAGCACCCGGAGATGGTTGTGTCGGATATGAAGAAAAGCGTGCGAACCGGAAAAGTGTTCGTCGACTGGAGCCAGAACGACGAGCACAAGACCACCGTAGCCGTGTACTCTCTGCGTGCGCGCGAGAGGCCTACGGTTTCAACTCCGGTTTCCTGGGACGAAGTTGAGCGAACTCTGAAGAAGAAAGATGCGAATCTGCTGGTGTTTGAGGCGAAGCAAACCGTCGCGCGCGTTGACAAGACGGGGGATTTATTCGCGCCGTTGCTTGAATTGAAGCGGCGTCTGCCCGATCTCAAAGGAGTTGCAGCCACCGCTGAGGAAGCCGAGCCAATTTCGATTGCGGCACAAGCCGAGGACGAACCGAGGCCAGCGCGAACTCGGAGCACACAGAAGAAAGCGGCGCGAACGCGCAAGTCGAGTCGCAAGGTATAATCCCGTTCGCTACAAATCTCTTGAGAGTTCGCCATGGCGCAATTGTTCGTCGGAACTTCGGGATGGGCTTATCCGAGTTGGAAGCCCGATTTCTATCCCGACAAACTCGCGCAGAAGAAATTTCTCGGCTATTACGCCACGCAACTCAATACGGTTGAGGTTAACTTTACTTTTCGGCAATTGGTGAAGGAAAGCACGATTCAGAATTGGATTCAGGAAACGCCTCCGCATTTTCGCTTTGGCATCAAGGCTCATCAGGTAATCACGCACATCAAGCGATTGAAGGGAACGGAGGATTTCGTGCCGCGTTTTTTGGCGACAATCGAACCGTTAGCAGCCGCAAGCAAGCTTGGGCCTGTGCTTTTCCAGTTGCCACCGAATCTGAAAGCAGATGCCACGCTGCTCCAGGATTTTCTCGCTCTTCTGCCGCGCACCTTGCCGGCTGCATTTGAATTTCGCAATGAATCGTGGTTCTCGGACTCCACGTGGGAATTGTTGCGGTCTCGTGGCGCTGCCCTCTGCGTGGCAGAGACGGAAGAGCGTACAACCCCCGATGTGGTCACTGGCCCGTTGGCTTACTATCGATTCCGCAAGCCAAGTTACACAGCGGAAGAGCGAAGCGGTATGGTCACGCGCATTGGGGAACATCTGGCCGCAGGCCGCGATGCGTTCGCCTACTTCAAACACGAGGAGACGCCCGAAGGAGCGCTCTACGCGCGCGATCTTCTCCGCGATGTGACCCACACTTAACGGCGCATCCCGCTCGTTACTTTCGCCAGCGTCCGATAACGCACATACTTCTTTCTCATCTTAATTATGTCGTCTGGGGCGAACTCGCGCGAACTCTCGAACTTCCTCGATTACTTGAGAATCGAGAAGGGATTAGCTCCGCTCTCGATCGCCGCATACGCCACCGACATTCGCCAGTTCTCCGAAGTTTTGGAGAAAAACAAGCGGCAACTGCTGACCGCTCGCCGCGTCGACGTCCGCAATTTTCTGCAGCAGCTTTTCTCGAATCAGGTCGATGGCCGCAGCGTGGGACGAAAACTATCGGCGCTGCGTCATCTTTACCGTTATTTGCTGCTCGATAAGAAGATCGATCACGATCCCACGCTCGATATCGAATCGCCGCGACGATGGAAGGTGTTGCCGAAGGCATTGGCCCGCGACGAAATGGACGCAGTGTTAGTTGCTCCGCTCGCGCGCAACAATTCTGCGCACAATACAAAAGAGTCCGCCGCGCTCGCCCTCCGCGACCGCGCCATGCTGGAGGTTTTCTATGCGGGAGCCCTGCGGGTCTCGGAGGTCATCAGTGCCAAACTTCAAGACGTAAAGCTCGAAGCAGGATACATGCTCATCCGCGGCAAGGGCGATAAAGAACGCGTGGTGCCGCTGGGCAACTCGGCGCAACAGGCGCTGGCGGAATACTTGAAGCAATCGCGGCCAGTCTTGGCGGCAGGGAAGCGGGGGGCGGATAATGTCGTTGCTTTGAAAGCAAGTTTACTTTTCATCGCACGCGGAGGACATAAGCTGACCCGCCAGCGGGTCTGGCAGATGGTCCGTGCAGCTTCAACGAACTCCGGGCGTGCTGCATCTCCACATATGCTGCGCCACTCGTGCGCTACCCACATGGTGGAAAACGGAGCGGATCTGCGAACCGTGCAGACGATCTTAGGCCATGCGGACATTTCCACGACACAGGTCTATACGCATCTGGCGCTCGACCGATTGAGAACTGTGTATAAAAACCATCATCCACGGGCAAAGGCAAGGTGAAATCGGTGGCTGGAGAAAAAAAGATCGTGGCGAACGCGGTTTCGGATTTCACCCGCTATCTGCGGGAGCGCAATGCCTCGCTGCACACGATCAAGGCTTATGGCCGCGACCTTCAATTGTTTGCGATCTATTCCGGTTCGCGCGGGTGGGAGCAGATCGACCACATCGCAGTGCGCGGCTTCCTCGCGCAGCTTTATGAAAAGGGCCTTAGCAAGACCTCGGTTGCGCGCGCGTTGGCCGCTGTTCGATCGTTGTACCGATGGTTGGCACGGGAAGGCGTTGTGGAGCAGAATCCAGCCAAGCTCGTTGCCACTCCGAAGTTGCCGAAGAAACTTCCGCGTGTACCTACGATTGAAGAGATGAACTCAGTGATTGATGGCGAGATGCCGGAAGTGGCGGCCTTTCCGGAGCGCGAAAAGCTGATGTTCGAATTGCTTTATGGATGCGGCATTCGCAACTCGGAATCGACCGGAATTGATCTCGACGACATTCGATTAAGCGCAGAAGCCATTCTCATCCGCGGAAAAGGGAAAAAGGAACGCTATGTTCCCTTTGGAGATTCCGTGAAAGTGGCGCTAGCGAGATATCTTCCCAAACGAGCCGAACTCTTGCAGGAAAGCCGGAAGCACTCAAGTGCGCTGCTCATCAATACGCGAGGCGGACGCCTTACCACGCGGAGTGTTGGCCGCATCATAAAGAAAATCGCCGTTGCCAAGGGTCTTTCGCCGGATGTGCATCCGCATACGCTGCGCCATGCCTTTGGTACTCACATGCTTGAAGAAGGCGCCGACCTGCGCGCGATCCAGGAGTTGCTTGGCCACGAACGACTAGCCACCACGCAACGCTACACTCAGCTATCGATGAAGTATGTGCTCCAGGTTTACGACGAAACTCATCCAAGGGCGAAGTAGTGCCACGAATCCCAGCAGCGGCGTGCTGATCGAGGAAGAATCTATGGCCGGCTTGGTGGTGAGACGCCGGCGCCACGCAACTGCTCCCACATTTCGACCACGTGCCGCTTTAATTCCTCAGTTAGTTTCGTGTAAGCTTCTTCCGATGCCTCGCTCTCCGGCGGCGGAAAAATCGGGTCGCCGAGCTTCATGCTCAGCGAGGCAAAACGGAAGAACGGCTTGCTCCTAGGCCATGCGTCGTAAAACCCCTCAATGGCAACCGGCACGATTGGGACTTGTAAATGAATAGATAAGACGGCCGCACCCTTCTTGAAGGTCCGTGGAGTGCCATCGAAGGAACGCTCACCCTCGGGATAAAGAATCAGTGGACGTCCCTGCCGCAGTCCGAATGCGCCGGCGCGCATGGCTGGAATCAAATTTGCATCCGGATCGACGACCACAACTCGCAAGGATCGCGCGAGCCGCAGCATGAATCCCTCGCCAAAAATCTCGCTGGTTCCCACCGCGAATACCTTCCTGAAAACCTCGCCTGGAAGGACGCTCGCGAGAATCCCCGGATCGAGATAACTCTGGTGATTGGACGAAATAATGTACGCGCCGGTCTTCGGCAGCTTCTCAAGGCCACGCACGCGCAGATGAAAGCGGTCGAGCGCAATTACCTGGAGCATCCGAGACAACAGGTACCAGAACGTCGCGCTGATGCGTTGCGGCCGCACGAGAGAAATAACGTCATCGGCAGCCGGTTCTTCCGCCAGAATAGCTTTCCAGCCGGCAAACGCGTCGTGGGCCTTAGCCGTGCCTGCTCCGCTGGCTGCGCTTTGCAGAACCGCATCCACAAGTTCGCGCACGGTATAAATTCCTGCCAGTTGCGATTCATCTACATGTCCTCCCAACTCCTGTTCGATCCGGCTGAGCAGTTCGACGCGCTGCATGGAATCGAGGCCCAGATCGAGTTCCAGGTTGTGAGTCGGACGCAAATTCGGCGGTGCGGCTGGCGCCGAGTCGCTTATGATCGCCAGCGCTCGCCGCACGTCCGGCTGATCCAGCCATTCTTTCTCTTCGGCGGTCAGCGGTTGCTGCGCGGTAATTTCGGAATCGCTTCCAATTGTTTGAGCCTGTTGCGTCGTTACGCGCTTTTCCACTTCGAAGCGTTTGATCTTGCGCGTGGTGGTGCGTGGCAAGTCTTCCTGCCAAATCTCATAGCTGCCGATCCGCTTGGTGGAAGCGATCTGCTGCGACAAGCTTTCGATATCGAAGCGAATCACTTCTTTCGCGTTCACAATTTTCTTCTGCCGCAGCACGTCGAAGTTAGGCACGACAACGGCGTGCAGACGGTCGCCTTCGCCCGCTTTTCCATCCAGCCCGATCACCGCAAGTTCCTTGATGTATGGCGACTTCAAATAGTGCGCCTCGACTTCTTCCGGATAGATATTTTTGCCGTTGCTTAGGACGATGACTTCTTTCTTGCGGCCGGTGAGGAACAGCTTGCCGTCAGAATCGAAGTAGCCGAGATCGCCGGTGTAGAGCCAGCCATCACGCAGCACGGCCTCAGTCGCATCAGGACGATTCCAGTAGCCTTTCATGACGACGGCGCCACGCAGCACGATTTCGCCTGCGGGAGGGCCGCCATCGTCTCGTGATTGTGCGTCGACAATTTTCGCCTCCACTCCCTTCATCGCTTTACCCACGGAGCCAATCACGTTATCTCCCGGGGAATTTGCAAACACAGCGGCTGTCGTCTCCGTGAGACCGTAAGCCTGTAACACATCGATCCCAAGGCTGTAGAAATCCTCTGCGATCGCTCGATCGAAGCGCGATCCTCCGGTAACGAGGTAGCGCATTCTCGTGCCTAAGGTCTCGTGAACCTTTTTAAAAACAATCGGTCCCAGGTTGATTCCAATTTTGCGAAGGGTCCGATTCGTCGCCAAGAGGACGTGGAAAACTTTTTGCGTCATTGCTCCGCGTTTCTTGATTTCCTCAAAAAGTCGGCCATGAATCAGATAGAAGAATTGCGGCACGACAGCGAACGCCGTGATGTTACGCTCGCGCAGCGCGCGCAGAAGCTCTGTTGTGTTGAGAGTCTCCAGGTACACAACCCGCGAGCCGTTTACCAGCGGCAGAAGGAGATTGGCCATTTGTGCCAGCACATGAAACATAGGTAGCACGCCCAGCAGCGCGTCTTCCGGCCCGAGTTCCACCCAGTTGAATACTGCTTCCACTTCACCCAGGAAATTGGCGTGAGTCAGCACCACCCCTTTGGGATCGGCGGTCGTTCCGGAAGTGTAAAGCAGGGAAGCGATGTCTTCCGCCGCGGATAGCGCTGGTCGAAAACCTCCCGGCCCTGCCGCTAAGATTGCCGGCATGTTTCCTAACCAGCGCTCGCCGGACTCTTGCGTTATCTGCTCAGGATCCATGAGCACGAGCCCGACGTTCGTGCCCGCGACCCCTTCTCGCGCGGCCTTGGCATGTTTGGAATCGCAGAAAAGCGTGGAGCTGCCGCTGTCTTTTAGTAGTTTGGCGAGTTGATCGGCATGCAGCGCAGTATCGAGCGGCACGATGGTGCAGCCCGCGGCACTGATGCCCAGATATACGGCCACCCACCGGGGATGGTTATCCGCCACAAGAGCCAGCCGGCTGCCGTGCGTTAAGCCTTGATCGGTAATCCATCGCCCCACGGATTCCGCCATGCGCCGAAGCTCGGCGTAGGTGTAACTCTCAAGCTGATTATGGCGTTGCAGTTCGACTGCGATGTTGTTTGGCCAGCGTTCTTCGCACTCCACAAAGCGGTCATAGAAAGTGGGCATGGGTCGTGGGGAATATACACGAAAAATGCATTTACCGCCGAGCGCGCCTAGGTCGCCGAAAGCGGATAAAGAAATTAATTTCTGTGATCTCGGCGATCTCCGCCTCTCGGCGTTAATGTATGGAATCCTTGGTCCCCAATGTCAGTTCCTTACATCTAATTATGCTAGGCTAAAAGGGATAATCTTGGGCAGCTCCCGCCCGGCGAAGGATTTCAGCGTTTGATCAATACACTCATCGGTAAGGTTTTTGGGACCAAGAACGAGCGTTTCGTTAAGTCCACGATGCCCAATGTCGCGGCCATCAATGCGCTTGAGCCGCAGATGCAGAAGCTCAGCGACGCCGAACTGCGCGCCAAGACGGACGAGTTCCGGCAGCGCATCCAGGAGCGACTCAGCCAAGGGAACGGTGGCGCTGCGCCTGCCTCCGAGGCTGAAGGCTCCGAATCTGAAAATAGCCCCGACCGCCTGAAGCGGATCGAGAAGGAGCAATACGAGGCGCTGCAGGAGGCGCTCGACGAAATTCTGGTCGAAGCCTTTGCCGTGGTCCGCGAGGCTGGACGGCGCGTACTGAACATGCGGCACTTCGACGTGCAGCTGATCGGCGGCATGGTGCAGCACGCCGGCAAGATTTCCGAAATGAAGACAGGTGAGGGCAAGACTCTGGTTGCAACTTTGCCCGTGTATCTGAATGCGCTTAGCGGCCGCGGCGTGCATGTAGTTACGGTCAACGATTATCTGGCCAAGCGCGACTCGGAGTGGATGGGCAAACTCTATCGCTTCTTAGGACTCACAGTCGGCGTAATTGTCCACGATCTCGACGACGAACAACGCCGCGCCGCTTACGCTGCCGACGTAACCTACGGAACCAACAACGAGTTCGGCTTCGACTACCTGCGCGACAACATGAAGTTCGACCTGAAAGATTGCGTGCAGCGCGGGCACAACTTCGCGATCGTCGACGAAGTCGATTCCATTCTGATCGACGAGGCAAGAACGCCGCTCATCATTTCTGGCGCGAGCGAGGAATCTACCGACAAGTACTACATCGTGAACCGCATCATCCCCAAGCTCGACAAAGGCGAGGAGTTGTCTCCGCAGGAGTTGCGTCAGGCGCTCGAAGGAGACAAGATTCCTCCCGCGAGGCGGGACGCGCTCATTCGGGAACTGAACGATGTTGGCGACGACCCAACGAGAAAAATTCTCACCGGCGATTATGCAATCGATGAAAAGCATCGCAACATCACGGTTACGGATGAAGGTTGGGAAAAGGTCGAAAAGCTTCTTGGCATCGGCAATATCGCCGACCCGGAGAACTGGCCGCTCAAGCATCACGTTGAGACCGCGATCAAGGCGCACGCGCTCTACCGTCGCGACGTCGAATACGTGATTAAAGATGGCGAAGTCATCATCGTCGACGAGTTCACGGGACGCATGATGCCGGGGCGCCGCTGGTCCGATGGTTTGCATCAGGCCATTGAAGCCAAGGAAGGCGTGAAGATCGAACGCGAGAATCAAACCCTGGCCACGATCACCTTCCAAAATTATTTCCGCATGTTCAAAAAACTTGCGGGTATGACCGGCACCGCGGAGACCGAAGCGGCAGAGTTCGACAACATCTACAAGTTGGATGTGATTGTCATCCCGACAAACAAGCAGATGTTGCGGCTGGAAAATCCTGACGTTGTCTTCCGCACGGAGAAAGAAAAATATTTCGCGGTTGCCGATGAAATCGAGAAGCTCGCCGAAAAAGGGCAGCCCGTCCTCGTCGGTACTACATCGGTGGAGAAGTCAGAGCGTCTCGATCAGATCCTGAAGAAAAAGGGAATCAAGAATCACGTTGTGCTGAACGCCAAGTTTCACGAGCGCGAAGCCGAAATCGTGGCGCAGGCGGGGCGCAAGGGAGCCATTACCATCGCCACCAACATGGCCGGGCGCGGCACCGACATTTTGCTGGGCGGCAATCCCGAATTCATGGCCAAGCAGGAGATGGTGAAGAAGGGGATCGCGCAGCAGTTACGCGTAGCGCAAGGCAAGATCGAAGGCCCGCAGGAAGACGGCTCAACTTCCATTTTCTATTACAACGGGAATGAATATCTCGTCCCCACCGACAAGTGGACCGACGCGTTCAATCGCTATAAGGCGCAGACCGACGTAGAGCACGACGAAGTGACTGCAGTGGGTGGTCTGCATATTCTCGGCACGGAACGCCACGAGTCCCGCCGCATCGATAATCAGCTTCGTGGGCGCGCAGGCCGGCAGGGCGATCCCGGTTCCTCGCGATTCTATCTCGCTCTCGAAGATGACCTGATGCGCATCTTCGCCAAGGAGTGGGTTTCCAAGCTGCTCGAGCGTCTCGGCATGGAAGAAGGTGTGCCGATCGAGTCCAAGCTCATCAGCCGGCGCATCGAGACCGCGCAGAAAGCGGTCGAAGGGCAGCACTTCGAATCGCGCAAACACCTTCTCGAATACGACGACGTGATGAACAAGCAGCGCGAAGCTGTCTACGGCTTGCGGCGGCGCTTGCTCGAGGGCATGGAGCAGAAGGATCTGATCCTGGAAGATTACGTCTCATCCATTCTCGGCGATTTGATGGATGAGTACTGTCCGCCCAAGGGACACGCCGACGACTGGAATATCAGGGGCCTGAAGGACGCCGTCTTCACGCGCTTTGGCGTGGATTTTCTCGCGGAAGGCGTAAAGCCGGAAGCGCTGAACCGGCAGGAACTTGGCGACGCGATTTTCGAAAAGCTCAAAGAGCGCTACGAAGCGAAGGAGAAGCTGATAGGACCCGAGGCCATGCGCCATCATGAGCGCATGATCATGCTGAGCGTGCTCGATTCGCAGTGGAAAGACCATCTTCTCGGCATGGATCACCTGAAGGAGGGCATTGGCCTGCGCGGCTACGGCCAGCACGATCCTTTGGTGGAGTACAAAAAAGAATCCTTCGAAATGTTCGAAGCCATGCTGCAGCGCTTTCAGGAAGACACAGTCAAGTATTTGTACCTGATGCAGATCTTGGAACGTCCGCCAGATGCGGGCCCTCCTCAGGCGGCAGCGGAACGCGAAAGTGCCGGAGTTCCTGCGCAGCAGGGAAGCGGCGGCAACGGCCACCATCCCCCGCGCCTCGTTGCTACTTCCGCCGACGATTTAGAAGAAGCCTTCATGCGCCGCAAGCGCCGAGAACTCGAGCAGGCGCGCATGGCCGGAGCCGGCGATGTGCAACCCGTGCAGCAAGTCGTGCGCTCACAAGAAAAAGTGGGGCGCAACGATCCTTGCCCTTGCGGGTCGGGGAAGAAATTTAAGAAGTGCCACGGGGCGTAACGAGGTTTTCCCGGCGGTTCATTTCATCCGCGCGCGCCTGTCACGTGGGGGGCTAATGAATGCCGTCGCTTTGCGACTGGGGTTTCGACCCTCGGACTCAGCTTATTCCACGCCGAACCTGTTATTTCGCCGCTTTGAACGTCATCTCCTCGGCGCGGCTCCCGGTTTCTTGCTTCCAATCCTGAAACAGCGTCGCATAATTCTTCATAATGTATTCCACTCGGCCCACGCCTAACTTCTTCGCCGTGGCATCAATCCACCGCGGCGAGCCCTCGATCTCGCAAAAATTCCCAATCGGAGTCTCGTCCACAACAACCTGCCCCTCGCCATCGGTCCACTCGGCGCGAAATTTCTCGTAGCGAAACGACGGCGCATATCCCAGCGCCCGCAGAATCAACTCCATGTGCTCTCCATCCTCCACCACCGTCTCTAGCTCCTCGCGGCTGCTATGGCGGCCCGTCTTCTTCCCCGACTTGTGGGTCAGCGTCCACTTCCCACCGTATTCCCGCAGGCGCAGCAATTGTTTCCGTTTGCGCAGAACCTGGCCGGGAAGGTCGTACAGAGTGTTCATCTCGTGGGTCCGCCGCGTATCGAGCCGAAACCCTGCCTGGCGCAGTTTTCGCGTGAGCGTGCGGAGATCGTCAACCCGAAACTTGACCTCGATTTCTCTCTTTGAAGCCATCAAGGGAAGTGTAAGAGGAGCAGCGTAAGACAGCGCAAAACGACGAATGACCAACAACCGACGACGAACGACTAACAACGACCGACCAAGGACGAACGACAAAGGACTAACTAAACGTAGGCAGCTTCACCAGATCATCCTGCGGAACCACTTCTACCGGTTCTCCGGCCTTGCGCCACGCCGTCAATCCCCCAACGATCACAAACGTGTTGAATCCTTTTTCCCGCAGCAGGTGCGCCACCCGGGCGCTGGTCGCTTCGCGCGCTCAAGTGCAGTAGAGATAGATGTCCTTATCTTTGGGAAGGTTCTTGATCTCCTCCTCAAGGTTGTTCGGCTCGATGCGGATAGAATTCTTGATGCGAGCCGCTCCAGAATCGTAATAGCCATGGCTGCGGACATCGACGATCAACACGTGGCTGGCATCTTGCGAGGCCAAGCGGCGAGCGAGTTCCTCCACTTGCACGCGCGGCACTATGCTGTAGGGCTTGTTCTTCTGATATTGCATCACGCGGTAAATCGCATAGACAATCAGCGTAGCGATGACCACCGCCTCCATGGCCTTTCCGGCGGCATGAAAGCCGCGCAGAACTGCCGCCAGAAAATCGCGGGAGAGATAACCGACCGCTAGATAAGTGAGCGCATAGAGGTTGGCGCCAAGGAAATCCAACCGCAAAAATTGCCAGAAGCGCATCTTCATACTGCCCGCCAGCGGCGCGGCCATGGTATTGACGCCGGGGATAAACTTAGCGATCACTAGCGTGATCTTTCCACGTTTATAGAACGACTCCGCGGAGCGCAAAATGCAGGTTTCAGGATTAATCGAAACCCGGCACAGAAAGCCGAGCAGTGCCCAGCCCATATATCGTCCCAGCCAGTATTGAACCGCATCCCCCAGCAGCAGCGCCGTGACCGCTGCGAAAACCACATACGGCCCCCAGAGCGCGTGCCCAGCCACCGCCGCTCCGGCCGCCACCAGTGCGATTGCAGCGGGGAAAGGAAGCCCAATCGCTTCGGCCAGCAGCAAGCCAAACGTCAAGGCGTACCCATGGTGCGCCATTAGCAAAACCAGTTTCATAAAAGAGTGTTGGATAGCGAGGAACCGGAAAGGGTTCAGTATAAACAAAAGCCGGCTGCGCATCCGAACGAATGCCACGGAAAGCGCCATTTCAGAGGGACTTCCTGTTTGAAGAGGACTGGAAGACTCCGAAAGGCGGAGCGGCCCCGGGCCGCTCCACCAGGTCTACAACGCCTACTTGCTCATGCTGTCATTGCTCATCGATCCGCCCTTGAGCATCTTCACGCTCATAATGTGGATCGAGTTCTTATCGGCATAAACGTGTGCGCTGAGCTGCACGTGATGTCCCTCGTGTCCCTTCAACTCTTCAGGGTTCATCACATCCCAGCTCTTGCCGTCCTTGTCATTGACGAACGTATACTTGTCGCCATCCATTTTCACAGTGCCTTTCAGCGTCATCAGCGGAGCTTTCGCCGCGCCTTGATCGGCCTGGGTTTGCGCCATATTGTTGTCTTGCTGGGCAAAAGCGCTCAAACTGGTCGCAAAAGTCATTGCCAGCAGGCAAATCATTAACTTCCTCATTTTTGAATCTCCTTATCGTGAATTCTGAAACCGGCCAGATTCATTCTGCTGTTACTGTACGCTCTGGAGCCCGCAAATAGATTGCTGCGGGAAAGCAGTAGCTAACTTGGTGGCCACCCCGTACCAAGAGGTTGCCATGATGACCGCCAGCATGCAAGAGGCTCTTCAGAGGCGTTTGACTGTGCCAGGCATGCGCGGACCCAAAGCGATCTGGATTTTTCCCCCAGACGCCCGATTAAGAAGCCAGAAAATGGTGATAGCGCAGCGACAACCAGACGCGCAAGGCCCCGTCAGACTGGTTAAGTCTCGCTTGAAACCGGTGTGGCTGCTCTCGTTCAGAATGATTAGTGACACTCGAATAGAGTGTCGAAATGCAAATTTGCAGGGGGAAGCCGCCCAGTTCGGGCCGACTGTCTAAGACCGGAGTGGAGCTGAGCCGGGAAGCGCGGGTGCGATTGGGCCTGGATGGACTTCTATCGAGGCTGCGGCAATGTGGCCCACACCTGCCGTCACTTTGGCATCAGCCGGCAGACCTTCTATCGCTGGCTCAAGCGCTATGAGCCACTGGATTTGACGAGGCTGGAAGAGCGCAGTCATTGTCCCCGGCGACGACGTCATCCCACTTGGTCTTTTCTCTTAGAAGGAAAGGTTTTGACTTTGCGGCTGCAGTTTCCGCGTTGGGGCCAGGACAAACTGGCGGTTCTTCTGCGTCGTCAGCAAATGCCGGTTTCAACTTCAATGGTGGGCCGCATTCTGGCTCAACTCAAGCGGCAGGGCCGGCTCGTGGAAGCGCCGCGCACTGGCGTTCCGGGATCGCGCCGTGCTCTCCGCCGCGCCCCTATGCGGTGCGAAAGCCCAAGCAGGACGCGGTGTTGGAGCCGGGCGACTTGGTCGAGGTCGATACTGTGGACGTGCGTCCAGTGCCCGGCGTGGTCTTCAAACAGTTCACCGCTCGCGACGTAGTCTCGCGTTGGGATGTGATCCAAGCCCACACCCGCGCCACCGCGTTTACCGCCACGGAATTCCTCGACACCTTGC
>Ga0208690_1000225_pt1 | contig 15711 bp, 16 predicted proteins | sample June2015DPH_16_1_2_FD_184712 | JGI IMG/M metagenome (GOLD analysis project Ga0208690, IMG submission 184712) | Peatland microbial communities from SPRUCE experiment site at the Marcell Experimental Forest, Minnesota, USA - June2015DPH_16_10... | ecosystem: Environmental > Terrestrial > Soil >...
GACGCCCGCGCGCACGGCGATGCCGCGTTGCTTAATGATTTCGCTCAGCCAACTGCACAAACGCTGCACGCGCCGCGTTTTGTCGTAGTAGCTGCCAAGATCTTTTTGGAAGGTGACGTCCTTTAGGGAATCAAGGCGATCGAGCAACGATCTCTTCTGATCGGTCTGCCAGAAAAAACGCGCATCGTTGAAACGGGCGCGAAGCACGCGCTCGTTGCCGTGGCAGATAAGCCCCTGCGGATCTCCATCCGTGTTCAACACGGCGAGGAAATGAGGCAGCAACTTGCCAGTTGCATCTTCGATGGCAAAGTATTTTTGATGATCGCGCATCACGGTTACCAGCACTTCATCCGGCAACGCCAGGAATTGCGGATCGAAGCTACCGAGAATTACGGAAGGAAACTCTGTGAGATTCACAACGCTATCGAGCAGCGCCTTATCTTCCCGCCAGCGTGCGCCGGAAATCGTGCGCGTAGCGGCATCAAGAGCCTTGCGAATCGTATGCTCGCGTTCTTCCCGACTCAACACTTTCGCGGCGCGCAGAGCATCTACATAGCCAGAACCTGCGCTTGGAATAGCTATCTCTCCACTGGAGAGGATCCTGTGCCCGCGCGAAACATTGCCCGCTTGAATTCCATCGAATTCCAGGGGGATCGTCTCGCCATCAAGCATCGCGATCAGCCAGCGCACCGGGCGAACAAAGCGCTCGTTCGGTTTGCGCCAATACATGTTTTTGGGCCAGTAAATCGCGGCGAGTTCTTTGGGAAGATTCTGCACAAGAATTTCCGCTGCGCTCCGGCCTTTCTTAGTGACGTTCGCCGAAAGATAATCGCCCTTCGGCGTAGCGATGGTTTCCAGTTGCGAGACGTCGATCCCGGCCTTCTTGGCAAACGCATGTGCCGCAGGCGTGGGTTGTCCATCTTTATAGGCGACCTTCGCCGAGGGACCCGTCAACTGTTCGGTCGAATCGGGTTGACTCGCAGAAACCTCTGAGGCCATCAACGCCAAACGGCGCGGAGTTTCGAAGCGGCTTATTGCACCGGCATTCAACCGCTCACGACTCAAAAGCGCACTGACGCGCTCACACAACTCCTTCGACGCACCATCGATCATGCGAGCGGGAATTTCTTCGCAACCGATCTCGAGGAGAAAATCTGGCATGGAGTCACTTCGTAACTTAGCTTCCTGGGGTGGTTAATTCTTAATTACGATCCCACGGGCGTCAACTTTTCGCTCTCAACCTTCTTGCCAGTCGCAGGCGCAGGCTCGTCGGGCTTCTCCGGCGCAGACTCGCTCTTCTGCTGATCAACCCATACCTTGGCGATACCCACAGCCAGCGCCCGTACCCTTGCGATCACACCGACTCGCTCCGTCACGGAGATTGCACCCCGCGCATCGAGAATGTTGAACAGATGCGAGCACTTCAGGCAAAGATCGTAAGCGGCCAACACTGGGAACCGCGACTTCTTGCGCTCAACTCCGTCGCCCTCAACTTTATCCTTCGATAGTGCGGCATATTTCTCCAGCAACCCCTTGCACTCCGCCTCGTACAAGTCGAAATGCTGCCACGTTTTTTCCGTATCCGCGTCTTCAAAGTTGTAGACCGAAAACTGCAACTCATCCGCCAGCCGAACATCTCCGTACTTCACTTCGCGCCCCGTATCCGGATCGCGTGCCCATACGATGTCGTAAATCGAATCCACATCCTGCAGAAACGCGGCAATGCGCTCCAAACCATACGTCAGTTCGGCGGAAATCGGAAACAAGTCAATGCCGCCGCACTGCTGGAAGTAGGTGAACTGCGTGATCTCAAGCCCATCGAGCATCACCTGCCAGCCCACGCCCCACGCACTCAGTGTCGGAGCCTCCCAGTTGTCTTCTTCAAACTTGATGTCGTGCTGCCGCAAGTCGATCCCGATCGCACCCAACGACTGCAAATACAACTCCTGCACATTCTCCGGCGGAGGCTTGAGGATCACCTGCAACTGCATGTGCTTAAACAGCCGGTTCGGATTCTCCCCATATCGCCCATCCGCCGGACGTCGCGACGGCTGCACATACGCCACCTTATAAGGCTTCGGCCCCAGCACGCGCAGAAACGTCTCCGGTGCCATCGTCCCCGCGCCCACTTCCACGTCATAAGGCTGCTGCAGCACGCATCCGCGCTCCGCCCAAAAGGTTTGCAGACGCAGGATGAGTTCCTGGAAGGTGAGCGAATTTGCTTTCGATGGATTCACAGAATGTTCAAACGCCCAGAGACTAATTTTTGATTGTAAATGGAACGAGGGGTGGGCGTCAGCTAGACGGTACTCGCAATCAGCGATAAGCCTCGCCACGGTTGCGCACAGCCGTGATCTCGATTGTGTTTTCGCCTCTCTGGTCGAAAAACACGCGGTAGTCGCCACAACGCAAGCGGAAACCAGTGAGCGAAGCCTTAAGTTTCTTCACGTCGCCGGTGCGGCTGGCGAGACACCGATCAATACATTTCAGAATCTGCATCGCGGTCTCACGATCAATCGCGCGAAGGTCAGAACGACCGACCGGAGCCCAGATTGCGTCAACCCGGGTCGTCTCCTCACTCATTTACTGAGGCCAAATTCCCGCAGGATCTCTTCATGCGGAATGCCTTCGCCGCGAGCCAAAGATGCGCGGGCGCGCTTTATGGCAGCAACGGTTTCAGGCGTCAGATCGTCTTCCTCCACCGGTGCCGAAGCCAGCGAACGCGACAGCGGCCCAACCATCACCTGGAGCAAACTGCGCACGACCGCCAACTTGTCGTCCGGTAACATATCGAGCAGCGCGTGCGCCTGCTGACGCTCCTGGCTTCGATCTGGCTCCATGCGTTTCTCTCCGGCGGTCAAGCTCCGCCCTTCAGCCTAATTATATCGCGCTCCTAAAATCCGCCTTTCTCTAGCATCCCCGCCGTAACCAATTTCTTTTCAATATGCCGCTGCAAAATCTGCATCAAGAACTTACGCAAATCTGAGCCCTGCGCCTTGGGCCACGGCAACTCGGCAAAGCTTTCTACAGGGGCGCGGAACATCTGCGCTGCCAGGGCGCGCGATTCGCTCGAAATTTCCGAGGAGGCCAGCCGTTTATCGTCCGCGCACATCAGGCCGTCAGCCAGCGCATGAAAATACCCACGGCTCTCGTTCAGATTTCGCCCGCACACCACGCACTCCGTCAACTCGGGCAGAAAGCCGACCAACCGCGTCAGCCACAGATCGAAATAGGTAACCGGCATCCATATTTCTGCTCCCGCCATGACTTGCAGCACCGAAAGTGTCAGGCGGAAAATTGCATCATTGGATTCGTGGTCGGGCAACAGTTCGTCCAACAACTCCGCCAGATGCGCCAGCCCCACGGCACGCGCATAGCCAACTTCCGTCGCCAGTGGAGAGGCCAGCACTTCGCACGAATCCAGGCGCACAAGTTCCTGCCGCTCGCGCACGTCGTAAAACGCGCGCACGTGTGTCATCGGCTCTAGCGCACCGCCGAATCTCCGCTTCGATTTTTTCGCGGACCGTGCCACCCCGTGCACCTTGCCCTCTGCGCGCGTGAATAGCGTGACTAGCAAGTCCGCTTCGCGCAGCGGATACGTGCGCAGAACAATCGCTTCCGACTCTCTCAGGGCCATGCAAGTTGAATATATGGAGGGATGATTGAAAATGCCACTGCTTGAGTGCGGGCGGGAGCGAAGTCGCGCAGCGAAGGTATTTATTGAATTTCGAGCGCTTGCTTCAAGGTGAAGGTGTAGGCCGATTGGGCTGCGAGATCGACTTCCCGCTCGTCGCCTTCCGCGCGTTTGGCGAGGCCGCCGAAAAATTTCTTGACTTTGCCCTTGGCTTTTATTTTCGAGCCGAAGCTGCGAGCGGACGTCACGACCTGTTGATCGACATTGTTGATGTTGATTGACGTCAGCCGCAGAACTAATGTAGCTTCGCCTGCCAAATGGCCTGCAGGTCGCGCCGTCACAACTAAACCCGTCACGTTTGAGTTGGCCGGAATAGCCGTCTGCCCTTCCACAATCACGTCTTTGTCCAGCGTGGCGGAAAAAGTTTGCCCAGCCTGGCTTATCTTCGAACCAAGTTCATCGGCAAGGCGGACGGTGAGCGGAGTTCCGGCCGCAACGATGATCGGCTGCGGAGTCGCGGGAGGCTCTGGCTGCGCAGGCGCCGGTGCAGCATTGCTATTCGGCGGCGCGGCTGGCTGCGAGTTCGCTGGAGGATTCGTCGGAATCGCTGCGCTGTTTTCGTTGGATGATGCCTCCTTGTGTTTGCACGCGGGCAGAGTCAGCAGCAAAAAAATCGCCGCCACAATCGGGAGGCCCAGCGCAAGTTGGCGGGGTCGTCGCGTTCCCGAGCCCGAGGGCAGAAAACTCTGCTTCGTCGGTTTGCTCGCCTGCTTGTTCGAGGATGGCCGGTTCACTGCAAACATCCGGCTATCTCAGCCGAAAGTCGAATGAAAGTCAATCGGAGAAAAGTGCCAGATGCTATCCCTCCATCGTGGACACGTCTCCTGCATCAACGCCCGCTTCTTTCGCCTTAAGAAAACGCCGCAGAATCTTCCCAGACCGCGTCTTCGGGAGAGAGACAACAAACTCCAGGGCCGAAGGCGTGGCAATCGGTCCTAATTCCCTGCGGACATGTTCGATCAACGCCGCCGCCAATGCGTCTGACGCAACGTGATCGGCCCGCACCTGCACGAACGCCTTGATCGTCTCGCCCTTCAACGCATCCGGCACGCCGATGGCCGCCGCTTCGGCGACCGCGGGATGCGACACCAACGCGCTCTCGACTTCCGCAGTCCCAATGCGATGTCCCGCAACGTTGAGCACGTCATCGTAGCGGCCGAGCACCGCGATGTACCCATCTTTATCTTTCATGGCGACGTCGCCGGTGACATAGCAGCCGGGAATCAGCTGCCAGTCGCGCTCGTAGCGCGCGGGATCCCGCCACACGGTCCGCAGCATGTGAGGGAATGGACGCTTTAGTACCAATCGGCCACCCACGTTCGGAGGCACAGAGTTGCTGTGTTCATCGAGCACATCGGCCTCGGCCCCGGGTACAGCCACTCCAACTTTGCCGGGACGCATCGCCATCGAAGGTGGGGTAGCGAGCGTCGGCCCACCTAATTCTGTTTGCCACCAGTTGTCGATCACGTACCCCCATTTGCCATCGCCAGCCAAGTGGGTCTGCGCCCAGCGCCAGGCTTCGGGATTTAGCGGCTCGCCCGCGCAGGCGATCACGCGCAAACTGCTCAGGTCGTGCGCATCCGGATAGCCCGATCCGTATCGCATGAACATTCGCAGGGCGGTAGGCGCCGTGAACATTTTCGTCACGCCGTAGCGCTCAACAATTTCCCATGCCACGCCGGGATTCGGATAATCGATTGCGCCTTCGCGGAACAGCGTGGTCACGCCCGCGCACAGCGGCGCATACACGATGTAAGAATGACCAACCACCCAGCCGATATCCGAAGTACACCAGAAAATATCGCGCGGCCCTACATCGTAGTAATTTTCCAAATGATAAGTCGTCCCCACCATGTAACCGCCATGCACGTGCACAACGCCCTTAGGCTTGCCAGTCGATCCCGAGGTGTAAAGCAGGAACAAAGGATCTTCGGCATCCATCTCGATCGCGGGACAGTCGGCAGGAAACTTGAGCAAGTCGTTGAAGTCGATCTCGCGCGGGGCAACCAGTTCAGCTCCGCCCCGCGAATACACCACAATCTTCTCCACGCACTCCAGGTTATCCACGGCTTCATCGACAATGGCCTTCAGTGCCACAGTTTTTCCGCGGCGAAAACCCACATCTCCGGCAATCACGATTTTTGCTTCCGCATCGGTGATCCGATCACGCAGTGCGGTGTGCCCCAATCCCGCATAGACCACGGAATGAATCGCTCCCAGCCGGGCGCAGGCTAGCATGGCTACCGCGCCTTCAATAGTCAAAGGCATATAAATAATGATGCGGTCGCCTTTCACTACTCCCAAAGATTTCAAACCGTTCGCGAAGCGGCAAACCATGCGATGCAGTTGCCCATACGTAACCACGCGCTCGCTGCCATCTTCGCCCAGCCAGATAAAAGCAGCGCGATTGCAGCGCTCCGAGTTCGCGTGACGATCCAGCGCATTGATCGTGATATTTGTCTTCGCGCCCATGAACCACTGATGATGAACTCCATCCCACTCGAGCACGCGATCCCATTTGCGCGACCACTCGAAGCGCGAAGCATACTCGCCCCAAAACGCGTCGGGATCTTTCTGCGCCCGGGCGCATTCACCCAGCCAATCTTTTTGAATTGCATTGGCGGCTACAATTTCTGGCGCAGGATATTCCTCATCCATGGCCAGCAGGTTGGAAATATTTTCGGGCTTTTCGGCGGTAAGAGGGCTCACGTGGACCTCCCAGGCGTGCGGCGAGATATTAACAGAATACGGAGATTCTGCGCTGCAATAAGATGCCGGGCAGTGACGCAGATCACAGCCCCGCGTATCACCGTCATACTCCACCTGAAGCAAGGGCTACTACTGCGAACTGGCTGACGCGTTAGCCGCATTGTCCGGCTGGAATCCAATCCTATCGAGCATCGGCTGAATCTCAGGATTGGACATAAACAATTTCCAGATCAGTCCGGAACGATAGTTCTCCACCATCACCACAATAGGCGCTTGATCAAGGCCCATATACACAGGAGAAAACCAATTCCGCCCAAGGTTAAACGCATCGTGCGGGCCGTAGACGCCCCACAGCCGGTCGCCCAGAGTGCGATAAAAAAACTTCAGCGCCGCCATAGAGGCTTCTGGGGTGTAGGGAAATGACGCGAGAGCGCCGGTGGGAGTGATGGTTCCGTTGTCTGCGGAAAGATCGGGCGAATGCGCCAGGTAGCCTAATTGATCGTCGCTCGCCGTTAGTCCCCAATCGTCAGCGCCATAACCCTGAAAGTGTCCCGGATTTGACTCGCAGTATTTCAAATCGATTAGCGCGAGATTGCGATTGTTGTCAAAATAATCGGTATAGCGATCATGAATGCCGCGCGGATCGAACCCCATAAAAGAGTACTGGGTGAAGAATAATGGCCCTCCCGTGCCCGATCCTACGTCCAACTTGATACCGTAGTAAGAGTGCCCGTTGCGATAGAGATTTCCCTCGCTCGACCCCGACCACCCGCTGCGGTAAGCGGCCGACGCCTCCGACTGTCCGGCCCATCCTGTGTAATACAAACTCGCCGGCACAGGATGACTGGGAGAAGCGATCGCCAGCAGATAGGTAATCATGGTCTCGTTGAATCCCGTGAGCCGGTGATCGATGAACCACGACCACTGCGGCGACCAATGCCAAAGCAACGCATCGCTCTGCGGCGTGCGGCGATACCAATCCCACTCCACCGTCTCCCAGAGGCGAGTAATTCGTTGATAGATGCTCGTCTCGGCTTCGCTCGAACCTTTGAAGTATTGCCGCGCGGCCAACAGCCCTTCCATCAAAAACGAAGTCTCCACCAAATCGCCGCCGTTGTCGTACATGCCGAATACCAACATGCTCTGTGCCGTGTCGCCGTTCAGGAAGTGCGCCCAGGCGCCGTGATAGCGCGGAACCTTCTCAAGAAAATCCAGAATTTTGGTGAGCCGTTCGATACCCTGCTCGCGCGTGATGAAGCCGCGGTCGACTCCGACAATCAACGCCATGATTCCGAAGCCGCTCGCGCCCGTCGCAACAATGCGGTCATCACCCGGAATATTTTCGAGGGTCATGCCGGCCGCCGGATGTGCGCCTTCCCAGTAGTAACGAAAGCAGGCTTCCTGCAACATGTTGAGCAATTCATCGTCCGACAATTCTTTGGTCGAAGCAGTCACGGCTGAAGAAAAAGCGGACTGACGATAAGATCGATCCACGGCTTTCACCCGGTAACTTGCCGTGACCCCCGACTCGCCGACAAAGTCAGAATATCGACTGATATCCGCACTCTGTATCCCAACAGGCTGAAACTTGTGTTTTCCGATGGCGCGGTAAATCACATAGCTCTGCAAAACGCCCGACGTGACCGGATCCCAACTGATATCGATGTGCCGGTCGTAGCCCTTGGCCTGAACATTCCTCGGCGCTCGCGGAGTGCCTCTCACCTCTGGAGCCACTGGCGACGATTCGCTCTTATCGTCAATTTTGATTTCGTCGATGATCAAAGTGTGCGGAGCATCATCAGCAACGCTCTGGCTGAAGTGCAGACTATGCAACCGGCTCGGCTGAAAAGGATGAATGGAGGCAGTTTGAAATTCGCTCAACGGCAGCCTCACCTGGAACCAATGCTTGGCGGGCACATCACCCGAGATGCTCAGCTTCACGGGAGCTGTGAAGTCATGTTCCTCATCTTCTAATTGCAGAGCCGGCAAATCGTCGGCGGGGAATGCCTGTGGCGAATAGCACCAAAGGTAAAGCGTGTCGCCGTCGAAAGCTGTAGGGCGATTCCGCATGCTGACCACGCGAACTTCCGTCTCCCAACTGCCGCCCTCCACCGACCGCCAATTCAGGCGCAAAGCGTTCGGTGGAGTAAAAAAATTCTTCTTTTCGACCGGAAGCGCACCCGAAAAAAGCTCTACGGAGCTGGGATATACTGCGTGGCCGCTGCTGTAGTAGTAGTAATCAGAGGTGATGCTGTTATCGAACACCACGTGGTTGTAATAGTCCGTGGCCGCTGCGGCAAAAGTGCAACGAGGAAGCAGAAACAGGATGAAGCCGCAGAAAAAGCAGAAAAAAAACAGACGCACCGCACGCTCCCGCTCTTGGCAGATGAGAGAGTCTATTGTCTCCAAAGTGGCAGTTTAGCACAGGAATTACGCGGGGGAACCGCCGATGGAATCGAGATCGGAAACGAGTTCAGGAGAAAGCCGCAGCTTAGCAGCCTCGATGTTCTCGCGAAGATGCCCGATGGAAGATGTTCCGGGAATCACCAGGATATTTGGAGAGCGGTGAAGAAGCCAAGATAACGCTACCTGCATCGGTGTGGTGTCCAGGCGCACAGCGACATCAGATAAGCTCGCCGACTGGAGAGGAGTGAAGCCGCCGAGCGGAAAGAAGGGCACGTAGGCAATGCCGTCACCGGCAAGATCGGCGATGAGCGCATCGTCGGTTCGATGCGCCAGGTTGTACTGGTTTTGTACGCAGATGATCGGAGCGATCTGCCGGGCTTCCGCGATCTGCGCGGGCGTGACATTGCTGAGTCCGATATGACGCACCAAACCCTTTTCCTGAAGTTCGGCTAGGACTGTGAGCGGCGCTTCGATCGATCCCTCAGCGGGTTCATGGATGCTAAACGCAATACGCAGGTTGACCACGTCGAGCACATCCAGTCCGAGATTGCGGAGGTTGTCGTGCACCGCTGCCGTCAGCTCTTCGCGTGAGAACGCCGGAATCCACGATCCATCCTCACCGCGCCGGGCGCCGATTTTGGTGACGATTACTAGATCGTCGGGATACGGGGACAGCGCTTTTCGGATGATCTGGTTTGTGACATGAGGACCATAGAAATCGGCGGTATCGATGTGGTTTACGCCGCTAGCGACGGCCTCTCGCAGAACGGCGATCGCCCCATCGACATCTCGAGGAGGTCCCCATACCAACTTGTCGCCATCTCGGCCGGCGAGTTGCATTGCGCCGTAACCCATGCGGTTTACCGTCATCAACGTGCCCGGCAGCGTGAAGCTTCCAGCGAGACCAATCTGTTCAATCATTCCATCCCTCCACCTGTTCATTATTCGTTCTTGTAACGAGGAAGCTAAAAACTTTCTCCCACCATTTCTTCACTTTTCTTCCAGAGCGCCTCGGCGTTGTTAGGATCGACTGCGTATCCACGCACTCCTTCGCTCATGGCACTGGTGGGCACGTCGTCCGGAACGACGGCGCCTACGTGACAATTTTCACAATATCTGGCGCCGACCTCATCCGCAGGAGCCACAACACCGGCCCACACCGAAGTCGCTGCCCCTTGCGCCACGCTTTTGCGCTGCAACGGCGGCTTCCCGGCGTCTAGAAGCTGTTGGTTGATCTCATCCAGTCTCGTCCGCAACCAGCTTGGACTCATGTGGCGGATCAACTCCGTCTCTATAATTCCCGGATGCACCGCCGCAGCACGCACGCCGCGCTCCCGATGCCGCTTGTCGAAAGCTACGGCAAAGAGGATGTTCGCTGTCTTCGATCTGCCATAAGCGACAAAAGGGTCGTATGGCGTTCGCTCAAAGTCGGGATCATCGAGATCCACGTTGGCGTAGCGGTGACCCGCGGAAGACACGTTGATCACTCGTCCTCCCGCACGAATGAGTCGCGCAAGTCGATTGACTAGAACAAAGTGTCCCAGATGGTTCGTGCCAAACTGCGTTTCGAAGCCGTCGGCTGTGTGGCCGAACGGCGTGGCCATTACGCCGGCATTCGCGATGACCACGTCGAACGAATCCCCTTTTGCGAGAAGCTGATCCGCGCAGGCGCGCACGCTTTTCAGGTTGGCAAGATCGAGTTCAACCAGCTCGAGTCTTCCTCCATTGGCCGCGGCGTCCTTTCGCACCTGCTCGGTTGCAGCTTTGGCCTTGTCCAGGTCCCGCGCAGCGCCTACTACGTGAGCGCCGTGCTCGGCCAGGGAGCGCGCGGTTTCCACGCCGAGGCCGGCCGAAACACCCGTTACGAAAATCCGTTTGCCCTTCAGATTCACGCCGGACAAAACGTCGCCTGTTGTCGAAGTTGCTCCAAATGAAGTCGCCTCAAGTATGTTCGTCATTTTCTACCTCCTTATATCTACACGTTCGGTGTACTGCTCATGGATACTGTCACGCCTAGCCGCGCACAGCGACGGCGTCAGCGTGTTCGAAATATTTCATCGCATTCAGATCGGCAATAAGCCCGGGCCGTGTCGTTGGTCGCCATCCTAGCCGCTCCTGCGTTAGCACGCTGGAAGCCGGAACGTCTGCGCCCACGAAATGCGCGAGCCAACCAAAATGCTCGCCTGCCTCCTCAGGAGACTTGGAAACAACCGGCACCTCCAGGCCGCGGCCCATTGCCTCCGCGATCTCTCGAAGCGGCACGCCTTCTTCTGCGACGGCGTTATAGCGGGTTATCCCCAGCCCTTTCTCGGCAGCCTTCTCCAGCGCCAGTCTGTAGAGATGGGCGGCATCGAGCCGGTGCACCGCGGGCCAGCGGTTGAGCCCGTCGCCCACGTACGCCGAGACCCCCTTCTCGCGAGCCAGGGCAATCATGTAGGTGACGAGGCCTTGCTTGAATGGGTCGTGCACCTGCGGAAGCCGCATCACCGAAACGCGCACACCCTGCGCCGCTACTGAAGATGCTCCTTCTTCCGAAGCTACCCGGGGCATGGGAGAGTTGGGCGCATCTTCCTCGGTCGTGAGGCGGCCTGGGGTGTGGGCAGTTGCCGTGCCAGAGGTGACGACGAGGGGGCGGTCAGAGCCAGCGAGCACGGAGCCCATGGCTTCGATGGCGCGCCTGTCGATCTCGCAGACTTCCTTGAATCTCGAGAAGTCATGGACGAAAGCGGTGTGTATCACGCCATCCGAGGCGGTTGCCCCACTCCGCAGGCTGTCCAGATCTTCAACATCCCCTCTATGAACTTTGATGTTGGCACCTGTGGCGGCCAGCGACCTCGCACCCGCATCTGAGCGCGCGAGACCAAGAACCTGATGACCCGCGTCGATGAGTTCGCGAACGACTGCCGAGCCAATGAAACCTGTAACTCCTGTAACAAAAACGCGCATATTGTTTTCCTCCTAAGCAATTTGTGGTTCAGCCGATAGGGACTTGGTGCGCACTCGGCCCGCGAGGAGAGTCGAAACTTTCGCCGTGATCAATCGCCATTCGCGGTCTGAAGCGGGCAGACTATCGATCTCGTTTAACTCCTGCAGCCAGTCTTCTGCTGAGAGCTCTGCCTGCTCTGACCCGAATAATTTGGTGACAGCCTTGAAGAAGGCTGACAACTCTCGCTCCGCCATTGCGATGAGATCGGTGCAGCGAGAATTGGAATCGGTTGACGGTTTATAACCAGCGTATGGATTCATATTCCTCACCTTCGAAGCCGAGACCCCGGGAACCACTATTGACAGGCCGCCGCGTTCCGGCTAAAACGGAGAGTGTCTCCGAATCTGTAGATAAGATAACCGGAGACAGTCTCCGGTTGCAACTTTTTTTATGCCGCTCAGAAACCAGAAAATTGCCCCGCGAAAACCGCGCACCGACGCGGTGCAAAATCGCGAGCGCATTCTGGAGGTGGCGAAGGAGGCGTTTACTCGATCTGGCGCGAACGCCAGCCTCGACGACATCGTCAAAGACGCAGGCGTGGGAGCGGGAACTCTTTATCGCCACTTTCCTACACGCGACGCACTGATCGAAGCAGTCTATCGGACTGAGGTGGAAAAACTGGCCGCAGCCGAGAAGAAGTTTTCCGAAAGCCTTCCACCCATCGAGGCCTTGCGAGGATGGATGTTACTGTTCGTCGACTACATCGCGACAAAGCAGATCATCGCTCCTGCGCTGAACACGCTGGTGGGAGGCCCCTCGAAGCTGTTTGAGGGTTCGCGCGCTCAGATTCAGGGAGCGATCGATTCGTTGGTGAAGCGCGCCATCAAGAGCCGGGACATTCGCAAAGATCTGGAGCCATTCGATCTACTTCGGGCGCTGATCGGCGTCTCCCACGTAGCGTCCGGTCCAGACTGGCAGCAAAGCGCCAGAAGACTCGTGGACATCCTCATCTTGGGTTCGCGGCCAGTCAAATAGACGCAAAGGTTTCCAGTTGGTGCTATACATTCCCGCACGCCGACTAATCATCCTGGATTTTTTTATATGCCTTGACACGTATATGCTCCATAGAGTATACGAAGAGAGTGGGATCTGTATTCGAAATCATTGCGGAGCCGAACCGCCGAGCCATCCTGGATCTCCTGGTTTCGTCCCAACAGTCGGTGGGAGAGATCGAGCGTCAACTTCGCATGTCGCAGCCGACCGTGTCCAAGCACCTGCGCGTGCTGCGCGAGGCGGGTTTTGTGGAATCCACCGTGGACGCGCAGCGGCGTCTCTACCGGCTGAAACCTGGACCATTTGAGGAGCTGGATGCCTGGCTGGCGCGGTTCCGCCGGTTCTGGTCCGTTCACATCGATGCTCTTGAACGCCACCTTGACCGCATGGATCGATCGACTCCCGCAAATTCAATCCGTTCGAAAGAGAAACAAACAGGAAAACGACGCGGCCCAAACCGCGTATGTGACAAAGGAGGAACGAAATGAAAATCAAACTGACCAGCGTGTACGTGGACGACCAGGACAAGGCTTTGCGCTTCTACACGGAGATACTGGGTTTCGCCAAGAAGGCCGACTTTAGCAATGGCCCATATCGCTGGCTCACCGTAGCCTCGGCCGAGGAGCCGGACGGCACTGAGCTACAGCTGGCGCTCAACAACAACCCTGCGGCGAAAACGTATCAGCAGGCGGTTTTTCAACAGAATCAGCCCGCAGCGAATTTTTTTACCGACGACATCAAGAGCGACTACGAGCGGATGAAGGCCCGCGGCGCGGAGTTCACCATGCCGCCCACCGACGTGACCGGCTCGACCATTGCCATGCTGAACGACACCTGCGGCAACCTGATTCAACTCACGCACTTGAAGCGTTGGTCATGAGCAATCGCGAGCAATACGCACCGGGGCCCGCCAACATCGCGCGAATACAGAAAGACTGGGGACAAAACGGTGAAGAGAAGTGGACACTCGTTCTCGTCAGAGAACTCCAGCACTCGCCGGAGAAAGTCTGGGAGGCGATAACCGATCCGGAGCACTTGCGCGAGTGGGCGCCGTTCGACGCCGATGGGAACCTGGGCACGGCTGGAACAACGGTGAAGCTCACCACGGTGGGAGCGCCCGCGCCGCGCATTACCGAAACAAAAGTGAGGCGAGCCGACGCTCCCAAGGCGCTTGAGTACAACTGGGGCGGCTTCGATATGCGGTGGAAGCTCGAAGCCTTGGCGGAGGGCACGCGACTGACGCTGTGGACCAACATCGGTCACCGCTTCATCGCAATGGGCGCCGCCGGATGGCAGATTTGTTTCGACGTTCTGGATCACCTGCTCAGCGGAACTCCCATCGGCCGCATGGTTGGCCCCGACGCAATGAACTTCCGCGGCTGGGAGCGGTTGAATGCGGAGTATGCCAAACAGTTTGGTATCGAATCGCCCAACTGGCCGCCTAAGACAGATCAAAAGTCGTGAATCGAGGATCGCAAGTTCAGGAATGAAGAGACCGAAGTCCAAATTGAAGGAGTGACATCATGGCCACATCAGCCTATACAGCCAACACCGTGAACCGAGGCATCACACGTTCGATTTTTCGCTGGATTCACATCATCTTCAGCATTCCGATACTCGGTTACATCTATAGTCCGTTTGAAAAACTTCCAGACTACGCCCCCAAAACTCGCCTTGTCTTCGTTCCTGTCATGATCCTTTCGGGATTGTGGATGTGGAAAGGCCATGTCGTGCGACGGCTTATTTCGAAGAGATCGATGTAACAGGATGCTGGCGGCCGGCTGCGTGCTTTCTGTAGCTACTTGCAATCGACCTCGTTGTCTTGTGCGGCTGCGATCTGCCACTTACCATTGCGCTTCAACCATGTATCGGTCCAGACTTGGCACTGCTTCTCGTCTGGATGTGTTTTGTCCTTGCCGATGGAGTGCTCGCTGCCGTAAATGATGGTCTTGTCCTAAATTGCGTTGGAAATAAAAACAGCAAGGGCTTGCAGCGCTGAAACTCTGATGCTACGTTTGCCGCATGGCAAAACGAAACGACCTGCGCTCACTCCGCAATCTTATCTCAGAAGCACAAACCCTCTTGATGACGACAACCCTACCCGAAGGCCGTTCACAACGGGCAAATGAGTTGCTGACTGCCGCTGTCCATCTCGCAGATGATCTGTTGCAGGAATCCCCCGCGGCCACACTGGGAGCTAAAGGTGGCAAGCAAACTGCCAAAAAGGGTTCGGAATACTTTCGACAAATCGCCGCAAAAAGAAAAAGTTTCAAGGGTGGCAGGCCAGCCAAGAACGCATCCCCAAACTGAATGAAATATTGCAAGCGAGATTACTAGCGAGTTTCGCTGCTTGAATCAATGCTTGCACGCGCATGTCGTTTGTAAAACAATTATCCCTAGCAGGGGATGACACTGGCTAGGTTGAAGCCCCTGCTAAGGTTGTTACATATCCACTCTACGACAACCAAAAGGCTGCCGTCAGAGTGGACGGTGATAGTGATTCTGAGCGTTAATTTGCCCATAGTCACCTCTCCGTGGCCCTTAGATTTTGGAACGTCAGGGCGAACTGACGTTCTTTCCGTTAGGGCGAGTTACGGAAACTCTGTTCGGGCGGTGTCAAACAGTCAGTTTCCGCCGACTCGTCGCTAGCGATCTTAGCCAATCAAAAAGCTAAGAGCCAATGTCAAAGATCGTACACCGATTTCCGCAAATCGTAGGATGCGGAGACGGTAGGATTCGAACCTACGGGAGTGCTTGCACACTCCAAACGATTATAAATCGCCCGCTTTAAGCCTCTCAGCCACGCCTCCATACAACCCGCTTAAACAGCGGGTTTTCGCTTTATATTGCACCTTTCTTGATTAGCTTTCCGGGATAGAACATGCGCGTTCGTTTCCCCGCCGGAAAGGTCACCTGACTCTTG
>Ga0208690_1000228_pt1 | contig 15650 bp, 12 predicted proteins | sample June2015DPH_16_1_2_FD_184712 | JGI IMG/M metagenome (GOLD analysis project Ga0208690, IMG submission 184712) | Peatland microbial communities from SPRUCE experiment site at the Marcell Experimental Forest, Minnesota, USA - June2015DPH_16_10... | ecosystem: Environmental > Terrestrial > Soil >...
GACTCCGTAGGCTTCGAAGCCCGCCGCCCGGACCAAGGCCAGGTAAAGCCAGGTGAGTTGCACGCCATCGCCGTAGCCGCGTTTCCAGAGCTCCTCGACGTTTTCGACGGGCTTCTCTTTTTCGCGTTTTTCTTCCTGGGCGGTCCGGCTGAGCTCGTAGGACTGGTTTCGGATTTGCTGCACGCGGTCATAGATTTTCCGCAGCTTCACTTCCGGAGGATCGCTGGGGGAGACAATCTGGGCGACCGCCTGTTCCATGGCCTTGCGCTTACCGACAAAGGTCTCCAGGGCATCGCCGCGCTTCTTAGCAACGTGACGCCAGAACTGGGTGGGGTCGGTCTCCAGGTAATCCTCTTCGTAGATGAAATCAACTCGCGCCCACAGTTGGCTGGGAGGCGGCATAAAGTCCTCCACCTGGAAGGCCGGAATGTCATCAACCTCGAGGCGGATGATGTGGTCCAGCCCCTCTTTCGGCCCGGCATTCGACCCTAGACCTTGCCACGTCCAGCGCAAGGTCATCGGGGTATACCTGGATTGGTAAGGCTTCAGGACAAATTTCGCGATTCGAGTGAACAGCTCATGACTGATGGTCCAGTGTGAATCGAAGATGTAGTGCTCTTTCAGATCGTAAGTGAAGCGGTACTCAATGATGCTGCCGACCTGCACGTCGGGGAGCGTGAACGTCTTTGCTAAATACTTCAGGCCCTGGGCTTTTTCGATGACCTTTTCAAACACCTTGCCGTCGAAGTCGACACTGGAGCCGTCAGGTTTGATGGTGCGTGCGCGAATATTGACCACGTCCTCGTTTGCCTTATTGAAGGCAATCTCGACATTGGCGTGTTCGCGGCCTTCTTCGGTCAGAATCTTGATTTGCAGGTAATTGTCTTCGTGCGAAGTGATCCCGTTGTCATCGCGGTCGACTTCGCGAAACAATATGATGGCTGGCGCTCCGGGAGCTTTGGGCTCGCTCGTCATCTTGAGGTCTTCCGGAGACACCAACGGAAAACCAAAGATTTGTGCCGCGCAGGGGAGCGACGAAAGTGCGGCCATAACGAAGAGCACGATAAGGAATACGCCGTGGCGGACGGACATGTTCGATCGATCGGGCATCAGGCCTCTCACTGCACACTTATGCTTCCACGTGGAACCCCAAAGCCAGAGGGGGAAAGCAGAGGCCGCAGGGGATAAGCCACGACGCGGGACAGGCGCGTCGCCGAGCGCGCAAGCGCTATGGCTGGCGAGAGTACAGTGGCGTCGGGCTGGTGTCAAGGTAATGTCCCTGGTGCGAGTTTGCGGGCACTGACGACGAAAACCGTCGAGCTGCGCTCGACCCTTCGGCTACGCTCAGGGCAAGCTAGCCGGGGGCGGCTGTCCCCACATGCGATTTCCACATGCCGTCCCTGCATGCTCGCCACACGCTGTCCTCACATGACGATTTCCGATGAGTGCTTTCACATTAGTGTTTTCATGGGGCACAAAGATTTGTGGGGACTATAATTGGCGCACCCACATGGCCCTGACCCCTGGCACCAGGCTCAGTCAGTATGAAATTCTCTCGCCGCTGGGAGCGGGGAGCATGGGCGAGGTGTATCGGGCGCGGGATACGCGGCTCGATCGCGACGTCGCCATCAAGGTTCTGCCGGAACTGGTGTCATCGTCGCCGGAGCGGTTGCAGCGCTTCGAGGTGGAAGCGAAAGCGGCGGCGGCGCTGAATCATCCCAACATTCTTGCCGTTTATCAGATGGGAACCTACGCGGGCGTGCCTTATCTGGTGTCGGAACTGCTGGAAGGCAAGACGCTGGCGGAGAGCGTGCGGCGCGGGCCGCTGCCGTTGCGCAAGGCCATTGACTATGGAGTCCAGATCGCGCACGGGCTGGCAGCGGCGCACGAAAAAGGGATTGTTCATCGCGATCTGAAGCCCGACAACTTGTTCGTCACCAAAGACGGACGAGTCAAGATTCTGGACTTCGGACTGGCCAAAGTGGTGGCGCCGAAAGACGCGGCGGCGAACGCGGCGCCTACGCTTACCTTGCCGGGTGTAGCTATCGGAACCGTAGGTTACATGTCTCCCGAGCAGGTGCGCGGGCTGGAGACCGACCATCGCACTGACATTTTCGCCTTTGGTGCCATCCTTTACGAGATGGTGATGGGGAGGGGGACGTTCGATCGGCCCACATCGGCGGATACGATGAGCGCGATTCTGAACGAAGATCCTGCACCGATTTCGGAGTTGGCGCCGGAGACGCCGGTGGGGTTTCAGAGAGTGGTGCGGCGCTGCCTGGAGAAAAATCCGGAGCAACGGTTTCAGTCGGCGTCGGATCTGGCGTTTGCGCTGGAGGCGCTATCGGACTCGGGGGTTTCGTCGCCGTCGGGCGCGCATGCGATCAGGCGGGATGGGTCGAACGTTAGTGGACGAGGACCAGGCGAGACAAGAATACGTGGGACGAAACACGACGATCTCCTGCGTTCGCGAACCGCGATCATGGCTGTGGCGTTGGTGATTGCGTTGGTATGGGTAGTGGTGGCTTACCTTTGGATGCGCCCCGCAGCCGTTCCCACGGTTTCGAATTATGTGCAGCTCACCCATGACGGCCTGCCCAAGTCGCTGATCGGAACCGACGGTTCCCGGCTCTACCTGGGCCTGGGCGTCGGCAGTTCGGCGAGCTTCACGTTCCACGATTTTGCGGAGATGTCGACTGCCGGCGGTGAGCCGAGACAGATTTCCATAATGCCTTCGCCAGACATGGTGCCGGTGGGCTTGTCGCCGGATGGTTCGCAACTTCTGGTAGTTGACGGGCGGGGTGCGCCTCCGCGAGGACCGATGTGGACTCTGCCGATACTGGGAGGATCGCCGCGCAGGCTCGGGGATATCGCAGGAGAAACTGCAGCATGGTCACCCGACGGCAAGATGCTCGCTTACAGTAACCTGAGCGATTTGTTCGTGGCGAAGGCGGACGGGACGGAAGCGCGCAAGCTGCTCAGGGTGAAAGGTGACATCAAGAATATTGCATGGTCGCCCGACGCCAGCCACTTGCGATTCGACACCACGGAGAGCGCCGGAACGCTGGGCCAGCAACTCGCCTGGGAAGTGTCAGCCTCAGGATCAGCGGCGGGGACGGATTTGCACCGTTTGCTGGCGGGCTGGCACGATCCGCCGGATGAATGTTGCGGCAAGTGGACCGCGGATGGAAAGTATTTTGTTTTTCAATCTAAGGGTCAGATCTGGGCGCTTCCGCAGAAGGGCAGCTTTCTTCGTTCTGAACTTTTTCGCTCGGAACCTAAGCCGATTGCTTTGACTTCGAGCCCGTTGTCGTTGTCTTCGCCGCTGCCCAGCCGGGATGGCAAGAAGTTGTTTTTGATCGGGCAGACGTACCGCGGCGAGTTGATGCGTTATGACTCGAAGAGCGGGCAGTTCTCTCCTTTTCTCGGCGGTGTTTCGGCGGAGTATGTTGCCTTTTCGAAAGATGGGCAGTGGGTGACCTACGTTTCTTATCGCGAAGGTGCTCTGTGGCGAAGCAAGGTGGATGGGAGCGAGCGGCTGCAGTTGACGTATCCGCCGATGTATCCCGTGCTGCCGCGGTGGTCGCCGGACGGGAAGAAGATCGTCTTTTTTGAGTTCGCAGCGGGCGCGGACAAACCGGGAAAAATTTATGAAGTCTCGCCGGAGGGGGGAAGTCCGCGGCCGCTGATGCCGGAAGACCCGCGCCAGCAACTGGACCCGAACTGGTCGCCGGATGGAAGCAAGATGGTTTTCAGCAATGAATCGAATGATCCTTCGTCGGCGATCCACGTGTTGGATGTGGCCAGCCGCAAGGCTTCTGACCTGCCTGGTTCGCAAGGGCTCTACTCGCCGCGGTGGTCGCCGGACGGGCGGTATATTTCCGCATTCTCTGCGGACTCGATGAGGTTGTTGCTGTTTGATTTCCAGACCCAGAAGTGGACTGAGCTGGCTACTGGATCGCTGAGCTGGCTGAACTGGTCGCGCGATGGACAGTACGTTTACGTTTTGGATTATCGCGGAAAAAATGCCGTGGTGAGGATTCGGATCAGCGACCGCAAGACCGAACAAGTGGCCGACCTGAAGAATTTTGCCACCACCGGCCGGTATGGCGGCGGTCTGGCATTGGCGCCCGATGACTCGCCGCTGCTGCTGCGCGACACGGGGACTCAAGATGTTTATTCGGTCGACTGGGAGACGCCATAGAACATTCGAGGCCGCTCCCTCATTCGATCATTCATTCGACCATTCGGGCAGGCGCCTGCATTCCGGTTTGCTGGCGGGCTCTCGGACTCTTGCCGGTTGCTCGTTGGGGTCCAGGAGATCGTTGAGTTCCTCAACCAGTTTGGTAAACTTCGCACCATTTTCCTCTTTGACGATCTGCTCACAAAGGGATTGCATGCGTTCTTGTTCGTCAGTGGTCATTGGGGCCTCGCGTGCAAAGGCTTTGCACTAAGAATCGATGAATCGATCGAGAAGGGCGTACGAAGATAAACCCTGGAGGCACTGAAAAGTTGCGGGTAGAAGTCGAGCCCGTTGCGGTTGCAGGAAGTTCAATCGCCGTGGGTGCCGACGTCCTAGGTGCCGAACCGTTCTGCTGCGCGAGCTTTTGCTTTGGCGGCCTCTTCCTCGCGATTCTTGGGAGGCGCAGTGGTTTCGAGGGAACGCAGAAGTCGAGTTGAAACGGCAGCGACTTCATCGATCGCGGCGAGGAACAGGGCTTCGTTGGCCTTGGAGGGTTTATTGAAGCCAGTGATTTTTCGCACGAACTGGAGCGAAGCGGCGCGCACTTCGTCGTCGGTGACCGGCGGATCGAAGTTGAAGAGAGTCTTTATGTTTCTGCACATAGACCAGGACCTTGACCTAAATTTTATTGTCTCAAAGATCTGCTGCACGCTTTGCATCGATCCAAAGGCTCTCCAGGTGCAATTCCGCGATCCAACGCTCGAGGTAGGAGTGGTCCAAAGAATCTCTTCGAATGCGCAGGATCGCGGCCACGTCTTCAATTTGTCTTTGCGATTGAGCGAGCTTTGACCACTCCAGTTTCGAGACGATTACATCCTCAGCGCTCGCCACAAAGAGCGGAATATCCTGCAGGTCGACGGATTGACGGCGGCGGAATTCCTCGCGGCTGAAGGGGCGGCCCTTGCGGATGACCAGATCGATCTTCCAACCGGAAGCCATGTCGATCACGTTGAACATGGATTGTCGACGGTGAGCCTGAAGAGCGGCGTCCAAGTCCACATAGTACTGGCCCACGGGCAAGCTCTGGATAAAGTATGTCAACTGCTCCGTGGTAGCTTCAATCACAAAATCGATGTCGCGGGTTGAACGAACCGCCCCATAATAGGCGCTGGCAAATGATCCGGCAAGCATGTAGGAAATGCCAGCTTGCGTGAGCGCGGCTGTGATCCGTCGGAGCACATCGGGCACGCTCACGGCAGATCCGGCGGCAAAGGATCCGGCAGAAAGGCCAGCCGGAGTAGTTCGCGCGCGACCTGGGCATCGGTCCATCCGGGGTGCTGCTGGCGAATACCGGCGGCAGCAAGATCGCGCGCGAACCGGCTCATCTCCAGCACCATGAGGAGACGCTGTTCTCCCGTGGTGGCCCGCTCAAACTGCAACTGAACGGTTCTGGCCGCAGGGCTGGTATCGCGGATCGGCATGGCGGAATGGTAGCATGATTGATTGAGTGAGTCGCGATGGCCCGCCGTCGGCGCTTCAAGACAGGTCTCGTGATATAATTCTTTATTCTCAGTCGCTTAGAGCACGGAGGACTGTATCGATAAACGTTTTATCCGCACCAACGATCGTATCCGGGCGCGCGAAATTCGCGTGATTGACGACGAAGGGCAGCAGCTTGGCATCATGCCGCCTTACGAAGCCATCAAAAAAGCCCGCGAAAAGAATCTGGACCTGGTTGAGATTTCGCCCACCGCGCAGCCTCCCGTGTGCCGCATTATGGACTACGGGAAGTATCTCTACCAACAGGAAAAGAAAGAGCGCGAAGCGAAGAAGCACCAGAAGACGATTACCGTAAAAGAGGTCAAGTTCCGCATTAATGTGGATGACCACGATTACGAGACCAAGAAGAATCATGTACTGCGGTTTCTGGACGAGGGCGACAAGGTCAAGGCGACCATCTTTTTCCGCGGACGCGAGATGACGCGCACCGGACTGGGCCGCCAGATTCTGGAGCGGCTGATTAAAGACGTAGAGCCGCACAGCATTGTGGAGTTTCGTCCCCGGCAAGAGGGCAACACGCTGCACGCGATTCTGGCGCCGAAGAAAACGGAAAAAGAACGGGAGAAAGACAAGCAGAGGGAAGAAAAGCACAAGGCAGCGGCGCAGAGTGCGCCCGGTCCGAGCGCTCTGCCGGCGCAAGTAGCCAAGCCCGCGTCGTAGCCGTGTGGCTTTCGCGGTCGATTCACAAATCAATCGCAATTGGTACTTAGCACTTGGCATTTGGCCCGTCAAGGGAATGCCTAAGCAAGCTTTTGCTTTAGCTAAGAGCCAAATGCTAATAGCTGAGGGTTTATGCCGAAATTGAAAACGCACAAGGGCGCTGCCAAGCGCTTTAAGTTAACCGGGACGGGGAAAGTGAAGCGGGGGCGGTCGCACTTGCGGCACATTCTGACGTCGAAGAGCAAGAAACGCAAACGGAATCTGGGATCGCCGGCGCTGGTTAGCGACGGGGACAAGCGCAAAGTTAAGCGCATGATTCCGTACCAGTAGAGGCGATTGTTGATTTTTGATTGCTGATTGTTGATTGTAAAACCAGGGTCCGGCGTTTTTTAATCAACAATCAGCAATCAATAAATCAGCAATTGCTTCGGGCGCGTGAAGAGGTCAGAGATCGCCGGCCTTCCTTAGGTAATCCGGCGAATCGTCCTTACCTCCAGCCGCCAGCAGGTTGAAACTAAAAAAGGAGAACGACAATGCCACGTGTAAAACGCGGAACCAAACGCCGCGCCAAGCGCAAGAAAATATTAGAGCGCGCCAGCGGGTATTTCCTCACTAAATCGAAGCTGTACCGCTCCGCGAAAGAGTCGGTCGAGCGCGCGCTGAAGTTTGCCTACTCCGGACGCAAGCAGCGCAAGCGGCAGTATCGCTCGCTGTGGATCGTGCGCATCGGCGCGGCCGCCAAGCTGAACGGGATGAGCTACAACCAGTTCATTCACGGGCTGAAGCTGGCGGGCGTGGAGCTGGACCGCAAAATTCTGGCGGACCTGGCGGTGAAAGATCCGGCAGGATTTACCAGCCTGGCGACGCAGGCCAAGGGCGCGATCGGCGGGGCAGCGTAGAGGCGCTTCCGGCTTTCCGTTTTCAGCCGTCGAGTATCAGCTATCACCTAAAGTGGTTGTCATTCCGAGCCGCTCGTAGCCGCGCAGGGCGCGGCGAGAGCGCGCGAGGAATCTGCTTTTCTGCTGGTGGCGAGAGAACAGCAGGTTCCCCACCGCTACGCGGCTCGGAATGACAAATGTTTTTACGAGTGCCCGCCAGAAATGACATACACCGTTCCTAAACTCTCCGACTATTCGGCGGCGGCGCTGGAGAAGGCTGCGGGCGAGTGCGTTGCCGCGTGCGCGAGCGAAGCTGGTGCGGTTCGCGATGAGGCTGAACTGAAAGCGTTTCGCGACCGGTGGATGGCGCGGAAAAACGGGATATTGACGCAGATCAATGACCTGTGGCTGAAGGGCGCGCCGAAAGAGGCGAAGCGCGAGGCCGGAATTCGCGTCAATGAATTGAAGGCGCGGATTACGGAGCTAGTGGAGGGCGCGCAGGTTGCGGGCGGCGCGGGCGCGTCGTTAGCGGCGGAGCGAGTCGACATCTCCCTTCCGGGCGTGCGGCGTGCGATTGGGGCGGAGCATCCCATCATCAAGACTTCGCATGAGATTGTTTCTGTTTTCCAGAAACTCGGTTACTCCGTGGCCGAAGGGCCGATCGTGGAGACGGATTACTACAACTTCGAGGCGCTGAATTTTCCGCCGAACCATCCGGCACGGGATACGCAGGATACGCTGGTCATCGCGGGGCAGCGGTCGAAGCCGCAGCGCGAGCGGCTGCTGCTGCGCACGCACACTTCTCCGGTGCAGATTCGGACCATGGAGAAGATGCGGCCGCCACTTCGCATTGTGATTCCGGGGACGGTGCATCGCAACGATCCTCCGGACGCGAGCCATTCGCCGATGTTTCATCAGATCGAAGGGCTTGCTGTTGACACCAATATCACGTTCGGAGATTTGAAGGGTACGCTCGATCACGCCATGAAGGCACTGTTCGGGTCGTCAGTGAAGACACATTTCCGGCCGTCGTTTTTTCCGTTCACTGAACCCAGCGCTGAGTTGTATGTGACTTGCTTCATTTGCGGTGGAAGCGGGAAGCGCGGGCCGGATGATGTTCCGTGCCGTCCATGCAAGCAGACGGGATGGATTGAAGTGCTGGGCTGCGGGATGGTCGATCCGAATGTGTTTGAGTTTGTGAAGGACAACGGATATGACCCGAAGAAAGTTTCGGGATTTGCGTTTGGCATGGGCGTGGACCGGCTCGCGCTGTTGAAGTACGGTGTGGATGATCTGCAGTATTTTTTTCAGGGAGATGTGAGGTTCCTGCAGCAGTTTGGGTGAAGAGAAGCTCTTAGCTATTAGCTCTTGGCTTTTAGCTAAGAGCCTAAAGCTAAGAGCCAAAAGCATTTTTCATGAAACTTTCTGCACAATGGATTCGCGATTTTGTCGACCTTGCGGTTGACGACCAGCGTCTTGCTGAAGACTTGACCAATGTTGGGATTTCGGTCGAGGGGATCAGCGGCGCGGGTGCCGACACCGTATTCGAGATGGAGATTGGGACGAACCGGCCCGACGCGATGAATCATTACGGCGTGGCGCGGGAGGCGGCGGCGATTTATGACTTGCCGCTGAAGCAGCTGTCAGCTTTCAGCTCTCAGCCGTCAGCCAAACCCTCGAACGACGAGCCCTTCCCGATTATCGTGGAGGAGCCGGAACTTTGTCCTCGATTCTCTGCGCGGGTTATTCGCGGAACTCGGATCAAACCTTCTGCTTCGAAGGTTGCACACCGGCTGGGGTTGCTTGACCAGCGGCCGATCTCGAACGCCGTCGATGCTACCAATTATGTTCTGTGGGAAATCGGCAAGCCGACACACGTTTTTGATATGGACCTGCTGGAGGGCGGAAAGATTATTGTTCGCAAGGCGCGGGACGGGGAGACGCTGAAGACTCTCGATGGCGTCGAACGCAAGCTGACTTCCGACGACCTCGTCGTGTGCGACGCGAAGAAGCCTGTCGGACTGGCTGGAGTGATGGGCGGGTACGACACCATGATTACCGAAAACACCAGGAATATTTTGATTGAATCAGCCTGGTGGGATCCGGGGATTGTTCGCAAGATGTCGCGGCGGCATGGGCTGCACACCGACGCTTCGCATCGTTTCGAGCGGGGCGCGGATTTTGAATCGACCGTAGTGTCGTGCGACCGGGTCGCCGAGATGATTCTCGAGTCGGGCGGCGGAGAACTGGTTGGTGATGTGGTCGACGTGGTGTCGAAGCGGATGGACCAGGCTCCGGTGGTGCTGCGTCTGGCCGAGGTGCGGCGGATTCTGGGCGGGAGTCTCGACTCGGGGCAAATTTTTCGTCTGCTGAAGCGGCTTGGGTTTTCGGTGGTTCCCGAGGGGCAGGACGACGAACGATTTCGCGTGCATATTCCGAGCTGGCGGATGGACGTGGAGCGCGGCATCGACGTGATTGAGGAGATCGCGCGGCTGCATGGCTACGACAAATTCGAGAACTCGCTGCCGGCCTACAGTGGGGCGGTGGTCGAGTTGCCGCATGCGGCCATGGATGCGGCTTGGCGCCGGCGGGCGCTGGCGCTGGGATATAACGAAGCGGTGTCGCTGACGTTTATTTCTCATGCCGACGCGGAGAAGTTTGAGTCGGTGACCTCAGGGGCTAAAGCCCTCGGAGAAAACACCGGCTCTTCCGCAGCGCTGGAAGCGCTGCGCCACCCAAAATCAGAATCACGGGAAGCTTTGGGCCGCGCAGAATCAGAATCAGGGGAAGCGCTGCTCAATCCTAAGTCAAAATCGGGGACGGTGCTGGAGTTGGAGAATCCGCTGAGCGAAGAGGCGTCCGTAATGCGGACTTCGCTGGCGCCGGGCATGCTCGATATGCTGGCGTGGAATTTGAATCGCGATGTGGCGGAGGCGCGGCTGTTTGAAATGGGCAGCGTGTATGAATTGTCAGGCGGGCTGGCCGAACAAATTGTCGTGGAACCGAAGCGGGCGTGCCTGGGGGCGACGGCAGCGGCGGTGCGAAGTTCTCTGCCCGTTGGTGGTGCGCTGGATGTGAGCAAGGGCGAACCTGCGGCGGCGGCGGAAACGTTTCGCGGATTCAAGGGCGATGTGGAGAATCTGCTGGCGGCGTTTGCGGGCGAAGTACATTACGACCGGGAGACGGCGGAGTATTTTCATCCGGGACGGTCGGCGCGGGCGCGGGTGAATGGCGCGGTGGTAGCGCAGTTTGGGCAGATTCATCCGGAAGTGGCGGCGGCGCGCAAGTTGCGGCAGGACGTATTTCTGGCGGAGTTCGATCTGGAGCAGTTGTACCGGCTCGGGTTGCGGCCGGTGAAATTTGTGGCGCTGGGAAAATATCCGGCGGTGGAGCGGGACTTTTCGTTTGTGTTTGACGATACGGTTTCGTTTGAGGAGATGCGGGAAGCGGTTGCCGCTCTAGAGGTTGCTGAGTTGCGGGAGTTCCGTCCGGTCGAGATTTTCCGCGGCGGGTCAATCGCCGCAGGAAAATATTCTGCCCTGGTGCGGGCTCGGTTTCGGTCGAGTGATCGCACGCTGCGCGAGGATGAAGTGGCGCAGTGGTCGGGAAGGATTGTGGCGGCGCTTGCGGGGTTGGGCGGCGTGCAGAGGGTTTAGAAAATCCCCATTTCTCGCAAAAGGACGCGAGAAATGGGGCACACTCATTCGATAAGTTTTGACATCTTCATTAGATCATTTTTCTAAGTTAGCTCTCATTTCTTCTGATTCGATCCAAACATCTCTGAATCGCTCTGTTCCATCCCTTATCAGGTTTTCAGGCGGTTTGCCGATAGACAAAGACGTGAGCAATCATTCTGCGGGACAATCTTCGGGACAAGGTGCGGCTAGAGGCCGGGTGGTGGACGCGAAGCCGATGCGGTATGTGGCGCGGCAACCCATCTTCGACCGGGACGAGAAAGTATTTGGCTACGAACTGCTGTTCCGGGACGGCCTGGAGAATGCGTTCAGTGGGGATTCGGACGAAGCGTCGCGAGCGACGCTGGACCGGTCACTTCTGATGGGGCTGGATGTATTGTGCGATGGGCGCCGGGCGTTTGTGAATTGCACGCGGGATACGCTGATCAAGGGGCTGGTCATGCTGCTGCCCGCGAAGTCGACGGTGGTGGAGGTCCTGGAAACGGTTCCAGCGGATCCGGATGTGGTGAAAGCCTGCCAGAGTTTGAAGGAAGCGGGCTACATGATCGCGCTGGACGACTACGTAACTGACGATCCGCGGGAAGCGCTGGCGGAGATGGCGGACATCATCAAGGTGGAAATGCAGCTCACCACCGAGGAGCAGCAATCGGCGCTGATCAAGCGGTTCGGGCCGTGGCGCTGCCGAATGCTGGCGGAAAAGATCGAAACCCATGCAGAGTTTATGCGGGCGCGGGATCAGGGTTTTGTGTATTTCCAGGGCTATTTTTTTCGCCGTCCGGAGATGATCAACACGCACGACATGCCGGCGAACCGGATGAATTACCTGCGCTTGCTGCAGGAGGCATCGCGTCCGGAACTGGAGTTGGGAGCACTGGAGAAGCTGATCAAGGCGGAAGCGTCGGTGTGCTACCGCCTGTTGCGGTATTTGAATTCGGCGGCCTTCGGGCTGCAGAGCGAGATCCATTCGGTGCGGCATGCGCTGTCGATGCTGGGCGAGCGGGATGTGCGGCGCTGGGTGCGGCTGGTAGCGGCGGTGGGTGCGGGGCAGGAAAAAACCAGCGACCTGGTGCTGTCGGCGATGGTGCGAGGGCGGTTCGGTGAGCTGCTGTCGCCGCTGGTGCAGCACGGGGAATCAGATTTATTCCTGCTGGGGTTGCTGTCGCTGATCGATGCCATGATGGAAATGCCGATGGCGGAAGTGCTGGAGAAAATTCCCCTGGACCAGGCGACCAAGGCGGTGCTGTTAGGTCAGGCCAGTGTGTTGCGTCCGGTATTTCAATTGATGCTGGCGCATGAGAGTGGGGAGTGGGAGGCGGCGGCGGAATTGAGCCGGAGCCTGCAGCTGGATTCAGCGGAGGTTGCGGGATTTTACTGGGTCGCGCAAAAGTGGGCGAGGGAAGTCTCGAACGGGGCGTGAACAGCGGCTTCCGGGATGCGTTTTTTGCTGGGTAAAGGATCGAGGTTCGCGCGGCATCCTGCCGTTCATGGCCTCCTGTGCAAAAGATGAATGAGTAGGCCCTTGCGCGGTTGGGCAAGGACGAGTACGATAAAGGTGTTCTCATTTAGGCCTCGTTCCCGCGCAGGCCTTCCGCGCCAGCCGATCCGAGGCGGCGCCTTACGGATCCGATAAACGGAAAATCAATACGAAGCTAAGATTGAACGGTTTCATTTGCTAATAGCAGTTCGTTTCAAGAGTTGGGGTTCGTTCCATAGTTAGTCCAGTATGTTCGTCCAGTAGGTGTGTCCAGTCAGTGTGTCCATTCGCTGCCCGCAACTGCGTCGATCCGATTTTGTGTGCCGGGCGGAGCTTTGCCCGAACGAGCGGAAACCGCGCGACTGGCAGGCCTTTTGAGATTCTGTAAAACTCTGCAATGTGGAAAAGTTTGAGAGGACTATGAACGCAGGACCAGGAAGACCCTCCGGTGGCGGAGGAGGAAGACGAAGGCGGCGCGGACGCCGCCCTAACAATCAGCGCGGACAACGGCCCGGACCGGGCTTGAGCCGGGAAAACAAAGACGGCATTTACACCGCGCCGATGGATCACAGCTACCGTGCGGCCATGGCCGGGGGCAACAACAACAACGGTCACAAGGGCGGACGCCAGAGGCCGGGATTTGCGGCGCAGTATCCGCAGCCGGAGCCGGAACCGCTGCCGGTGAGCACCGAGGATACGAACTCGCGCATCTTTGCCTTCATTGAAGACCTGTTCTTCATGGCCAAGATCCAGGAAACGGCGCGTAAGCTCAATGTGAAAGTTGAGTTCGTGAAGTCCGACAAGGATCTAATGGAGCGGATGTCGCAAAACGGAGAAGAGAAACCGTCGCTGATTATTTTCGACCTGAACCTGGCCAGCGTGAAGCCTCTGACTCTGATTCCGAAGCTGAAGAGCAAGCTGAAGAAGGGGACGTCGATCATTGGATTCCTGTCGCACGTGCAGGGAGATTTGAAGCAGAAGGCGCACGAAGTGGGTTGCGACATGGTGCTGCCGCGGTCGGCATTTTCGCAGAACCTGCCGCAGTTGTTGCGGCGGCATGGCGCGCCCGAGGATGTGGAGCCGACGGTACAGTAAGGTTCCCGGCTCTCCGGGTTCAACCGGCGATCCCGTTCCTTTCGGGTTGCACAACCCGATAAGCAGCGTCCGGCACAGCTGTTCAGGCAAGCGCGCTCAAGATTGCTCTTCCCCTTGGAGTTTGGAACTGTATAATCGCGGCAAGAGCAAGGGGAACTCAGCCGGGGCGGACGAGCTGATTCCAGGGGTAGTGTTGAATGGGAACTGGGACTCCGAAGCCTGAAGACAAAGAACTGATACAAAAAGACCGCACCAAACAGCCCTACGTGAGACCCGCCTTCCGCTTCGAACGAGTGTTTGTAACGTCGGCGTTGAGCTGCGGAAAAGTTGACCCCACTGGCGTCCATTGCCATCTGAGCCGCAAAGCTTCCTAGACTATCCCAATCCTATCCCGGAGAAGCCAACTCCAGACCCAACTACTTCAGCTTGTGATATTGCCCGGTGCAATCGCATCAGTTCAGGCCGGACTGCGTGGCTTTGACCAGAGTTGCTCCGGTCTTGGTCGCGTAGTAGATGCTCGAAGCTTGGTCAGCAGTGCTGTCGTTATCCACAATGATGCCGCTGGTGCCTCCAGCGGCGGCGAGGGCAGTGGTGGCGGCATTCACGGTGGGAAAGCCACCGGTGATGTTCAGGCTCATGACGCAGCCGCCGGTTCCACCGCCCGTGGTGGCGACGCAGTTGTTGGTGACTCCTACGAAAAGATAATCCGTCGCGAGCGATGGGTTGTAGAACTCCGTAACCGGCGCTGAGTCCGCCATTCCCGTCGTTAACGGAGCGGTGGTCAGGTTGGCAGCGTTGTTCATTACGCCGCTGATGTTGAATCCCACACTATAGAGGGTTGGAATGTTCCCGGCTCCGGTTCCGGCAATGTACAGCAGAGGCGTTCCCGATCCGGTGTACCAGGCGTTGTTAAAGTCCGGCTCGTAGGGCCCGCTGTAGATTGTGTCAGCCGGACCCACGGGGGCAGCGACTGTGCTCGCCATACTGGTGGGGGCTTGCACGACCAGTGCGTTCGTCCCGTTGGAGTTAAAGGTTGCGTAGACCATCTGATTGGTGAAATCGAGCACGATTGGATTCTCGGCGGTGTTGCCGCTGGCGATCGCGGTGTAATTCACCGGCGAGGGTGACGTACCCAGGTCCGTTACATAATCGAGACTGCCGCTGCTATCGGTGAAGAAAATCTGATTGGTTACCGAATCGAAGACCGGAGTCGACGGAATGGCATCGATCGGGATGCTCCAGATAATTGTCGGGGCGCTGCCGTTGAATACGTTGCCGATCTTGTACAGATAACCGGAGCCGGCTCCGGCAGCGCTGTAGGTGGTGGCGAAGGCGAAATCGTTGGCATCGCCGGCGGTATAAACCACCCAGACTGTGTTAGTGGAGCTTTGATTAGTGATGCCGCCGTCGGGCGACAGCAGCACCGTTTGGTCGATGGCGTTGTTGCCACCAGGGCTGCCGGGTAGAACTGCGCCGGTCGGGCTCGATCCGTTGGTTCCTGTTGTGCCCAGAGTCAAGACGTGGAAATAAGAACTGCCGGTCGGGAGATTTTCAATGTAGGCCAGCTGGCTCCCATTCTGTGAGATCTCCACGGAAGCCGGCACCTGTCCCGTGCCCGAGGCGTAGGCGAACATTACGGTGGGGCCGTCGGTGGGGCACAGCGGGGATTGCGTGGTGGTGCCTTGATAGCTGTAGAGATTGTTGTATCCGACGATGTTGGCCTGACCGCCGGCAGCGGGGCTGGCGGGGATACCGATCACCACGAAGTCGTTGGTGCAACTGGGCGCGGCGTTCACGTCGAACACAAACTTGGCGGGAGCGGTCTGGCCGCCGCCGGGAGCGACGCTCAGGGTGAAGGCCGGTCCGGTAGGAGCCGTATAGTTGTAGCCGGTATCGTCGTAAAACTGATAATTGAAAGTATCGACGCCGACGGGGTTGCTGAAGATGTTGATCTCGAGGCCGTTGCCGATGAAAAGTGGGCCGTTGTTATTAATCACGGGGGTCTCAGAAGGGTAGAAAAGATTGTCGTACAAGAAGAACCCGTCTGGGCTGGTGGTTTGAGTTGGCCCGCCGGGAAAGAGCGGGTAGGCGCCAACGTCCTGGCC
>Ga0208690_1000231_pt1 | contig 15599 bp, 13 predicted proteins | sample June2015DPH_16_1_2_FD_184712 | JGI IMG/M metagenome (GOLD analysis project Ga0208690, IMG submission 184712) | Peatland microbial communities from SPRUCE experiment site at the Marcell Experimental Forest, Minnesota, USA - June2015DPH_16_10... | ecosystem: Environmental > Terrestrial > Soil >...
GCCTTGGGAAAGCACAGGTGAGTCGGGAACTGGCGCGGGCGCGGATACAGGCGGGAGCGGAGCGGCGGCCATGGGTTGCCTCCTGCAATGGCGAAGAATGGACGCAGAGGATTCTAGCTGGGCGGCGGCGGGGATTCAAGCTTGGGAAGTCAAAACCTGTCTTGCTGCGCTCGACGGACAACCGCCACATTTAAGATGATCCCCATGCAGAACGTCACGCCCCTTGCCATTGCTGCGCTGGCTTTGGAACTCGTCCCGGCGATTGCCTTTGGGGTTAGCTCTGAGCGAGTGGCCGGTGCAGTACGCCGTTTGCCCTTGGCTTTGCGCGTTGTGGCGCCTGCGCTGTTCGTCGCACCTTATTTGATGGTCTCGCTTTCGGCGCATATCTTCCGCTGGGAGTGGTTTGCGCTTTATGCGGGACTGCCGGTGGCGATTGCCTGGCTGCTGCTGCATGCTGCGCCGGTTGATCCCGAGCAGCGCGGTGACTGGCGCGATTATTTCATTCTGCTCGTTGTAGGCCTGGCGGTTGATTTGCGCTGGTTCGAAAGCGCTTGGCCGAGCGGGCTGCGCGCTTTGAACGAATTGTTTCTGGTGGATGCGGGCTTGTATGGCTTTCTGGCGATTCGGCAACTCAGGGGTACTGGATATAACTTCTGCTTGCGTTGGAGCGATTGGAAGACTGGCCTGCGGGAGTTGCTTTTTTTTGCGCCGCCTGTGCTGGTGCTTGGCATTGCTTTGGGCTTCATCCATCCTCATCGCAACCTGCCCGGAATTGGGAGTGCGCTTCTGCGCTGGGTTGCGATTTTCTTTTTTACTGCTGTGCCTGAGGAACTTTTCTTTCGTGCGTGGGTGCAGAACTTGCTGGAGCGCCGCGTGGGGCGGCGCGCGGCTTTGGTGATTGCGTCGGTTGTGTTTGGGCTGTCGCACTTCAATAAACGGCTTGGGCCGGGTGCGCACTTCAACTGGCAATACGTTCTGCTGGCTACGATTGCGGGGATTTTTTATGGCCGAGCATGGCGGGAGAATCGGCGAGTGGCGGCGTCGACGATTACTCATACTAGTGTGGATTGGTTGTGGGGTCTGTGGTTTTAGCAACCACAGCTGCTTGACATCCGGCTGATGTGCTATGAGGATAGCTACCCGTATGGCCAAGAACGTACAGTGCGCGGTGCATGGTGGGGCTCGTGAGGCCTTCGTCTGCGCGCACCTTCTTGGCGAGACAGCCGGCCTCGGGTTTAATCGGGATGAACCAACGGACGAAAACCCATTCCCAGACGCCTGGTGCGACGACTGCGAAATCATCCGCAGCGCGCACGATGGCTGGACAGAGGAATCAGAAAAGCTCGTAAAGATATCCTTGCTCTGCTCAGGCTGTTACGAGCGGTCCCGCATCCGAAACACGCGGACGGGTGTCACACTTGGCGATTTAGCCGGACTTCGTTGGAAGTGCGGTAGCTGTGAGAAATGGCACACAGGACCTTGCCTCGATATCGGTTTCGTTGGGCCACAGTATTGGCGCAGGGAGTACGGAGAGGCGAACCCCGATATGGATCTCTCAAGTAGTGCCAATCGACCTAACACCTTCCTTACCCGTAGCTTTTGCGCCATTGACGAGGATTTCTTCGTACGCGGAATCATCCGCCTACCCATCCTCGGCACAGCCGAGACCTTCCGTTGGGGAGTCTGGGGCTCCGTCAGTCGCCAGAACTTCGACACTCTCATAAAGATGGACGACGATCCAAAACGAGCGGAACTGCCGCCGATCTTCTCTTGGCTGAGCAGCCGGATACCGGAATACCCGGAAACGCTCAACCTGAAAATGCATGCGCGCACCCGAGACTTGGGTCAGTATCCGGATTTTGGGCTGGAACTGAGCGACCACCTGCTGTCACAAGAATTTCATCATGGTATCAGTGCCGAACGAGTAAAGCAGATTATGTTTGCGCGGCTTCCGGCAGTGGAAGATTGAGCGATATTTTGTTTATGGCAGGATCCTGCTGAAGAATAAATACAACGCTTGCAATTTCAAGCCTTACGGCACCGGCTGCACCGACCGATACCGCAAATATCCCAGCCCAACGCGCAGGTGATGATGCAGCGCGTCTGGAATGCAGATGGCGAAGCAGATCCCGAGCAGTCCCTGGGCCAGACCTAGCGCCCAGATATTTCGATATCGGCGGAACAGAGTGCAGGAAACTATGCCCCACAGCAGTGTGGCGGCCGTTAGCCAGGGACTTGGCAGATGGGCTGCCGCGAACAGCGTGCCCGCGATCGTCACGGCCGTGGCTTCGCTGGCGCCCAGGCGCAGCAGGCGGTCCATGAAGTAGTCCTGCAGAAGAAACTGCTGGTAGATCGTCCAAAGGACGTAGCCGCCGATGTGGGTCAAGTCGCCCTTATAGAGCGGATGCAGCGTGCCCATTCTCGCCGCGACGAATGTGCTGACGATTCCGAGCGCTACTGCTGCGGGCAGAATCCACGCCGACCGCACGAGGCCGTGCCAGCCTAAGCCCAGCTGGTCGCGGCTTGGCCGGCGTGCCAGCACTATGCCTAAAGTGAGCAGAAGTACAAACGGAGAGAGCATTCGCTGCAGGTGTTCGGGCGTCCAGATCACACCTACTATCGCGCCGTAGCCGATGACGAGTTCAATCACATCGCGGGCGGGCCTGCGGCGCGCGGCGACGCTTGGCATCGACAAGGCACTGTAAAGAGGCAGGTCGTTAGTTGTCATAAATCAGCGGTCATAGACACGGTCAGTCATCATTTTAGAACGCTGCAATCTCTGGCGTGGCTTCCAGCAAACTTCGTGTGTAGGGATGCTGGGGCCGTTCCGTAAGTTGCTCAGCGGCTCCTATCTCTACAATCTTCCCGCGATACATGACCGCGATGCGCGTCGAAAGATAGCGCACCACCGGCATGGAATGCGAGATAAATAAATACGTCAATCCAAAGTCGCGCTGCAACTGCGCCAGCAGGTTAACGATCTGCGCGCCTACGCTCACGTCGAGGGCGGAGACCGGTTCGTCGGCCACGATGAATTTTGGACGAAGCGCCAGGGCCCTTGCGATGCCGATGCGCTGGCGCTGGCCTCCGCTGAATTCGTGCGGAAAGCGGCGACGGATGGATTCGTCGAGGCCGACGGCGCGAAGTAACTCGCTCACGCGGTCGTGAATCCCACTTCTCCCAAAAGATGGGAGAAGTGGGGCACCCACACGCGCAGTACCACCAGCATGAATGATCATCGGCTCGGCAAGGATTTCCTCCACTCTGAAGCGTGGATCGAGGGAGGCGAAGGGGTCCTGGAAGATGATCTGCATGTCGCGGCGGAGGCGGCGCATCTCGGTGCGGTCGGCGGCGAGGAGATCTTTACCTTCGAAGCGGATGCTGCCGGATGTCGGCTCGATCAGGCGCAAGATTAGCCGTCCTAGCGTGCTCTTGCCTGAACCGGACTCGCCCACTAGGCCTAGGGTCTCGCCGGCGTGGATGTCGAGGGAGACGTCATCGACCGCGCGCACTTCACCTGCGCTCGGCTTTCCAGCTAGCGCAGACGCGCGGTGCGCATAGATTTTGCTTAGATTTCGGACGTCAACCAGAGCCATCGTTCCACTTTCAGCGAATTAACCCGCGCTTTGTTCCAACCAAATTATTCCACATTCCAGAATATGGAATGAGTTATTGCGCGGCGATCATCGGCACAGCCGCCAGGGCCGCTAACAGGCCAATTAATCGCCATCGCGTTAGTCGCTCTTTCAGAACTATGCAGGCGAGCAGCACAGTGACTGCGGGATAAAGCGACGAAATGACAACCGCTTCGTCGAGGCGTCCGGATTGGCTGGCAAGTACGAAGAGCACGGTGCCGAGGGAATCGATGCAGCCGGTAAGTGCGGCCGCGGCTGAACCGCGCAGAGTGATCTCGCGAAAATTGCCCAGCAGCAACACGATGAAGCCGGTGATGAGCAATCCGCCGGTTCGCGTTAGGGTTGCGAACCACAGGACTGAGCCGGAACCTGCCTGGCGGATGCAGAGATAGAATCCGGCAAATCCGAGGCCAGCGAGGACAGCCAGCCCGATGCCTTGAGGCGAGCCACCGGCTTCCACGCGTGTGACGAGCCAGAGCCCGACAGCCGCGAGCGTGAAACCGGTGATGGGGACGATGCCGGGCGGGCCTTCGACAAAAATGGAAACCAAGGCGGGTATGGCTGCACCGAGAACGGCAGCCACCGGAGCAGTCAGGCCCATTCTTCCCGTGGAGAGCGCGCGAAAAAAGATGGCTACGCCGAGGCCGCCGGTGATGCCTCCGGCCAGCGCCCACAGAACGCTGTTTCTCGTTGGCACGGGCGCGTGGCTGGCTCCCGCCAATGCGCCCATCAGAACCAGTCCGCCAAGGTTGAACACCGCCGTGAAGAGAAAAACGTTCACCTTGCGGGCGAAATAGCCGCCGAGAAAGTCGCTTGTGCCCCAGGCGAAGACGGCAGCCATGCCGTAGGCAGCGGTTGCGAATTGGGGCGCGGTGGACACAATCGTCGAGGGTAACACGGGCCCCTGCGGCGCCGATGGGCCGTCATCGACTACTCCGCACTAGTGATGGGGCTTTCAGGTCATAGCTTTTTTGCTGGAGAACGGGTATCTATGCCGTGAGGAATTCCGATGTCGCAGACCGTCGCGCCGCTCCCGCCTCCGCCGATTGATCAGCAGCAAGGCTCCGGATCCTTTTTACGTTACGGGGTCTTTGTTCTGCTTATTCTGGTTGCTCTTGCGATCGTTCTGGAGTTGCGGTTGGTGAACTCCACCGCGGGGAAAGAGGCGCTGGAGCGGATTCGCGGGGATGAGCGGGTGCGTACGGAGTTCGGTGGCGATATTCACGCGCCGTTTGCGGTTGGCTGGGCCGTGAGCAACCAAGCCTGGATTTATGCGTTTCTGAGCGGCAAGGATGGTCACGGACACGTCAGGGTCGATCTGGAGGATGTCAACGGCAAGTGGACGCTTTCGGAGTTGGTGGTTTACAACGACCGCGAAGGGCACCTGATCGATCTTTCCCGGCCCGAACCGGCGGCGAAGCGCGAGGACTTGCAACAACCGGGCAGCGTTTTCTTTGTGCCACTCGGAGACTCCGCCACGGCTGACGTTGCGGCCCTAGCCGGATTCTTCGAGCAGGAATTCGGGATTGCGATAAAAACACTGCCCGCGATGACTCCGCCTCTGGAGGCTTACGACAACGATCGCAAACAGTGGGTGGCGGAGATGCTCACGCAGGCAATGACGGCACGCTATCCGGAAGTTGCGGGAGATCCTGACGCCAGGATCATAGGCATTTCCGAAGACGACGCATACATTCGCAGCTTCGGTTGGGCCTATACGTTCAGCTATCGGGACCGCGAAAGATATTCGGTGGTTCCTGTGGCGCGTCTCAATCCCTCGTTCTACGGATTTGCTCCGAGCGACGGAATCCGTATGGAAAGGCTGCGCAAGGTAGTCATGAAGCAGGTTGGCTTAACCCACCTGGGTTTCAAGGAAATACCGGATGCGCAAAGCGTGGATGCCCTTGAATCGTCGATTGCGGATATCGATCGCATGGGAAGCGTATTTCTTGCGTCGGATGTGCGGACACGGCTTGCGCCCGCAGACGCAGATGGAAGCCCTTGCCTGACTTTGTACTCCGCAAATGTTGCGGGGATGCCGCTGCGCAAGCCGATTCTGCCTTGCTGGCAGCATATCGACGAAAATGAAACCAGCCAGTACCAGGTTGATTTGGCTCGGGGAAGATTCCAGTTGACCCGAATCGATCTATACCGGGGCGGTCCGGTTCCTCTGGTGTTGCAGCGAATGAATTTTGCGTATCACTACGACGATAAAGTTCGGGCATTCGGCAAAAACTCATGGCACGACATCGACGACACGGTGTGGTCGGCCGACCCGAACAGCATTCAGACTATCAGCATTAACGGCACGCTATATGAGCGGATTACGCCGGGCGCCGGATTTTCGGCGCTGGCCAAGTATCGCGCCGGGCAGAACGCAGGCATCTTTTCAGGCGCTCTCTTGAGCTGGGACACGAATGGCGGTTGGAGAATCGACACGAGGGACGGGGAGGTGTGGAAGTATTTGGGTTGCGGTCCGAAAACCCGCGTGCAATGTTATTACATGGGGCACACCGATTACGCTGGGGACGGCGTGCAGGTAAAACGCGAGACGACCGACGGCCATATTGAACGGGTGTTTCAGAAAACGAACCCGAACTTGCCGTCTGCCGCCGCTTATGACCACACTTTAACACCGCTCTACGAGGGCGACAAAATCAGCGAGATTGACGATAGCGACGGGCGCAAGGCCCAGTATCGCTATGATCGCGATGAATATCTTTCGGACGTGGATGCGGACGGCCACCATGTTCACTACGACTATGATGACGCTCATCGAATCGTAGGGGCGAACGAAGACGGCCACCAATTGCTGATCCATTACGATGCTGAAGGCAGGCCGGACCGGCTTGAACTTCCCAACGGCTCAAGTTATGTCATCCACTACTCTGGACAAGCAATTGAGGTGACCGGACCGGACGGATCCTACACAGTCTCTATCTGGCCTACTTATTTCGGAGTGGCTGAGCACAAGAACTAGCTCGCACAATCCCACTTCTCGCAAAAGAAAAGCGAAAAGTGGGCACCCCGATTTTCCTTCGCCCTCGAACGGCACCTCTGGCTCACGAGTTGGGCGACTAAAGGTAGTTCCTTGCGTGGTAATATCTCCTGAAGATCGTTTTACCGTAAAACTGCACTGCGAGCCTCATCTTGATCGAACTGGCACCCTCGATTCTTTCGGCTGACTTTGCCCGTCTGGGCGATCAGGTGCGGTCTGCGTGCGAGGGCGGAGCTGCGGTGATCCATGTTGACATTATGGATGGGCACTTCGTGCCGAATCTCACGATTGGCCCGCCGGTCGTAAAGTCGCTGCATGCGGTGGCCAAGTTGCCGCTCGATTGCCATTTGATGATCGAGAATCCGGATGAGTTCATTCCTGCCTTTGCCGAGGCCGGGGCGGATTGGATATCGGTGCATCAGGAGGCGACCCGGCACTTGAATCGCACGCTGCATTTGATCAAAAGCCACGATTGCCTGGCCGGCGTCGTGATTAATCCGGCCACGCCGGTCGATACGCTGACCGAGGTGCTTGATATTGTGGATTATGTTCTGGTTATGTCGGTCAATCCCGGTTTTGGCGCGCAGAAATTTATTCCCGGCGCGCTGCATAAAATTCGCCGTTTAGCGGAGATTCGCAGCCAACGCCGGCTGACCTACCGCATCGAAGTAGATGGCGGGGTGGCGCTCGACACCGTGGCCGACGTGGTGCGGGCGGGCGCGGAAATTCTGGTGGCGGGCAACGCGGTCTTCGGTCACGGCGATCCAAAGAAGAATGCCGAAGCGTTGCTGAAGGCGGCGAACGAGGCAGTGCTGGTGAAGGTCTAGCCGGTAATGCCGATTGTGCATCATGTCGGGGCACCGTTTCAGCGTGCCGCAAGCCGAACGTGAATCGTGCTTAAGCGCTACAATAGCGAATTCTGATCTTCTTTCTTTCTGAGGTCTTATGTCACGTCGAGCTTCATCGATTGCCATTCTAGCTGTGCTCCTCGCGCTTACAGTGGCGTGCTCCAATAAGAAGTCCACCAATCCGTTGGCGAACATTGGGTCGAAGCAGCCTGACAAAGTGCTGTTCGACAAGGCCATGGACGCGATGAAGCACAATCGGTTCGACGTAGCGCGCATGACGCTGCAGACATTGATCAACACTTATCCGGACTCGGAGTACATCGCTCGCGCCAAACTGGCGGTCGGCGATTCGTGGTACGCCGAGGGTGGGACCGCCTCGCTGGCGCAGGCGGAGCAGGAATATCGCGACTTTGAGACCTTCTTCCCAAACATGCCCGAGGCGGCCGAGGCGCAGCTGAAAATCGCCAACATCCAATATCAGCAGATGGAGAAGGCCGACCGCGACTACACTCACGCGAAGCGCGCGGAGGAAGAGTATCGCAATTTGATCATGCAGTATCCGGATAATCCGAAGCTGGTGAAAGAAGGCAAAGAGCGTCTGCTGGAAGTGCAGGAAGTGCTGGCGGAACGTGAATTCGAAATCGGCAAGTTTTATTACCTGCGGCTATCTTATCCGGCATCGATCGCGCGACTGAAGACGCTGGTGGAGAAATATCCGCTCTACAGCCAGGCCGATGAGGCGCTGTTCATTCTTGGGCAAAACTACGAAGGGCAGATGGCGCAGCTCCGCACCCGGCCCACTTGCGTGAAAACCAGCCCTCAGCCGGGTTGTGTCGGCGAACAGGTGAAGGCCAACATGAATCAGGAGTTGACCAAGGAGGCTGCCCAGGCTTATTCGGAGATCCTCACGCGCTATCCGATCATGGAGCGCGCCGATGACGCCAAGAAGCGCCTTGCGGCCTTGCATCAGCCCATCCCGCGCCCGACCAAGGCGGCGGTAGCGCAAAATCGCGCCGAGGATGAAAGCCGGCGCGAGAATACTACGCTGGCAAAGTTGATGAGCGTGGTCAAAAAAGGCCCGGATGTAGACCAGGCCACAAAACTCGGTGAGCCGACTTTAGTCGATCCCACGCCCATTGCGGCCAATCAGGAAGCCTTGCGAACTACCCGCGAGGCTATGGGAATACCAACTGGAGAGCATGGCCTTCAGGTGGAAACCGTCAACGGTGGTGCTCCCGGGGCGAACGAACCTGCTCCTCGCTCAGACACAGCAGCTGCGGCTGGAAGCTCCAATCCTTTTGCCAACGCGGGCACCGCGGCTGCGCCTGACCCGAACGAACTGAAGCCTACTGAAGCGAGTGTTGTGAAGCCAGCGGGCAAGCCGGACGCCAACGAATTGGTCCCGACCGCCGATGCGCAAGCTCCCGGCGATCAGCCCTTGCCTCCGCCGGTTCAGATCAATGAAATTAAGCAAGGACAGACCGCCAGTTCGAGCGTTGCAAGTGCGGATTCAAATTCCGCGCTGGCCAGCGACAAGGATATTTCCAGCAGCAAAAAGAAGAAGAAAAAGGGATTGAAGAAAATCCTGCCGCTGTGAAAACATAGTTCACTTTTCTGCCTGCGGCGAACGGTAGGTCAGATCCAGATCCGCGTCTATCTGCCTGGCACCCGCCGGATCGTCAGCCTTCATCCGTGAGAGAATCGGCTCCAGAAAGCGGGTGTATTTTTGCAATCCCATTATGTCGTGGTCGGCAAGAACTTTCCGTACTGCCTGCTCGGTGGCCGGAGTCACCAACTCCAGCCTGCCCACGAAAACGCGCACCGTTTGCCCGGGTTCAGGATTGATGGTCAAAGGCAGTTTCGCGTTCAAGAAACTTTGCGGCACGATATAGAATAGGCGGCTGCCTTCTTCGAACCACGAGCGGCGCCAGGTCGCGATCATGGCTCGGGCTTCGTCGGGATAAAGTCCCTGGGCGGTTAAGACATCTTCGAGATCGCGGTTCAGCGCCTCTATTGTTGCCGTCAGCTCAGGAGCCTCTAATGCCAGTTCACCTGCGAGGCCTCCACCGAGGCGGTAGCCCATTTTGTCGCCGCGGCGCTCGAAGAGGATCACGCTTGGAATCGCATCGTCGCCGAGATGGGCGAGCCGGACTTCCCCGCCAGCTGTCACGGTCGCCGAGATGGGCACGGAAACTGCGGAGACGCCGCGATAGAAGAGGAATTTTTCCTGCTGATCTCCAGCTCTGGTCCTTACTATCAGCGGCGCTGCTGAGGTCTCGCGTGCAGCATAGTATTGGTTTTTCCGATCATCGGGCGACTTAGAATCCTGCGGGAAACTGGGGATGGCATTCGGCGACACCTTCAACGAGTCCCACATGATCGTTCCCCTGACGCGACGGTGATCAAGACCGTTGGCATCAATAAAGTTCTGGGGATCAGGCTCGACCCGATTGGCGTGCGGATACCATTCCGTGATTAATCCTTTGGAGAATGCAACTTTCACCGATACTTCGGTTTCCTTCGGCGAGTAGAAGTAAAGCACCGGCGTTTCCATCCGCACTCTGCCCCGCAGGCCGGCCTTAAACTGTGCGCTATTTATATGTTCCACGAAGGCGGGAAGATCGACTGATCCATTCAGCGTCGACCACTTAACCGCCTGACCGTCCTGGCCAGCGACAGAAGTGAATGTTCCCCATTCGTGAACGGTGAGATCGGGATCGGTTCGCGGGGCTTGAGCGACAAAACTGGATGAGAGGAAGCAGAGAGCTATCAAGCTCGCCGTGCGGGGACGAGCGGCGGTCACAGGCATTTGAGCCCTCCGGTGCGCTGGCGATGACTATACCTCTTAATTCGACGTCGCTCGGAGCCAAAAGTTAGAGGCGTACAGATTCCCCCGGCGCGTCTATTGCCGAGTCCTCCACCATGTTTACGCACTAGATGCTGAACGGTAGTAACCAGGTAACATGCCGTCTGATCATTGACTTAGGTTCGTTCTCAGGTTACCTTCGCCATAGCTCCCCTCAGAAGAGGACAAATTTCCTTTGGCTCGCAAAATCCTGCTCGCCGATGACAGCGTGACCGCCCAGAATATGGGGCGCAAAATCCTCGCGGATGCGGGTTACGAAGTGGTTACTGTCAACAACGGCTCCGCCGCGCTGAAAAAAATCGCCGAGATCAAGCCTGACCTCGTCATTCTTGACGTTTACATGCCCGGCTACAGTGGCCTGGAAGTGTGCCAACGATTGAAGGAGTCGCCCGATTCAGCGCGGATTCCGGTGCTGCTCACGGTCGGCAAGCTGGAACCTTTCAAGCCGGAAGAAGCGCAGCGAGTGCGCGCGGAAGCTTTCATCGTGAAGCCGTTCGAGGCCAGCGAACTGCTCAGCGCTTTATCGAAGCTGGAAGATAAAGTTGTGCCTCGCTCCGAGCCTTCCAAGCCGGGACGCTTCGCGCGCGCAATGGCTTCAGCAGAAGAATCCAGCCGCAGCCGAATTCAGCCGGTCAGCGGCGACGATGAGGATGGCTGGAAGAGCCGCATTGGATTCCCGCACGAAAAAAAGGAAACCGAAGAGAAGGTCGCCGACGAAGCTTCGATTTATAACCCCATGAACCGGGACCTGAGGACCGTGGTGGCAAGTGCCGCCGAGCGGGTCGAAGAGAAAAAGGAAGCAAAAAAGGAAGAGAAGCGGCTTCACGAAATGGCGGTTGAACCGAGCCTGGACGTGGAAGCGGTAGCCCCGCTGGGGACGCCTCAGGACGTAACCCCGGAAGAGGTCGCCGCTATTGCCGCCGCTGCTGCACAGATACAGACGCTGCAAGCCACGCTCGATGAGGAGCGGCGGGCAAGTGAGAATGTTACGGCTCCGCAGAGTATTCCCGAGGGTTCCGCGACAGCAGAGGTCCCTGTGGACGTGGCTGTCGCCAATGCGCTCGGCTCGACGGAAGGTGCCAGGCCGGGCGAGGTTGAGGACATCCCGATGACGATGGCTGCGGCCAGCGCCGAAGTTGCGGCGAGCAGCGTCGGCGGACCGCGATGGACGGCAGTCGCGGTTGCACTGGACGCGGACGAAGCCAATGTTTCGCTTGAACAGGAGATGCAACGGGCTTATACCGCATTTCTGGCTGAGCAGAGCGCTTCGGCTGGAACAAACGTTGAACAAGTCTCCGCCGTCGAAGGTTCCTCAGCGCCCGCCGAGATTGCGGTAGAACAAGCAGTCGCTATAACTATTTCGAATCAAGATTCACAGCCCGAGCCGGAGAAGCCGGCTGAGCCAGCCGTGATCGAGGCTCATCCAGCTGAACATCAGATTGAACACGAGATCGAACGTCCGATTGAAGTTCAAGGTGAGGTTCGATCTGAATCTGTTATGGCAGTTCTGCCTGAAGAAGTGGCGACGCATTTGGTAGTGGCTGCGGAGCCGGTGGCGGTTTCAGAGCCCGCAGAGTTCGTGCCGCAGCCTGAGCCTGAATCTTCGAGCCCTCACGCCCAAGCTGAAGCTGTGGAGTCGCACGTTGAAGCAGTTGCGTCGCATTTCACCGAACCAGTCTCGGAGGCTACGGTCGAGTCTGGCCCTGCGGTTATCGAACCCATGCACGAACAAGGCACGGCCGTAGTGCAAGAATTGCCGTCCGCGCCGGAAGCCCAGCCCGCAATAGCCGAGGACGCAGCTTCGACCCACGGCTTCACTTCCTTCGTCTCCGCGGCTGGACAAGTCGAGGAACATCATGAAGCCCAAGTGGAATCGCAAAGCGACGAAGGGGAGCACGTAAAGAGCACTGCGGCAGCGTGGGCGAGTTGGCGACAGATTCGCGATGGCAACGAGCCGCAACCTGTTTCGCCGCAAGCTCAACCGCCGGAGTCGGCGATGCCGGCCGGGGTGCACGCCGAGGCTGCTGCCATGGCGGTGGCTGCAGGCGCCGAACAGCGGGCGCTGGAGGTTACGCCGCCCAGCGCTGAAAATCCAACCGACGTTGCCAGTATCGTGGATAGCGTGCTGGCCGACCTTCGTCCCCGGCTTATGGCTGAAATTTCCCGCAAGATGGCCGAGAAGAAATAAGAATCTTTCCAATCGACGCACACCACCACTAGCCCTCGACCGCCTTATGCACAGCCGCTTTCGCCAGCAGGCGCGTTGAATCCAGTGTTGGCAACGGGGAGGATTCCGGCGAAACCAGCAGCGGGATCTCCGTACAACCGAGAATAACCGCGTCGCAGCCTTCGTCTTGCATCGCGCGGATCACTTCGACAAAATAGGCCAGGGATCGGGGAAGCATCTGTCCATTCACTAGTTCGTCGAAGATGATTGAGTTGATGCGCTCTCGCTGCTCGAGCCGGGGAATGCGGTGCTCAATGCCAGCCGCCCCGAGCGCTTCCGGATACACGGGACCTTCCATCAGGCAGCGCGTGCCCAGAATCGCGAGGCGCTTGAAATGGCAGCGCTGCGTCTCTTTCGCAACTTCTCGTGCGATGTGCAGCCATGGCCGTGGCGAACGATGCTCGATCAGATCGAAAGCCTGGTGGATCGTATTGTCGGGACAGATGAGAAAGTCCGCACCCGCTCGCGCCAGCTTTTCCGCAGACGACAGCATGAGTTCAGCGACCCCCACCCAATCATTAGCGGAGATGCAGCGCATGTACCTCGCCAGCGAATGTGAGTGCAGCGACACTTCGGGATGGTCGTGTTGGCCAAGCAGAGCCGCGCCTTCGAGCGAGATGGTGCGGTAGCAGAGCGCGGCTCCTTCGGTGCTGCAAGCGACGATGCCGATGTGGAGGGGCATTGCGTGGTCGGTAGCTCGGAATTATCTTGCCGCGGCGGCGTCGAAGAGATTCAGGAACTCCAGTTTCTTCTCTGCGGGCAGGAATGAGGCTTCGAAGGAGTTGCGGGCCAATTCGCGCAGATGCTCGTCGGTGAACCCGAAAGTTTGCTGCGCGATCTGGTATTCGCGAGCCAGTGTCGTGCCAAACATTCCGGGGTCATCGCTGTTGAGCGTGATCATGACGCCGTGGTCGAAGTAGCTTTTTGCTGGATGCTCGCTGAGGCCGGGACACAGGCCGGTGCGCAGATTGCTGGTGAGGCAGATTTCGACGGGAATTTGGCGTTGGGCTAGCTCTTCAACGAGATCTGGATCGTGGAACGCGGTTAGGCCATGACCGATGCGCTCGGCGCGGAGGTTGAGCGCGCCCCAGATGGATTCCGGCGGGCCATTCTCGCCCGCATGTGCGGTCAGGCGCATGCCGTGGTCGGCGGCCCAGGTATAGGCGTCGCGAAAAAGTTCGGGTGGGGCTTTCTGCTCATCGCCGCCGATGCCGATGGCGACTACGTTGCGGTCGTGATATTGAACCGCGAGTTCAAATACTTTTTGCGCGGCTTCGGGGCCGAATTGGCGGACTGAGTCGAAAATCCAGAGGAGCGAGATGCCGAAGTCGCGCTCGCCGCGGGCTCGGCCGCGGTCCAGGCCTTCGAAGATGGCGGCGAAATCCTGCTTGCGCCAGAGGCAGACGCCGACCGAGACATTCACCTCGGCGTGGAGCACGCTTTCTTCTTTCAGGCGCTGCATTAGGCGGTAGGTGATGAGTTCGTAATCTTCCGGGGTGCGCAGATGCTCCGTTATGTTTTTGAAGGCGAGCAGGAAGCCGGGGAAATCTTCGTAGCGGTAGAGGGCGTTGACTTCGTTTTGCGTTACATGTTCGCCGCGGCGCTTGCGGAGCTCGAGCAGCGTGGCGGGTTCGATTGCGCCTTCGAGATGCAGGTGAAGCTCGGCCTTCGGGAGTTGGCGAAGGAAGCTGCTTGGCGGACGGTCGGGTGCTGTTGGCATTATGTTTCATTGTAGTTCTTGGGGGAAGATTAGCGAGGAACACGCCGCACCTCAGCCTCAGGCGGGCGGTGAGAGTAACTTCAACGCTTCGGTTTTAATCCGTTCATAGTCGGACAAGTTCGTGGGTATAGCGATCCCGCCCCAACCCCAGCGCGTAAAGGGGGCAGTCCGCTCCGAAACAACCAGTCTCCGCCTGGTCCCACTTCCCCGTTCGTGGACGTAGCGGATATGGTTTTTCCTCACGGTGCGCCGGACCCGTCCGTCCGAGACCAAGCGAATTTCATCCTCATCAACCTCCAAGACGTAGCTCGGAGCGTTGTGCGGCGAAAAAAGGGTTACGACGGAGAAGACAAACCCGCCAATCGCCCACGCGAATAGGTCCCAACTCCCGCGAGTGAGCCGCTGAATGGTCGAGCATAGCAGCGCCCAAACCGCAGCGCTAACGAGAGCGCCGAGGAAACGCCCCCTCATCGGTCGAAGGGGCGAGCTGACCTGGTAGCTCATCATGGGGGTCTCCCCTAACATGGCCAACGCCTCGATTCTACCTCTTCGCGAACTCGCTTCGGTGCCTACTGTAGAAGCAATAAATCAGCAGGCCGAGGCCCAACCAGATCACAAACCGCAGCCAGGTAATGACAGTGAGTCCCATCATAAGGCCGCCGCAGAGCACGATCGAGATCAGCGGGAACCACGGTACAAAGGGGACCCGGAAGGCGCGCTTGCGATCAGGCTGCCGACGGCGGAGGAGGATCACTCCCAGCGAAACCAGAACGAAGGCAAACAGCGTCCCGATGTTGGCGAGGTCGGCGGCATCTCCGATGTCGACGAGGCCTGCAGGAATTCCTACGGCGAAACAGGCGATCCAGGTGGACCAGTAGGGCGTTTTATATTTCGGGTGCACGGCGGAGAACAGCTTGGGCAGCAGGCCGTCGCGAGACATGGCGTACCAGATGCGCGCCTGGCCATACTGAAACACGAGCAACGACGAGATCATGCCCGTAAGCGCTCCGATCACGATGACCGAGCGGAAGAGCGGGTGCACACCCAGATACTTCATCGCGTAAGCCACGGGCGCTTCGGCGGCGGCACCGGAGACGAAGGTTGTGTACTTCATCATGCCCAGCAGGACTACGGCCACGCCGACATAGAGCAGGGTGCAGACCACCAGCGACATAATGATGCCGAAGGGCAAATCTTTTTGCGGATTGCGCGATTCTTCGGCGGCGGTGGAAACGGAATCGAATCCGATGTAGGTAAAGAAAACGATGGCTCCGCCGGTGACGATTCCGGCGAAGCCGGATGGCG
>Ga0208690_1000233_pt1 | contig 15458 bp, 16 predicted proteins | sample June2015DPH_16_1_2_FD_184712 | JGI IMG/M metagenome (GOLD analysis project Ga0208690, IMG submission 184712) | Peatland microbial communities from SPRUCE experiment site at the Marcell Experimental Forest, Minnesota, USA - June2015DPH_16_10... | ecosystem: Environmental > Terrestrial > Soil >...
TGATACACCTGAAGAGGCCCTGACGAATGCACAGAAGGCCAATCCAGCGGGTTTTTTTCACCTAATCCGTATCGGATCGGCGGGTGTCTTCCGTGTCGGCTATACCCAACACAACGCTCGTGAATGGTTTACTTGATCCCGCTTCGGGATGCCCAACAATAGAGGTCGAAGTATCAGGCCCATTCGGCTCGCCGCAGAAGTTCACAGCTATGATGGATACGGGCTTTAGTGGGTTTCTGTCTCTCCCCATCTTGAAAGCCTTCCCGCTTGGGTTAATTCTCGCAGGAACGATGGGAATAACTTTAGCGGATGGAAGTACCCACGCTCGATTAACGGCGTTAGGCCGGGTCGATTTCGACGGAAAACATGAAATCGGCCTAATTCTCCTAGAGTGGCAGAATACTGACATTTTGCTGGGGATGGATTTTCTTAAGAAGTTTGGCAAGTCGATAATGGTGGATGCAATTAACACCACTGTAATTATTGTAGATGCACAATTGCCGAACCCGATCTCTCCTCCAGCGCTAACGATAGCCCCTTCTCCAAGCGATCCGTCACAAGAACCTTCTGACGGAACATCACGGGCTTCTTAAAAGTTTCCCAAACCTTGTCACTACCGGCCCGCGCAGGCGATTGACTCTTTCGCCCGCCCGTGGGAGAATGCTGTCCCTTTGCCATGGAGACACTCGATGAACCATTCGCGTTCGCGCAATTCCCCGCTACCTCTTCCCGCATTATTAAATCGTCGCCTGGGGACGTACGCGGCAGCCGCCGGAGCGGTGGGCGCGAGCCTGTTTGCTCTCTCGTCGGCTGCCGACGCCGAAATCGTGTATACGCCTGTAAATCAAACCATTGGCCGCGACGGAAGCTACAGCATTGATCTGAATGGCGATGGTATTGTCGATTACATTCTCGTCGAGCACGCCTATAAAGATGGGAATTACGGAACCGACCAATTGCTAGTCTTGCAAGCCGCTATGGCCAATCAGGTGGTCTGTCCGTCGACCTTCTGCATCAGCGGTCTGAGCTATGCGGATTCCATGAGCGCTGGCAGCGCCATCGGTCCAAACATACGCCCAAAGGGATGGATAGGACGTCAAGTGCAAATGGCATTCGAGGAAACAGCAGAAGATGGTGGGGTTTTCTTCGGCTACGGATGGGTGAACGTAACGAACCGCTACGTTGGGCTGAAATTCAAAATTAACGGCGAATATCACTATGGATGGGCAAGAGTCAGCACACATTTCAATGCCGGCTCAGGACAGGAGCGGACCTGGATGGCGCGATTGACTGGATACGCCTATGAGACCGTTGCCGGGGAGTCGATCAAGGCTGGGCAGACTCAGGACGACGATGGGGTTTCCGATGCTTCGGTCGAGACAGATCCGGTGAGGGGTGCGAACTCTTTGGGTCTCGGGACGCTGGCGCTTGGGGTCGAGGGACTTGGGTTTTGGCGGCGCGAAGAGATGGCGGGTGGGGGCGGGCCCAGCCGACGTATTTCATCCGAACAAGAGTGAACTCGATGCCCACCCTTGGGGGTTTCACAGGTGGGGCACGATGCCGATGGGATCAGGAGATTTTGCGGATTTGAAGCTCTGCTTTCCGGGCCTCATTGACCAGAACCGGATCGCGTTCCCCTATCTGTGACCGATGAACGTACCGGGGAGAGCTCGCAGCGGCCCACCCGTGAAACTGCCACGGGTGGGGCATTCCGTGTCGTGGTAAGGGCGCGGCTGGGCCAGCCCCCGTAATGTACTTGCGGCGGGTCGATCACACCCGGATCCGGGCCAAAATTGTTGATTCGGACGCGCCCGTGTTCGGATTTCGTAAGGCCCTAGCCCGCCCGTAGCCAAACCCGCGCCCACAAGATACAGTGACCAAAGGCGACTTTACGATTCCAGAACATAAATCGATTTCCCAGCCGGGGGGGGGCCGATCTTGTGATATCGCTCCTAGCTCTGGAGGACTACATGAACTCTCCCGGTAAGGTTCACTGCTGTATAAGCATCCTTATGCTGATGGTTTCCTTGTTCGCCAGCAGTGGTACAGCTTCGGCCTGTGTAATGAACGCCGCTGCTGTTCCCGCGCAAGGCTACTGCCAGTGCACTGGCCACTACGTCTCGTCTACCGGTTGCGAAGGCGACAACCCTGGGCAAGACTGCGATTACGAATTGCTCGGCGTTTACTGTGGCACCAGCGGTCATGGCGACTGCTATGTCGGATACGCCTACGACACCTTTTGTTCGAACATCAAGCCCAAACGCGCGTCGATCGCTGACGAGAACCCGGTGACGGAGCTCCTGGCGAAAATGGGCTCCGATCCTCGTGGCTGCGCAGACCCCGAAGCGTTTCGTGCATGGCTCAGGACGGCTCCGGGATTCCCCACTAACAAGAGCCAGCATTCAGGTGGCATGGAGGTAATGGGCGAGATATGATTTCCGCCCGCATAGCAATGGTAATCGGAGTACTGCTATCCACCGCTTCGGCTGGGACGGCGGGCGGCAGCGGAGCGGCAGATGAACCAGTTGTCGTGCACCAGTCCTCGTCTGCCATCTGGCAAATGCCGCCGCCGACCGCGATGGGCAACACACAGTGCGACGCGGACGGCGATGTCTACTTCAAAACGTCTCTCGGCCCGGACGAGACTGGTTTCATGAAGGTATCCTCCGACGGCTCCAAGTATCACTTCTACAAGATGCCCACCGGGGATGGCGACTCCGCGTCCTACCAGTTCCGTGGGGTGAACGTTACCCGAGGTGGAGACCTGCGGGTGCTGGCGTACTCGAGTCTTCTTCAGCCATACATTTTCTCGTTCGACCCCGACCTCAATGGAACGGAGAAGATCAGGCTGGAGCTGCCCGAGCATGTGCAGGTCCAGTCATTCGCCTCCTTCGAGAGCGGCGCGACGTTGGTCGCGGGATATTACGACGGGCACGCCGATAAGAAAGTGCAAGGCAAGCCGTACATGGCCGTCTTTGACGCTTCCGGCAAGCTTAGGATCACCGTTTCTGGCCGCTTCAACGACGTCAGCCTCTCGACGGTGCATAAAAAGCTTTCGGAAGGGGGCTCCTCTCTGGGGGAGGACGGCTTCCTTTATTTGTTGCGCCCGAATGAGATCGTGGTCATCTCGGAGTTTGGGGCGGTGGTTCGCCGAATGACCTTTAAGAAGTCCAGTCCAGAGTGGCTTGCCGTGCGGATTGCCGTCTCCGGAGGCCTTGCGGCAGTGGAGCTCCTGAAGGACGAGGGCAGGGGCAAAGATTTCGGAATCGAGTTTCTCGCTCTCGATGCGTCAACGGGAGAGCCGATCGGACTTTATAAGCCGGAGCCTGATCTTGGAAACAACTTCCTCTGCTTTTCGCGCGCAACCGGCTTCTCATTCATGGGAATTAAGGACGGCAAGGTTGTCCAGATGACGGCGCCCCTGCGGTGAGGCAGCTGGACAGACAAGTTTCTACAGACTACAGGGCAAGTCTTCGATCTGATTGAGGACCCCAAACCGCCCACGTCCACCACGGCCTCCTCACGTCCAGTATGTGCGGTCCAGCGAGCGGTATTGGATCGCTTCAGCGATGTGTTTGGGTTCGAGCTTGGGGCTTTCTTCCATGTCGGCGATGGTGCGGGCTACTTTCAGGATGCGGTCGTGGGCGCGGGCGCTTAGGCCTTGCTGGGTCATGGCGCGTTCCAACAAGCGCTCGCAGTCGGGAGAGAGATCGCAGTGGGTGCGGATGTGGCGGGAGGACATCTGGGCGTTGCAGTAGAGTTTTTCGCGCGACGTCGTGAAGCGTTCTAGTTGATGCTTTCTGGTGCGGACTACTCTCTCTCTTATGTGTGTCGAGCTTTCTGGCTCGGTTGTTGAGCGCATCTCTTTGTAGTTCACGGCGGGAACGTCGATGTGGATATCGATGCGGTCCATTAACGGGCCGGAGATTTTTGAGATGTAGCGCTGGATCATAGGCGTGGTGCATTGGCATTCGCGGGTGCGGTCGTTGCGGAAGCCGCAGGGGCATGGGTTCATGGCGGCGGCCAGCATGAAGCGGGCGGGGAACATTAGCGACATTGAGGCGCGAGAGATCGTGACCGTGCCGTCTTCTAACGGTTGACGGAGGACTTCCAGGACGTTGCGGGGGAACTCGGGGAGTTCGTCCAGGAATAGCAGGCCGTTGTGAGAGAGCGAGACTTCGCCGGGGCGCGGGATGGCGCCGCCGCCGATCAGGCCTGCGTCGGAGATGGTGTGGTGCGGGGAACGATAGGGGCGCTTGCCTACCAGGCCGCTGCCGGGGTCGAGGACTCCGGCTACGCTGTGGATTTTTGTGGTTTCGAGTGCTTCTTCGAAGGTCAGCGGCGGGAGGATGGTTGGCATGCGTTTGGCGAGCATGGTTTTGCCGGAGCCGGGCGGGCCGATCATTAATATATTGTGGCCGCCGGCGCAGGCGATTTCGATGGCGCGCTTGGCGGTTTGCTGGCCGCGGACGTCTTTGAAGTCGACCAGGAATTCTTGCGATTCGCGGAGGAGCGCGTCGCCGTCAGCTTTCAGCGGGACTATGCCGTTGCCGGAGTTCACGAAGTGGATTACGTCTAGCAGAGAGCGGACAGGGTAGACATCTACTCCGCCTACCATGGCGGCTTCGCGGGCGTTGGATTCGGGGACTACTAGACGGGAGATTTTTCTGCCGCGGGCTTCGAGGGCTATGGGCAGCGTGCCTCGGATGCCACGGACGCCGCCGTCGAGCGAGAGTTCGCCTACGAAGAGGCAGTCGTCGATTTCTTTTTTGGTTAGGCCGCCGTAGGCGCCTACTATGCCTAGCGCCATGGGGAGATCGAACCCGCTTCCTTCTTTTTTTATGTCGGCGGGGGCTAAGTTGATGGTGATGTGGGTGGGCGGAATGTCGTAGCCGCAATTTTTCAGGGCGGCGCGGACGCGGTCGCGGCTTTCGCGGACGGCGGCGTCGGGCAGGCCTACGGTGTGGAAGTGGTCCTGGTCGGTTTTTATGCCGGAGCAGTCGACTTCGACCTGGATGATGTTGGCGTCGATGCCGTAGACGGCGGCGCTTAGGGTTTTGTAGAGCATGGCTTCGTCAACTTCCAGCGCCAGACTCGGCACACGAAGGCCAGAGCGGGAAAGTGGAATCATATTCGGCGGAGGCGGTGAGCGATGTGACGAATGTCACTGGGCAGGGCTGTGGATTTTATCTGAGGAAGGCACGAACTCCAGAATAAAGCGTACTCGTTCCTCCACTGTGGCCCGAGGAATCTCGATCAACCGGTAGCCGTAGTCTGTGTAGGTCGAAACCATGGCGTCATACGTCCGCGCTGCTTCGGCAAAGTCCTGCTTGCGCTCGCGATCTGGTTCGAAAATCTCTTCCCAGGGCGGCGCGATGAACACGCTGCGGTTGTATAGAAAAGCTTTAGCGGCCTTGTCCATGTGATCGGGAACCGGCAGCTTGGATAGTCGCAGATAACCCACCACATCCGGAACGCCGCGATCGAAGAAAACAACGCCGCTCGACTCCTGGGCTATGCCGTAGGAGCGCATTTCCCAGGACAGCATCAATTCGGCAAAGGCGAGCGGATCGTGCCACGGCAGGGCGCGGCCGCCGATCGCCACCTGATCTTGAATTACGCCACGCCCGGCTTCGATTGAGCGCGCGTATCCGGCTGCTTGAAGCGCATCGAGCAGCGTGCTCTTGCCCGATCCCGGCCCTCCGGTAATCACGTAAAATCGGTCTGTCATCTCGCTCATGGATCTCACTGATGTTTAGTGTTCGCGCAGCGGCGATCTACAAGTGAAGCCGCACTTGTAGTAACCTCGACATCTGGCAACTGGCCATCGACAACTGGCACTGACTCATGGATCGAATCGCCGCACTCAACGAAATCCTCACACAGAATCCGAGTGACACTTTTGCACGCTACGGCCTGGCAATGGAATACTCGAACCAGGGTGATTTTGACCGCGCTCTGGCTGAGTTCTCAATTCTGCTGAAGGGAACCCCTGATTACACTCCGGGATACTTCATGGCGGCACAAACATTAGTCCGGGCCGATCGCACTGCCGACGCCAAGGCCATGCTCACCGACGGCATTGCCTCCGCGCGCCGCACCGGCAATCTGCACGCGCAATCGGAGATGGAAGCGTTGCTGGCGGAGTTAGGGTAGTTTTCAGGCCGCCCTATTTAATCTTCTTGCGCTTGAAATAGAAAACCGCATCCCTTTTGTTGCCGAACTTGCGGCCTTGCCGCGGGTAGGGCAAAAGGTCGCTAACTGCGACCAATTCCCAGCGCTCCTCCCCAAATCCTTTGAGTGCCTCCGCGAAATCGCTCTCCGTATATGGATCCCCTTGCTGGCTTGTCGTATAGACCATATATTCCCAAGACGCCATACTCACCTCCAGATTTGACGAGACATCTCATCACCAAAGCTACCCTTGTGCAAGGCTGGTTAATGAGGCAGGAAAGATCACTTCGCCATCTTCTCCATCCCCCACTCCACCAAACCCGGAAACAACTGATAAATCTTCTGCGGAACGTACATCGGCCACGGCACAATCACCTCCCGCTTCTGTTTCAAATATCCCTGCAGCGTGGCCCGCGCTACGCGCTCGGCGGTAATTCCGCGCACCGAGTTTGGTCGCACCTTTTTTTGTTCATTCCCTAAAACAACATTCTGACCGAACGCGGTCGCCACATATCCAGGACAAACCGTCAGCACATGAATCCCATCTTTCTTCAACTCCACCCCCGCCGCCTTGCCAATCGCATTCATGGCAAACTTCGTCGCGCTGTAGCCGGCGTGAAACGGCAACGGTATATGCCCGGCCACGCTCGAAATATTAATAATCGTTCCGCCACTGCCCTGCTGCCGCATCACCGCAACAGCGGCCTGCATTCCTGCAACCGCGCCGAAGAAGTTCGTTTCGAACATTTCACGGAACGCCGCCATATCCATTTGTGCCACGGAATCGAGCAATCCATGGCCCGCGTTGTTCACCCAGATATCGATCCGCTGAAAATGATGCAGGGTCAGCCCGATCGCGCGGTCGATCTCCTCTCGGTGCCGCACATCGCAAGCCATCGCTAATGTCCGCTCAGAATGTCCAACGCGTTCGCGTGCCGCTTCCACTCTTGCGGCGTCGCGCGAGAGCATCACCACGCTCGCCCCGCCATCGGCAAAAATCTTCGCGATCGCCTCGCCGATGCCCATGGAAGCGCCCGTAATCACTGCCACTTTTCCTGCAAGCTCCATACGCGCTTGTATTCCAGCGCAACTCTCCAAGTCAAGCGCTGCGATACAATCAGTTCAGACTCGCTCGGAATTACACATTTCGCGCGCTACGGAGACTGCTTGGCCTCGCTCATCCCCCTGTTCCCGCTCGATGTCGTTTTGTTTCCAGGCACGCCCCTGCCGCTGCATATTTTCGAGCCGCGCTATAAAGAGATGATCGGCGAGTGCCTCGCCCAGAACCGCACATTCGGCGTGGTGCGTGCCGTTGAACAGGGACTTGCGGAAGTGGGATGTACCGCGGAGATTGTGACGGTAGTAAAAGAGTACGAAGACGGCCGCCTCGACCTTGTCACGGAAGGCCGCAAGCGTTTCGAACTTCTGCACGTCAACCAGGAGCGGTCGTTCCTCCGTGCCGAGGTTCAGATGATCGAGGACGAACTGGGTAAACCGCCGCAGCAAGATACGGATCGCGCTACGGCTTTGCACTCGGAACTTCTTGCACTTGCCGGAGCACGTCAGGATCTTTCGGCCGCCGACCCCTCGGCGCTTTCGTTTTATTTGGCGGGATCTCTGCCCCTCGATCTCGATTTCAAACAGAAATTGCTCTCCCTTCGATCCGAAAGCGAGCGCCTTTCCCTGCTGATTGCGTACCTCGAACAACTCATTCCCAAAATCCAGCGTGCCGCGCGCGCCAAGGAGAAAGCCGGCGGCAACGGGCACGTCCACTAGAGTGGCAAGAGCGACGCCCGCTCTCCACGTTCCGCGTATAATCCAGAGAAAGTATTTCTCTTCGGGGGTTCGTAATGAGTCTTCCTCGCACGCTCGGCGAATTGCGCCGCAGTAACTTTTCTGAAGCATGTTTGCGCACCCGCCGCGTGAAAGACGAACTCCGGCAAAATTTGATCGCGCGCCTGCGTGAGGGTGACGATTCGATCTTCCCTGGCATCGTCGGATATGACGATACAGTGGTGCCACAAATCGTTAACGCCATCCTGTCGCGCCACAATTTCATTCTGCTCGGCCTGCGCGGCCAGGCCAAGAGCCGCATCCTGCGGGCGCTTACATCGCTGCTCGATCCGCAAATGCCGTATGTGGAAGGTTGCGAAATTCGCGACAATCCCTATGCGCCCATCTGCCACCGCTGCCGCGAAGAGATTGCGCGCCTCGGCGATGGCACGCCTATCGCCTATCTCACGCCCGATGAGCGCTATGTAGAAAAACTGGCTACGCCGGACGTAACAATCGCCGACCTCATTGGCGATATCGATCCGATCAAGGCCGCGCGCGGCGGACACGAGTTAGCAAGCGAGTTCACGGTTCACTACGGACTGCTTCCCCGCGCCAATCGCGGCATCTTCGCGGTGAACGAACTTCCCGATCTCGCGGGAAAAATTCAGGTCGGCCTGTTCAACATCATGCAGGAAGGCGATGTGCAGATTAAGGGCTACCCGATTCGCCTGCCACTCGATCTGGCCATCGTTTTCAGCGCGAATCCGGAAGACTACACCGCCCGCGGAAAAATTATCACGCCACTGAAAGACCGGATCGGCTCGGAGATTCGCACGCACTATCCGGCAACGGTGGATGAAGGTATCGCCATCACCGCGCAGGAAGCCTGGACGAAGCGCAACGCCCACGCCCTGCATCTGCCGAACTATATTCAAGAAGTGATTGAGCGAATTGCTTTCGCGGCGCGCGAAGATAAGAAGATCGACAAGCGCTCCGGCGTGAGCCAGCGCCTACCGATTTCTGCGATGGAGAACGTGATCTCGAATGCGGAACGCCGCGCGCTGCGCAACGAGGAAAAATTGGTCGTGCCGCGCATCAGCGATGTCTATGCAGCGCTGCCAGCGATCACCGGCAAACTGGAACTCGAATACGAAGGGGAGATGAAGGGTGCCGACCACGTTGGCCGTGAACTGATTCGCGCCGCCATCGCGAAGACTTACGATCAGTACTTCACCGGCGCGAACGTGCAGCAAATCGTACAGTGGTTCGATTTGGGCGGCGAGATTCAGTTATCCGATTCGATTTCGGCCGCCGAAGCTTTGCAGAATTTGAAGGAAATTCAAGGGTTGATCGAGAAGATGGGGCCGTTGGGCATCTCGCAAAAGGAAAGTCCCGAGCAACAAGTCTCGGCTGCCGAATTCATTCTCGAAGGCCTGCACGCGCACAAGCGCATCGGCCGTAACGAAGAGCGTATGTTTAAGGCCGGTGAAAAAAAGCCGGAACCTGCGCGCGAGAAGGCGTTCGATCCAGAAGAACGGCCGTACCGGCAGAGAAGGCAATTTAATTAACCCGTCGTTCGTCGTCGGTCGTTGGTCCTTGGCCAAAACCCCAAGCCAACGACCAACGACGAACGGCCAACGATGCAGTCATGAAGAGAATTCGCTACTCCAAATACGTTCCCGATCCCGCCGGCGAAATGAGCATGGAGGATCTGCTCGGCGCGCTCTCCGACTACCTGCTGCAAAGCGGCTTCAACAGTGACATGTGGTATGAGATGCCCGAGGGCGAGCAGAACCTCGACGATCTCAAACGCGCCATCGAACAGGCGCTGCTCGATAGCGATCAGTTCGACGAAGAAATGCGCGAGCGCATGCTCGAACTGGCGATGAACGGCCAGTTGGACGAACTGATCGAAAAACTGATCGAGCGCATGCAGCAGGAAGATTACATTTCAGTCGATCAACCGCACGATCCGGCGCGCCAATCCAGCGTGGGCGGACAAACCGGCGAGAACGCTCCGCAGGCAAAATTCGAGGTCACTGATAAGAGCCTCGACTTCCTTGGCTTCAAAGCGCTACGCAATCTTCTCGGTTCGCTTGGCAAATCCAGCTTCGGACGCCACGACACGCGCGATCTCGCAACCGGCATCGAAGCCAGCGGCGCTTCGAAAACCTACGAGTTCGGTGACACTCTGAACCTTGACATCACAGCCACGCTTTCCAGCGCCATCCAGCGCGAGGGCCTTGGACTGCCGCTGAATATCGAATACTCCGATTTGCAAGTTCACCAGTGCGAATATCAATCGTCCTGCGCGACGGTGTTAATGCTCGACTGCTCGCACTCGATGATTCTCTACGGCGAAGACCGCTTCACCCCGGCGAAGAAAGTCGCGATGGCGCTCTCGCACTTGATCCGCACACAATATCCCGGCGACTCGCTGTCGCTCGTCCTCTTCCACGACTCCGCTGAAGAAATTCCGCTCTCGCAGTTGGCGCGGGTGAAAGTCGGCCCCTACTACACCAACACGCGCGAAGGCCTGCGCATGGCGCAGCGAATTCTGCAGCGCCAGCGCAAAGACATGAAGCAGATCGTTATGATCACCGACGGCAAACCCTCCGCCCTCACTCTCGAAGACGGGCGCATCTACAAGAACGCTTTTGGGCTCGACCCGCTGGTCGTGAGCCAGACGCTGGAGGAAGTTTCCAAGTGCAAGCGCGCCGGCGTGCTCATCAATACCTTTATGCTTGCCTCGGATTATGGTTTAGTGCAGTTCGTCCAGAAGGTCACGGAGATGTGCCGCGGCAAGGCTTATTTCACTACGCCTTATACTCTTGGCCAGTATCTGCTCATGGATTACATGTCGCGGAAGACGAAAACGATTCACTAAGCCCCCGACAGCACTCCGAAGTCACAGAATCCAATCGGTTGCCTAGCCTGCGCGTCGAAGGATGGTTTTTATCTTTTCAAGGGGACTGGCGCTCGGCTTTCGGAAGACGATGTCTCCGGGAACAACGACACTGACCTCGGTTCCGGTCTTGGAACTTGCTACGGTGAGTTTGCCGCCGATGCGGGCGGTCCGCTCACGCATTCCCTGCAGCCCGAAGTGTCCGTCTTTGCCTTTTTCTGCAATAGTGGGATCGATGCCAACCCCGTTGTCTTTAATGAGCACCACCAGATCATGACCGTATTTCAACCCAACTTCGAGCCGATTCCCTGTGGAGTGCGCGCATGCATTGCGAATCGCCTCATAGCCGACGCGGTAGATTTCGTCGCGGACTACCGGATGCATATCCTTCGAGGCGCCGGTCATGGAAAAAGATACTTCCATGGGACGCTGCATGCGGCACTCCTCTACGGCTCGCCTGAAGGCTTCCAGCAGATCGTTTCTCTGAGTGGTTGAACTGCGCAGCGAATTCAGAGCAGCCCGCGCTTCGTCGATCGCCCGCTCGAGCCAAACTGATAATTGTTCCATGGTTGTTCGCATTTGGGCGGGATCGGATGAATTATCCAGAGCATGCTTGGCCACCATCTTGCTGCCCTGCAAAGTTTGCAGGAAGGTGTCATGCAGCTCCCGCGCCATACGAGTCCGTTCGGCCAAACGCTCGTCAAAACGGGCGCTCAGGGAGCTGTGAATCTGCCGCACCCGCAGCCGAAAACAAGCCCATATAAATAGACCGCCGCCAACTGTGCACAGAATTAAAAACAACCTGGTCTGGTACCAGGCCGGCGCAATGCTGAAATCCATAGTCGCGCCGTCGTCATTCCAAACGCCGTCATTGTTGCTCGCTATCACGCGGAAACGGTACTTTCCCGGACGAAGGTTGCTGTAGAAGGCTTGGCGCCGTGAACCGGGGTCTTGCCACGCCAGATCCAGGCCCTCAAGTTTGTAACGGAAGCGCACCTTTCGCGGAGCAGCAAAACTCAGGGCCGTGTAATCGATCTCGAGATCACGGGTGCGAGGAGGAAGACGAACTCCGGCCACCGAGGAATAGCTTTTGTGATCTGCAATGACCCCTTCCACATGAACCGGTGGCAGCACAGCGTTGCGGCTCAAGTGCGCGGGATCGACCATTTGCAGAACGCTTTCATTGGCGAACCACAAGCGCCCGTCGGGAGATAAGGACGCGCCGGGTTGAAAGGCCGTAGACCAAGGCCGTGCGCCGTCGAAGACGTCGAAGGTATCAACCTTCACAACGGCATTGGCATTGTTCCGCCACTGCTTCAGTTCCGTACCCGCAATCTTGAGAAGGCCGCACTGAGCGTAAAGCCAAAGGGCTTTGTCGTTGTCGAAAACCAGGCCGTATAGGTTGTCACAGGGAAGTCCGTTCTGGCTGGTAAGAGTCCGCAGTATTCCGCTCTGCCACTCAATAAGCCCCGCCGAACTGGCGCCCAGTACCGAACCATCGGAATCGACAACGACCTGGTGGGTCACGGAATCCTTTATGCTTGCGGGATAGGTTGTCAGTTTGCCCTGCTGATAATGGGCTAGACCACCGTCGACAAGTCCCATCCAAATACCATCTTTATGATCGGAGGCTATGGAAAGAGCCGACGCCACTCGCGCTGCAGGGATTTCTTCACGCACCTCGCGATCCTGGATTCGAACCAGTTTTCTGGGATTCCCGATGGCTTCAGCCCAAACCACATTGTCTTGATCTTCCGCTAACGCGACGATCACTCCCAGCGGAGCGCCCGGGGCATGTCTGATTTGGCTAAACTTGCCTTCGTTATAAACGTAGAGTTCGTTGTCAACTCCAACCCATAGATGACCGGCATGATCCTCAAGCAGGGACGTGACTCTTTCCCCGGGCAAACCGTCCCTCGCTTGAATGGAAGAGGTTTCACCTCTGCGAAGAGATTCCAGAGCGCCGTGATTCCCTATCCAAATAGTTCCATCTCGAGCGGCGAGGACCGAATAGACGAAATTGGTAACTAGTCCCTGGCGAGTGGAGAACGTGAGCACCGGAGTATCGCGAAAGCAATCGACACCTTCGGAAGTCGCCACCCAGAGGTTGCCTTCCAGATCCTCGTAGAAACCACTTACGGAGTCGCTGGACAAACCGTCGGCGCCCGAGAACCGATCGACATTGCCTTCGTGTATGCGGTAAATCCCTTGAGTGGTTGTTCCCACCCAGAGGGTGTTTGCGCGATCCACGAACAACGCACTTACTTCGAGATTGCTCCCTTTTAGTGCTGGCGTGACAAAAGGTTTCCAAACACCCTGAAAAAGCCGTTGCAGTCCGGAGCCGGGGCCACGCCGGTCGATTCCGGCCCAAATCGAATTGTCGCCCGTAACGGCCAAGGCCAGAACCCCGCCTAACCCTTCGGCACGTTTCAATGCGGGCAGGGCAATTGTCGTGGAAGAGTCCGCCCTCCAACGCGTAAGAACGTCGGAGTTGCCCATCCAAAGATTTCCTTCCCTGTCGCCGACCAGCGGCCCGGCGTACGGACGAGTGATTCCATCTGCTTTTCCGAAACACCGGAGTTTGGTGTCCAAAACCCGACAGAGAGGCCCGGTCGCATCGCGAACTCGCGACCGCGTCATCCAAACGGTTCCGTCGCGATCTTCGAATATTGCGTTGATGCGTCCCAGGCCCTCCTGATAATTGAGTAACTCTCCATCTTTCAGGCGGGAGAGGTGGGCGCCGGTTCCAATCCACAGACTTCCGTCGCGCCCAGCCAGCAACGAGAAGATGCCTTCGGACACGTGCTTACCATTTGGTGGAACCCAAGGAACGAAGCGAACGCCATCGAAGCGCACCAGTCCACTTTGCGTTCCAATCCAAACGTAGCCATCGCGGGTTTGGACGATTGCATTGGGCGTACCGCTGAAGACGCCGTCCTGGATTCTCCAGGCGGTGTGCGCATATTGAGAGATATATCTGCCCGGATCAACCGCCCATAGCGAAGTCGCAAAACAGAACAGCAGCAAAAGACGTAACGAAATGAACTGCAGACTCCGCACGTTTCGTCCCTGGCCCCGACGCACGCCGACAATTGTACTGGATCATTCGCCTGTGACGGCGGTGCGGAGTGCAACCGCGCATGTGCCGATGGCACTGGCCGCACGCATCTATGCTTCATGGCGCTGCGTGCGCCACTCTGAGACTGTTGTGGATGACGTGCTCTAGGCTCTCCCGCCCGCTAAAAACCGAATTACAGACCTCCGGCTAATGCAATTACCGCAAGGGGCCACTCTCCGGCGGACATGCATATCTGATGTGGCGAAACCGGCGGAGGCTTCGACAAAATGTCGCAAATCTTGTCATGTGTCAAATCAAGTGGCGTATCGGTGACACTCCGCATGCTTACTCTCCATCTCTTGTGGCTTTAACTTTCCTCGCATCAATCGCTTCGGGAGAACGAACATCAGCGCAACCTTGGCATTTCGATTGCCTTAGAAGCTTTGACACGGTTTGACCATCGCACGCAATAGCGGCGTGGAGAATCGTGAATTTACATATTCAGGTGATCGGAGTAGTCAATTATGCGGCGTATCGCGATTATGCTTGCAGGTTTTGTTGCTTTATCGGCTCTTGGCGCACCAGCTCAAGAAGCCCGGTCTGAGATCAGTGTGCAGGGCACCGGCTTTTTCACAAGAGATACCAGCGGTCAGGGTGTCACTCGGACCACAACCGACACCGGCGGGTTCCTCGTGGGATATCGTTACCACTTTAATCGCTGGCTCGCCGGCGAAGCCAACTACGGCTATGACCGGGACACCCTAAAGTATTTCTCGAGCGGATTTTCGCGAGTTCAATCCGACGTCCACACAGCGACCGCCGACGCAGTCGTAAACATTCCCTTCCCTGCCCGCAAGCTCAATCCATACGTTCTGGGCGGCGGCGGAAGCCTGATTTTTGCTCCCACCGGCAACGCGGGCGGTTTCGTGCCCGGCGCTGATACCCAGGCAGCCGGGACATTTCTGTATGGCGGCGGCGTTAATTACATATTGAGCAAACACCTGTTGCTGCGCGCCGAATACCGAGGCTACGTCTACAAAGACGCGGATTTCGGCATCAGGAGCCTCAACACGGATAGCTGGACTCACACTGCGCAGCCATCTGCCGGAATTGCTTTCCGCTTCTGAGTGGATGACGACACGGCAGGTGGGATTTTCCTGCCTGCCGCGGCGACTTGGTGTCCGCGTCCCTAAGAGACAGAGGAGCGCTCATGCTGGAAGGTGCAGTCGAATTACTTATCGGTTTGGTGGTAAGTGCTGTTTGCTTGCTGATGGGTATTTCTCTCGTTGGCTCGACGGTAGCGGCCCTGCGCGCGGTCAGCCGTGGAAGCCACGGCGCGGGTACCAGGCGACGATTAAGATCTTCGCTCGCGTCTCCAGTCATCGCGGATGGGCGCAACGTGAGGGCAGGGGCAAAGCTTTAGGAGTTACTCGAGATGGAGGAAGGAAGGCGTAAGAGCTGGAAAGAGTTATGTCGCGCGGCGTTGGACGCAAAGGATCCCGATGAGTTGCTGCGGATTGCTCAGGATCTGAGCCGAGTCTTAAA
>Ga0208690_1000237_pt1 | contig 15424 bp, 10 predicted proteins | sample June2015DPH_16_1_2_FD_184712 | JGI IMG/M metagenome (GOLD analysis project Ga0208690, IMG submission 184712) | Peatland microbial communities from SPRUCE experiment site at the Marcell Experimental Forest, Minnesota, USA - June2015DPH_16_10... | ecosystem: Environmental > Terrestrial > Soil >...
CTCTTCCGTCAACAAGCCGCGCTCGACCGCGCGGGGAATGTGCTGGTAGGTGCAGCCGCAATTGAGATCGCAGCCCGCCTTCACGGCAAGCGCCGCGGACTCCTCCGGCGATCGGGTCACTCCATGCGATTCGTGAAAATCGCGGATGGCCCAGCAATCGCTGACGACGTATCCCTCGAACCCCCATTCCTCCCGCAAGATGCGCCGCAGCAGCGTCTCGCTTCCGGAGCACGGCTCGCCGTTCGTCCGGTTGTATGCGGTCATCACGCTCTCGGCCTTCGCCTCCGTGACGCACGCATGGAATGCGGGCAAATAGGTTTCCCAGAGGTCCTTGTCGCTGACGACCGCATCGAAGCCATGGCGAAGTCCTTCCGGCCCGCTGTGGACGGCGAAGTGCTTGGGGGTGCTGACGAGCTTGAGGTAGCGCGTGTCGGTCCCCTGCAGCGTCTTGCAAAAGACCACGCCGAAGCGCGCGGTCAAAAATGGGCATTCGCCGTACGTCTCATGGCCGCGACCCCAGCGCGGGTCGCGAAAGATGTTGATGTTCGGTGCCCAGAACGTGAGCCCTTTGTAGATCCCGTGGTCGTCGTGCAAGAGGTACTCGTGGTGCTTCGCGCGTGCCTCGTCCGCGATGGCCGAAGCGACGTCGCCAAGCAGGCGCAGGTTCCACGTCGCGGCGAGTGCTATCGCCTGCGGAAACACGGTGGCGATGCCGGCCCGCGCGACGCCGTGAACGCATTCGTTCCACCAGTTGTAGGCGGCGATGCCGAGCCGAGGGATGGCCGGCGCCTCGTGGAGCATTTGCGCGGCTTTCTCTTCGATCGAAAGACGGGCAATGACGTCATCCACGCGAGCGGGGATGGGTAGATCGGGGTTCTGGAAGGGCAAGGTGGGCATGGCGAGGGTCGGCTTCCGAGCGACGGAGCGCGAACGTAATTTTGCTTTACAATTGAAGGCCGGGTGCCGCAACGCCGGCCGTCGTGGGTCGTCGGCGTCGCGCTAACCCTTCCGCGGACGTCGCGCCGTGTGATACACCCGCCGCGGAAGGAGGGCGTTGGCAGCGATCCCGGACGCTTCGCGCGATCGCCGGCTTCTCATGTTCGGCGCCCATGGTCGAGAAGTTCCCCTACGGCAAGGCCCCGTTCTGGCTGCTCGCGATCGCCCTTGCTTCGGTGGCGGGGCGCTGGCTCGTGATGGGCCACGGCGATGCGCGCGCGGACCTGCTCATCGTCGCCAACTCTCCCAGCCATTTCGAGGCGTACAAGAACGCCGTGCCGCGGTTCGAACGCAAGCACGGGGTCCACGTAGAGGTGCAGTTTGCGCACTGGACCGCGCTGCAGAGCCGGCTCGAGAGCGCGATGCTCGCGGGCGCCGACGTGCCCGATCTCGTCGAACTGCTCGAAGGTTCTCTCGGGTTTTTTACGCGCGGGCCGCGCGAGGACGTGGGCCTCCTGGATCTCGCGGATCGCGTCGAGGCCGAAGGATTCGATCGACGGCTCGTCGCATCCCGCTTGAGCTCGTGGTCCACGGTCGACGGCCGCATCTACGCGCTCCCGAACGACGTGCATCCGGTCATGCTCGCCTACCGCCGGGATCTGGTCGCACAGCTTGGCATCGACGTGACCAAGCTCGATACGTGGGATGCATTCGTGGAGGCCGGGCGGCGCGTGACGCGGGATGTCGACGGCGACGGCGTCGTCGACCACTACATGATTGACCTGCCCTACGACGGCAACTGGGCGCTGACGAGTCTGCTCCTGCAGCACGGCGGACAGCTCTTCGACCGTGCAGGCAACATTGCCTTCAACAGCGACATCACGACCGAAGTGTTCGCCTGGTACCTGCGGCAAACGCACGGTCCCCGCAAGATCGCGTACGACGCGGGCTGGGGCCAGGCCCTCGGCAAGGCCATGGTCGACGGTTTGGTCGTTTTCTACTGGGCGCCGGATTGGCGCAGCCGCTTTTTCGCCGACGAGGTACCGAGCCTCGCGGGCCACATGGCGTTGATGCCTCTTCCGGCCTGGGACAAGGGCGGGCGGCGGACCAGCGTGTGGGGTGGGACCGGCCTGATGATCAGCAGGCGCACGCCTCGCCCGGACCTGGCGTGGGAGCTCGCGAAGTTTCTCTATTTCGACCCCACGGAAATGGGTAAAAGGTTCGAGGCGACCAACATCATTCCGGTCTTGCGCGATGCCTGGACCATGCCCGAACTCGATGCGCCGAATCCCTACTATTCGAACGAACCCATCGGCCGAATGTACGCCGACCTGGCGCCCGACGTGCCGCCGTCGTACGTGTCGCCGTTGACCGCCGTCGCGGGAACGGAGCTCGACGAAGCTTTCAGTCGTTGCGTCTCGTACTACGAGCGCTTCGGCGAAGAGGGCCTAACCGACGCGATCCACCGCGAGTTGTCGCGCGCCGAGGCGTACGTGCAGCGCCTCGCCGAGCGCGCGAACTGGATGGCGCGTGCGCCATGAGTTCGCCCCTCTCTGCTCCGTCTGCGGCACCGGCATCTCGCCCACGGCCCTCCCGCGCGCCGGCCGGGGTGCGCGTCCGGCCCCAAGAGCGCGGGTGGGCGCCCTACGCGTTTCTCTCCCCGTACCTGCTTTTGACGTCGGTCTTTTTCTTCGTCCCATTCCTCGACGCTATCGGGCTCGCCTTTTTCGAGACCAACGGGCCACGCACCCGCGTGTTCGTCGGTCTCGCCAACTTCCACTTCCTGTTTACCGATTCCACGTTCTACCGCGCGCTGTGGAATACGACCGTGTTTGCGTGCGCGTCGGTATTCGTGCAGTTGCCGCTCTCGATGGGTCTAGCGATCTTGCTCAATTCGAGCAAAGGGCGGCTGCGGGGGATGCTCCGCCTCGTTCTATTTTCTCCGAATCTCGTCGGCCAGATTTTCGTCGGCATTCTCTTCTCGACGCTCTTCACCCCGCGCTACGGGCTCATCAACCGCGCGTTTCATGCGCTCTTCGGCTGGGGACTCGAAGTCTGGTGGCTCTCGAACCCGTGGCTGGTCATGCCGGCACTCGTCTTGACGTCGTTGTGGGTCTGGGTCGGATTCAACATGGTCTACTTTCTGGCGGCGCTCCAAGGCGTGGACCGGTCGCTCGAAGAGGCGGCACGTATCGACGGCGCCAGCGAGTGGCAGGTCTTTCGCTTCGTGACCTTGCCGTCGATGCGGCATGTGACCGTCTTCGTCGTCGTCACCAGCGTCATCGGCTCGTATCAGCTCTTCGAGCTTCCCCTGGCGCTGCTCCACTCGACCGAAGGGGCTGGTCCAGAGAACTCGGGACTGACGCTCATCACCTACTTGAACAACGTGGCCTTCCACCTGGGAGACTTGGGTCTCGGCTCCGCAGTCGGCTGGATCGCGGCGCTCATCATCTTCTTCGTCAGCATGATCCAGATCCGAGTGTCGCGCGTCCTCGAGGACTGATCCGCCGATGAATCCGACCCGCCTCGTCGTCTTTGCTGCACTGGCGGTCTTTGCCGCGCTTTGCGCACGGTCGCCCGGGCGTACGCTGATCTACCTGCGGTTTTTGCTGCTCGGTCTCGCTGCCACCGTCGTGTTGGCGCCGTTCGCATGGCTTTTGGCCGCCATCTTCAAAGACCGAACGGTCTTCGACGAATACCTCTTTCTTCCCCCGCCGGCCGAGTGGTCGTCGAGGACGCTGAACCTCGACAACTTCAGAGAGCTCTTTCGCGGTAGGCCGAGTGTTCACGGGACCGCGTATTTTTGGCAGTACGTCCTGAACTCGACGGCCTACGCGACGGTGAGCACGGTCCTCAATCTCTTCTTCTGTTCGCTGGGCGGCTTCGCCCTGGCGAAATACGACTTTCGTGGCAAAGCGGCGCTTCTGGTCTTGATGCTCGGGTCCATGACGATCCCGTCGGCACTCCTGTTGCCGCCGCTCTACAACATGGTCGTCGATCTCGGCATGGTGGATTCGCTCACGGGGCTCATCGTGCCGGGCATGGTGAGCGCGTACGGAATCTTTCTTTTTCGCCAGGCGTGCATGAGCGTTCCCGATGAAATGCTCGACGCGGGGCGCATCGACGGGTGCAGCGAGATCGCCATCTACTTCCGACTCGTCATGCCGCTCGTTCGTCCAATGGCGGCGGCGTTTTGCCTCATGACGTTTCTCGGGACGTGGAACTCGTTCTTTACGCCGAACGTATTTCTCCAGACGCAAAAGAACTTCACGTTGCCCATCGTGCTCTACATGTATGTCAACGACTATCAAAGCAATTATGGCGTGTTTTTGGCTGGCACTGCCCTCGCCATGCTGCCCCCGATGGTTCTTTTTCTCGCGCTCGAGAAGGAGTTCATCAGCGGCCTCACATCCGGCGCGGTGAAGGGATGACCGGCCATGATCGGGAAAGGGGTCACGATGAGGCGTCGAGCGGGCTTTCTGCGTCTCGGACGATCGGTGGGGTTCGCCGTCCTTGGGGCGGTGGGCGCCTGCGCGCCAGCCGCTGCACCGGTGCGGCCCCTGTCCCGATCCGACCCTGCCTCGCCCCCCGCCATCGGCCGGGCCAGGCCCTCGTATCGGGATTCGACCGCGTCGGTCGCCGATCGCGTCTCCGACTTGCTCGCGCGCATGACGATCGAGGAGAAGGTGGCGCAGCTCGAGTCGGTCAACTGGGAGCATACGCGTCTCGACGACCCAGAGACCCATCGGTTCTCTGCGGCCCTGGCGCGCAAGCTCGTCTCGAACGGCATCGGGGAAGTGACGCGGCCCGGCGATCGCCATGACGCACGCGGCGCCGTCGATTTCGCGAACTCGCTCCAGAAATACCTGGTCGAGGAGACGCGCCTCGGCATCCCCGCGCTCTTGCACGAGGAGGCGCTCCACGGTCTCGTCGCTCCTGGTGGCACGAGCTTTCCGGTCCCGATCGCGCTTGCCGCGACGTTCGACCCCGATCTGGTCGAAGACCTATTCACGGTCGCCGCGCGGCAGGCCCGCCGCCGGGGCGTAGAGCACGTGCTGGCTCCGGTGTTGGATGTGGCACGAGACCCGCGCTGGGGCCGGATCGAAGAGACCTACGGCGAAGACCCGTACCTGGTCGCGCGCCTCGGCGTAGCCGCCGTTCGCGGCTTCCAGGGGCGCCGGCCGGCGGGAGCGCCGATAGCCACCGACCGCGTCTTGGCCACCGCCAAGCACTTCGCGGCGCACGGCCAGCCCGAAGGCGGCCGCAACACGGCACCGGGCAACTACTCCGCGCACGTGCTCCGAGAAGTGTTCTTCGTGCCCTTCGAGGCGGCGGTGCGCGAGGCGGGCGTGGCGAGCCTCATGGCGAGCTACAACGAAGTCGACGGCGTGCCCTCGCACGACAATCCATGGCTATTGCGCAGTGTTCTGCGGGGCGAGTGGGGTTTCTCCGGACTCGTGGTCTCGGACTATTTCGGCATCGCCGAGCTCGAGCGAAAGCATCACGTCGCAGCCGACCTGCCCGAAGCCGGCCGCAAGGCGCTCGAGGCGGGCGTCGACATCGAGCTGCCCGAGCCCGAAGGTTACGCGACGCTCGTCGACGACGTGCGCGCGGGGCGCGTGCCCGAGGCTTTGATCGACGAAGCGGTGGTGCACGTTCTGCGCGCGAAGTTTACGGTGGGCCTCTTCGACCATCCCTTCGTCGATCCGCAGGTCGAATCCGAGCGGGCAAGTGACCGGGCCCTCGCCCTGCGGTCCGCCGAAGAGGCCATCATCCTGCTGAAGAACGACGGGGGCCTTTTGCCTCTCGACGCCGACCGCATCAAGTCGATCGCCGTGATCGGCCCGAACGCGGGGGTATGCCGCCTGGGTGGCTACAGCGGCAATCCCGAACGTGTGGTGAGCGTTCTTCAAGGGATTGCGGCGCGTCTCGACGGGCGCGCGAAAGTCTTGTCGGCGCCCGGCTGCGGCCTCACGAAAGCCAACCGGGGGTGGGTCGACGACGCCGTCGAGCTCGCCGACGACGCGGACGACGGGCGCGCCGTAGCCGTCGCGGCGAAGCTTGCGGCGTCGGCCGACGTGACGCTGCTCGTTCTCGGCCAAAACGAGCAGCTGTCGCGAGAGGGATGGGCCGACAATCACCGCGGAGATCGCATGAGCCTCGATCTCGTCGGACGCCAAATGGATCTATTTCGGGCGGTCGTCGCGACGCGCCGCCCGACGGTCGTGCTCTTGATTCACGGCAGTCCGCTTTCGGTTCCGGATCTTGCGCAGTCGGCACAAGCCATTCTCGATGGCTTCTACCTAGGCGAGGAGACGGGCACGGCGGTCGCGGCGGTTCTCTTCGGCGACGTCGGTCCTGCAGGCCGCCTGCCCGTTTCGATCCCACGATCCGTCGGAGTTCTGCCTGCGTATTACAACTACAAGCCTTCGGCGCGGCGTCCGTACCTCTTCGAGGATCCGGGCCCCCTGTGGCCGTTCGGCTTCGGTCTGACGTACACGTCGTTCCGCTACGACGGGCTTCGCCTCGCGCCATCCCGCATCCCCGCCGATGGACATACGACGGTGAGCGTGGACGTCACGAACGTGGGTGCGCGGGCGTCCGACGAGGTCGTGGAGCTCTACGTCCGCGATCTCGTGAGCTCCGTGACGCGTCCGGTGCGCGAGCTCAAAGGCTTCCGGCGCATTCACCTTGGACCGGGCGAGTCCAAGCGCGTCGAGATGGTTCTCGGACCCGAGGAGCTCTCCTTCTTTGACGCCGCGATGAACCGGATTGTGGAGCCGGGCGCTTTCGACGTGATGGTGGGTCCGAGCTCGGCGGACGTCCAAACCGTCCGGCTCGAGGTCACCGCGCATTAGACTGAAGTCGCGGGGGAACTTCAGATTAGAACGTCCGAGGAAGACAAGCTCTCTCTCCGGTCGGTGGGAGCCTCGTACGCCGACAGGCACCGAGCGCGCGGCGGCTGCAACGCCACCGGCGACCCGTTCCGGTGTCGTAAAAAAATGGTGCTGGACGAAAGGCGACGATGCGGTGACCCGCGATTGGCAGGCAGAAAGCACTATGGTAAGTCGTCTTAACTTTTACGGGCGAGGGGCCTTCCGCAGGGTGAGATGGCGCAAACGCTGCATGCCATGAAACGGGTCGCCTTCGAGATGGCAGGCGTGTCTGTCCTCGCGTCGCGGGTGTCGTTTGCGGCCCTGACGGAGGGCGACGCCGGCGTTGTCTCTCCGCCTCTTTTGCCATCGACCTCCGTCGACGGAGGCGGTTCGGCGGGGCCGCTCTCCGCCGCTGCGCCGCCGCCTGCTGCAGCGGCTCCCGAGCCACCGCCTCCCGGGTCCCCTCCCTCCACGCCACCTCCGTCCGCTGCGCCGCCATCCACGCCACCTCCGTTTGCTGCGCCCCCATCCGCGCCGCCGACGTCCGCGGCGGCGACCTCTTCCAACGTTCCGGCTTCGACCGCGACGGCGAAGCCCGCGCCGCAAGACGAGCTACCGAACGCCGGATACGTCCCGGGCTACCGACAAGGATCGACCCTCACCCTGTCGCCGTATTCGCCGCTGGTCGGCGGTGTGCCGGGCGGGATGACGCCCGGATACCACGCGCCCATGCCGCCCCTGGATTGGACCTTCCGGTGGAACGGTTTCATGACGGCGTCGCTGCAGGCGAGCATGAACGATCGGCTCTCCCCGGCGAACGGGCAGACCCGGTTGGTGATCCATGCGCCGCCTCAGACGCTCGACGAGTACGGCTCGTTTCTTGGAACGTCGACCATGCCCGGGCAGTGGGCACAGCTCAATTTCGCCTACGGCAATCGCTACGTCACGGCCAACGCCTCGTTGACGACGTGGAACCCGACCGACGCCTCCACCTACTACCAGTTGGGCAGCGAGCAGTTCATCAACAACATGTCCCTCAACTACAGTCCTCCCCCGATCGGCGGCGTCCGCGTGCACGCGCTCGCGGGCTACTTTTACAACGCCTACGGGGCCATCGCCCAATACGGGTTTGGAATGTACACGAATGCCCTGGTGGGCGGTGTACGAGGGGTCGGAGAGGACGTCATCGCCGAGTACGACCTGAGCGACTCCACCACCGTCACAGTCGAAGATGGAGTGATGGGCAACCGAAACGGCATGGGGGCGATCAACATCGTTCCGAGCTCGCAAAACGGCGCCGGCAGCCCGATCATCTGGCCGTCGGCGTGGATTCACCACGCGCACGTCGGTTTCGAAGAGCGGGGCCTCGTGACCTTTCGGGCGCACGCTCACTACATCACGAACTGGGCTCAAGACGACCGCATCCAGAGTTGCTACGGAGCGACCGGCTCGGGTCGCATGCCGCCGACGCCATCGCCGCTCGCCCAGTGCGTGCCGTACGACAACCCGGTGACGCGGCAGATCGACGAGGCGTACGTCAAAGACGGCCGAGTTCAGGTGCTCGGCTTCGATGCGGCGGCCGTGTCGTCCTTCTGGGGTTACTTGGGGGGCGCTGTCTCGTACACCCGGGGCACCAACGCGTACCCCGTCAAGGGCGCCGTCTCGTTCGGGGGGGATGGCGAGACGTTGACGAACCGTTGGTGGGGGCAGAATTCGGGCGGCAACGGAGAGCTCGTCGCCGCAGGGATCAACTACAGCACGAGCATCGGACGCATGGTCAGTTATCCGGTCCCGTTTAGCCAGGAAGGACCGGACCTCGCGCTGAACGCGGGGTTCGTCTTCGCCGAGTCGTGGTCCCCGTTCGGGCCGTTCGATGCCCGGATGCGCTACAAGGGCGGTGCCGATCTGCTCTACACGTTTCTTCCCTTTGCGGGTGTGGGCTTTCGCGCGGACGCCGTCGCTCCGAACTCGCACGACGCGCTCGAGACCTACGCCGTTCTCGCGCCACGCCTCGTATTGAAGAGTGACTGGAACAGCCGCGACACGATCACCCTCGTGTACGGCAAGTGGTTCTGTGGCCCGCACACTCATCCCGAGACGAGCTCCGTGACCTGTGGCGAGAGGCTCGATGACCAGCTTTTCGCCCTCAACGCCCAGATGTGGTGGTGAATCGAGCCATGGGGTCCCGCAAAGTGGAGTCGATCATGCAGTTGTTCACCGACATTCGGTCGATGGCTTGCGCGATCCCGCGCGCCATCCAGGTCGGATCCATGGTCGTCGCCGCCGCACTGGCTCTCGGGCCGGTCGCGCGCGCCGACGGACTCACCCCTTCCGGTGCGACGGCCGCTCCCAATCGGTCTACGTTGGCTCTCGATCCCACGACCCCACAGGTGCCGTCGCTGCCCGGCGGGGTCACCCCCGGTTTTGGCTCACCGTCGGCGTCGAGCCAGGACTGGCGCTTCGACTTTCACGGGTTCATCACGGCTCCGCTGAACGCCGGATTCAACAGCCGGCCCGATGCGCAGCCGGGTCAGAGCACGACGGTGCTGCATGCGCCCCCGGAGGTGCCCGACGACTTCGAGACGTTTTCGCATACGTCGGTCGTGCCGATGACCTACGCCCAGCTCACGTTCACCGAGAGCAACGACGTCGTCTCGGCCAACGTGAGCGTCCTGGCGCGCCAGGCGAACGTGTCCGAGTCGTTCCTCGAGCCCGCATCGCAAGAGGGGATCACCGATGCGTTTCTGAGTTACCTGCCCAAACTCGGCCCCAACGTGCACATGCGAGCGATCGTGGGCGCGTTCACCAGCCGCTACGGGTCACCCGGCGAGTACGATGAAGGACGCTACGGCACGCCGCTTATCGCGCGCATCAGCGGCGCGGGCGAGTTGATCGGGGTCGCGCTGCCGCTCGGCCCCAACACGCTGATGTTCGAGCAAGGCTTGCAGGGCCAGACCAATACCGCCAGTGCCAGCATCACGCCCGACGTCTGGAACGACTTCGCGGACCCCGAAGAGGGGACCACGTTCGTCAACCACTTCCACGCGGGTTTCAATTACCGATCGTGGGTCACCGTCGGCGCGCACTTCATCAACGCGCAGAGTCACGACGACCGCGCGACGGGGCCCCTGGCCCCCGACGGGAGCCTTTCGGTCTTGGCTGCCGACATCCGCCTGTCGATGCACCGCTTCGGCAATTTCTATTTTGCATTCGCGAGCACGAAAGCCTCGCACGCCCGCGTGGTCAGCCGGATTATCAGCATCCTCAACACACCTGGAGGCCCAGGGCTGGCCAACGACTACATGGGCCCGGTGGCCAACGGCGGCGATGCGACCGGCACGTTGACGACGGGCGGCGCGCAGTACGACTTGAGCCTCGCAAGACTGCTGAGTTTCCCGGCCCCGTTCGCTGGAGACGGACCGGACGTGTTCGTGAGCGTCTTCGGCCTCGGCACGAGCGTGAGCAGCGCGTTTCCCCGCCAGCCCGGCGTCTTGGACGGGGTCGCGGTCACCAAGGGCGTTTACGGAGACGGAGTCACCAAGATCAAAGTGGGTGCGGAGGGGACCTACAGCGTCCTGCCGTGGCTTGCCTTTTCAGCCCGCTTGGACCGCGTCATGCCTGCGATCGATGACAGCAGCACGGCCTTCTCGGTGCTTTCTCCGCGGGTCATTTTCCGCACCGGCTGGACGGCAACCGACGCGCTCGTCCTGCAATACTCCCATTGGTTTGACGGCCGGTACACCACCGTACGCACCGGCGAACCCGCGGTCGACAATCTCGACGTCGTCCCGGATTCCGACGTCCTGTCCCTTTCGGCCAACATCTGGTGGTGATTCGGTCGGGCCGCAAGGTTTCCGCCGCAACGTTTCTGCAGGCCGGAAGAGGTGGACCCTGCGGTTTCGATTTGGTAAAGCGTCCTTACGGGCGCGCGGGCTGGCGCGACGGAGGTCGAAATGGCGACATCGGGTGTTCGTTCAGGACTCATCGCGTGCGCGGCGCTCGTGTTCACCACGGCAATCGCCGTAGCGAACGGCTGCAGCAGCAGCAACGCCTGCCGTGTCAACTGCGGCGCAACCGACACCGGCGCGAGCACTACCGCGAGCACGGGTACCGGCGTCGGCACAGCGAGCAGCAGCAGCAGTAGCGCGACGAGTACCAGCAGTGGCGCGACGAGCACGAGCAGTGCCACGTCGAGCAGCAGCAGCGGTGCCGCGGGCGCCTGCAGCCTTCCGACTCCCGGACTCGCCCTTTACGTGGGCTTGCTGGCTCCGGCGTGCCCTACGGCGCCCCTGATTGGTGGCAACTCCTTTTTCTCCTACAACGATGGGACTGCCGGGGATGGGGGGACGGTCAGCCTGACGTATATGACACCCGGGTGCAGCGGCACGGGCCAGTGCGGCGTGTATGCGTCGGGGTCTGGTTACACCGGCTATGGGGCCGGCATCGGCTTCACTCTCAACAACAACAATCCGAGCGATGCGGGCGTGGGATTCACCGGCTTTCAAGTGTACTTGATGGGAACGACGACCGGCACGCGAGGTTCCGGTTTCCAGATGGCCAACAACACGATTCATGTGAAATTTCCCACATCGACCAACCGCGACGGCGACGATTACGGCGCGTACTGTCCCACCCAGGGCGATTCGGGGACCGGCTGGACACTCTGCAAGCTCCCGTTTGCAGGGCTTACACGCGACTGCTACGCGCCGGCCGATGCCGGGTTCCCTGCCTGTGCGAGCGACATGTTCGACCTTTCGAATCTCGAGAAGATCCAGTTCGAGGCCTCGTTGTATTCGGCGGAGGACGGTGGAGTCCCCAGCCCGGTGTCCTTCAGCATCGCGCTCGATGACATCGCGTTCTACTGACCCGCGCATGGGGCGAAACGGCCCGTGGGGGGCGGGCCGATGGGTCGTGGCGATTGGCGTACTCGGCGTCGCTTGCGTCGACTCGTCGTTGCGAGCCACCTGTCCAGTCGCCCCCGGTCAGGGACCGAAAGTCTGCACCAAGGGCACTCGTCCCGCCATCGATGGCGTCATCGACGACTTCGAAGACGGGGACCTGCAGTTGCTGAAGCTGGCGGACCGGAGCGGCTATTGGTTTGCGAGTCACGACGACGTGGGCTCGTCGCTCCTGCCGATCCACCTCGTGACGTCGTCCGGTGGCGCCGACGGGTCGCAGAAAGCGATGCACATCAGTGGGCAAACCTCGAGCGGCGGCGGAGCGTGGGGCGCACTGGTCGGAGCCAATTTCGTCGGCGAGGGCGTCTACGACGGCTCGGACCACGCGGGCATCTCGTTCAAAGCGAAAGTCGGGAGTACCTCGACCCAAACCGTGAGCTTCAAGGTCGCCGACGTGAACACTCACCCGGACGGCGGCGTTTGCAAGAGCTGTTGGAATCACTTCCAAAAGAAGATCGCGCTCACGACTCAATGGCGCGAATACCGGGTATCGTTCGCCGAGATGACGCAGGAAGCCGGCTGGGGGGATCCGTTTCCGGCCATCACGCCCTCGAAGCTCATCGCGATGAACTGGTCGATCGCACCCGGACGCGTGTTTGACCTGTGGATCGACGACATCCAGTTCTTCGACTGCCTTTGACGCATCCGGCGGCGAATGCGCCGGACGGGCCCCGTCCCGTCCCCGTCACTTCCTCAATTGACGATTGCCGTCGCCAAGTTGCCCCCGTCGCCCTCGCGATAGAAGCTGACTGTGTCGATCCAGTAGTCGATCCAGCCGATGTCGAACGTAAAGCGGACGACCGACACGGCGTGCAAGTCGAAAAGATCCGACTTCTTGCCGAAGCCCTGCTGGTGCAAAACGGTGAATGGGACCTTGTAAAATGTCCAATCGGTGCCCAGATCCACCGTCGTCATCCAGAAGTCGCCGCACACATCCACCGGAGCAGCCGGCGGCGGGTCCGTTGCGGGGTTGAAGCAATAGCTTCCGGCGACGCCGGTGGCAAACGCGAAGGGAGTGCAGGGGCGACCGAAAAATTGAGGGTCCCCGTAGGCGCCGGCAGCGTCGGCAAAGGTCCCCGCGTCCGGCAACGTATCGCACGGGTAGGCCGGATAGGGCTGATTGCAGTTGGTTACGCCGCAGCACGTGCTCGGTCCACCATTGAATCCCACACAGCTCAGTTCGCTCGCACTGCAGACCGAGATCAAGTCCGCATTGGGCGGGAACTGGTCGCCGCAAAAGTAGCCCGATGCGCCTGCGGGAAATTGCAGGCCCTGGTCCAGCGGCAGCTGGGGCAAGAATTCGCACGCCTGGTGGTTCTGATTGCAATCGCACTCGCGCACGCGATCGCAGTAAATCGGTTGCGATTGGCCGGTCGCCGCTTGCTGACGCTGGGCGAGATAGTTGATGTCGTCGTCTGTGTACTTGTCGCCCACGGTAACGCGCAGACCGGCCTGGCCGTTCGGCCCTCGCCGCGCCCAGAAGCTCACGCCGTCATAGCCGCTGACGTCGAGGGTCCCCATCCACACCGCGAACTCGGTTGCGGCCGGCGGACACTCGGGTGGCAACGGCACATTCGTGGGACACGGGGCGCCGGGCTCACCAGCGGCCACGGGGCAGCACAGATCCTTCGGCGCATTGGGATCCGCGTACGGATTCTGGTCGCGGTTGCCTCCATTGGGCTCACGCCCGTTGAGCTTCGCCATGGGCACCCCAAAGCCCCCGCCCCACCCCTTGAATGGCCCTCCGAAAATATGAAACACGTAGTTGACGTCATTCGGGTACACGTGCGGGTGGGCGCAGAGCGGCACGGGTGTGACCGACGGTTGGAAGCCGCCTCCATCGACCGCTTCGCCTGGTTGACCTTGGTAAAAAAGGGGCGCCGTGCCGTCGGTATAGGTGTAAAGGTCTGCAGCGACGCCGAGCGTTCCTGCTGAGGTGGGGTCGTCGTCGAAGCTCTCGATCTCCAGCGTGTCGATCCCGTCCTGCTGGCTGCAATCCACGGGCCCCCACCCTGGATCGGGCTCGCATGCACCAATGCAGATGCCGTCGGTCGTGGCGGCCCCGTTCGGGACGACGGCCTGGCCGCCCGGCCGACCGCAGCCGACGAACGAGGCCAGCAAGGCGATGCCGATCGCCCCCCGCACGCCGCGGCCAATTTCCAAAAGGGTTGGATCGAGCGGGTGGTTCATGCGGTCCCCGTGCTGGGCGCGGCTCAGCGCGCGTCGCAAACGAAGAGGGTCGCCGAAAGCGGCGCCAGATCGTAGCTCATCTTGTTGTCGCCGATATCGAGATTCGGTTCGACGATCTGGACCCGCGGGGCGCTTCGGTCGAGCCGATACACACGAGCGACCGTGTATCGGGTGCTGCCCCGGATGGCGATCGTCCCCGTGAATTTCGTGCGCGCATCCTTGTTGATGACGAGGATCGTCATTCGGCCGGGCCTCTTGGAGTCCGTCGCCGCGAAGACGGATGCCTGCTTCACGTCCGGCACCTTCGCCGTGACGGCGGTGTCGCCGTACGTGCCTCCCCGGCCGTCGTAGTTCCGATAGAGCTCGAAGGCGGCGGCGATGTACGGCGGGAGAGGCCCGTTGCCCGCGCCATTTCCCCAGTACGTCGCGAGGTACACCCCTTCGCGGCCGAGGATGCCGAGAACGTCGGCCTGAGCGAGACCCCCGGACACGCGATTGCCGCTGCCGAAGTTGTACTCGGTGAGCGACAGCTTGGTGCCCGGGTACTGCTTTGCGATCTTCGCGGAGAGCCACGGGATGAGCCCGACGGGCTTGCCCGACGCATCGACGATCGAGATTTTCTCGCGGTACGAAGGGTCCCAGAATACCCGCGGTGCTTGCAGGCGCGCTGCGACGGTCTTTGCGGATTCGTCGTCCTCCGTGATCGGGCGGGTCCCTCGGACCTCGGGGTAAAAGTGCACGTCGAGCACGTGCACCAAGCGCCGATGGTACTTTTGTTCGAGCTCCTTGAGCGACGCGAGGAAAAAATCCGTATACGTCCCGTATTGAGCATTGAGCTCCTTCGAGTCCGGCGCCTCCTCGAGCGTGAGGTACTCGTTCCATCCGTACATGACGCCGCCGAGCACCACGGCCGTCGGATCGATCGTCGTGATCGCTGATGCGAGCGCTTCCGTACGGGTCACCATCTCCCGGTAGGTAGTCTTCTCGGGGTGAACGCGCGGATGGGTGGACGACCATAGCGATGGCTCGTTGTCGAGAGAATAGAATTGAATACCCCCTTGGGCTGCCCGCCCGAGCTTTCGCACCAGGGTGTTCACGAACTCGTCCTCGTACACGACGCCGTCGCCCAGGTCCGGCGCGTCTGCGTACGGTCCGTTCTTGTGCGGAAGCGATCGGTCCCAGCGCTTGCTCGGTGCCTTCTCGTCCACCGATACGGCGAGCTTCTTGTCGGCCGCGACGTAGTCGACGAGCGGCACGGTCGCGAGTGTTGCCGCGCCGATCCGCTTGTTGTCGGCTGCAAAGTCGAGAAACTGCGCCGCAGGCTCTCCGCAGTTGGTGTACCCGAGCACCGTGCACGGCCAGTCGTCGCTCTGGTTCTTGTAGTCGTTGCCCGCGTTCGATGCGTTAATTTCCCAGTTGTACGCGGTCTGTCGATTGCCGCCCATTCGCCGAACCGCCACGCCT
>Ga0208690_1000238_pt1 | contig 15408 bp, 16 predicted proteins | sample June2015DPH_16_1_2_FD_184712 | JGI IMG/M metagenome (GOLD analysis project Ga0208690, IMG submission 184712) | Peatland microbial communities from SPRUCE experiment site at the Marcell Experimental Forest, Minnesota, USA - June2015DPH_16_10... | ecosystem: Environmental > Terrestrial > Soil >...
CGGAGCATCAGAAACAGCAACAGCGCCAGAAGGCACAGCGGCGTGCTCTGCAGGAGTAGGCCCATATAGCCGGGAGCAGATTATCTCATCCGCCCCCGGTTTTTGAGGGTAATTCGGTTAGGCTGCGAATTTTCCTGCGGGTGGTTTTTTCGGTGTCCCAGCGGGTGGGTCGAACCCTCCGTCGGCCAGTGCAGCCGAAGCGAACGATAAAAGCAACAACGCCACTGCAAGTATCCGTTTCATGGTGTGGTTCTCCTTAAGTTGTAGTTATGGGGGAAAGCGCCAAAGCGCCCCATGGCGAACAGTTTAGTCGGAGACGCAAGCTCCCGGAGAATTCAGTTGCAGGCTAATCGAAGTCCGAAGCGGCTGGGGTTAAACAACCTGCGCGTGGGACGAGTCTGGCATGCGAGAAGCCGAACTACGCGCGTTCGCTGATTTCCACAGGGAACGTCGCCGCTGGCGCGGAATGCAAGAAGAATCTAAGCGAATGAATGGCGAATGAATCTAGAGCGTAAACCCAACATCTTGTGGTGACCTTCTTGATTAGCCACAAGCCCTCGTAGTTTGCCTAGCCCCTCCCATAGTGGGAAGCCAACCATCAACTTTCCTATTGACAATAAAAGACTTACAGGTAAGATGTGGTACAAAGTGGTACAGAGTGGTTGGCGCGGTACGATTCGTGGCAACGGAAGCTGATAAAGAGGAGCCGGTGGGAAACCGACCCAAAAGCACGACAAACAGCCCGAACCACCCGAATTTAGACCGACTCTGCGTCGCTTTTGCCTCCTTCGTGGCAGCGGTAGTGGTGAGGAGATCCTTCGGCGACACAGAACGTCGCCTCAGGATGACAGAACACGAACATGTTTCGCGGCAATCACCCAACTCGCGTCGACGAAAAAGGACGGCTCAAGGTGCCGGCCGAGTTCAAGCGGGTGATCGACGAGAAGTACGGCCAAAAATTCTACATCACCAGTTTGGACGGAACTATTGCCCAACTGTATCCCTTCGAGGAGTGGGAGCAGATCGAGCAGAAACTGGCGGGGCTTTCGACCTTCAACCCGACGAAGAAAAAGTTCTTGAGCGCGACCGGGTACTGGGGCCAGGAAGTGGAAATGGACGGGCAAGGCCGGTTGCTGCTGCCGCAGTTGCTGCGCGACGCGGCTCAACTGAAGGGCGATGTGGCCGTGGTGGGCTATCAGAAGTTTTTGGAAGTCCGCAACCTCGAGGCGTACCGCAAACAAGTTTTGGACGACAAGATTACGCCTGACGATGCGAAGACGCTCGACGAACTGGGCATCTAGTGGGCGAGGGTTCAACAGACACCCCTCAGGGGGTTGGGCATGGTGGCAAGGAAGTTGGCCATGTTCCGGTTCTTTTAAAAGAAGCGATCGACTTTTTAAACGTGCGGCGTGGCGGGGCCTATATCGACGCCACGGTGGGCCTGGGCGGGCACAGTTTCGAAATCGCAAAACGCCTCGGCGCACCGGGACATTTGATTGGCCTCGATAAGGATCCGAAAGCGCTGGAGATTGCGGCGGCGAAGTTAGGTAGCGCCGGCGTCCCGCCGGCAAGCGACTGGCCGAAGATCACGTTGCTGCATAGATCCTTCGCAGAGATTGCGGAGGGCGAACAAGCAGCAACGGTCAACGGCATTCTTGCCGATCTCGGCGTAAGCAGCCTGCAACTCAACGATGCCGCACGCGGATTCAGTTTTCAGGCGGATGGACCGCTCGATATGCGGATGGACCCGCACAGCGAGCGCACCGCCGAACAAGTGGTAAACCACCTCGACGAGCGCGAGCTTGCCGATGTGATTTACGAATTCGGAGAGGAAAGGAGGTCGCGGAGAATCGCCAGAGCCATTTGCCGGTCGCGGCCGATACGATCTACCGCACATCTTGCGGAGGTAGTATCAGCCGCGGCCCGGCCAATGAATCAGGCAGAAAGAAGGATTCATCCCGCGACGCGAACCTTTCAAGCTCTTCGAATCTTCGTAAACCGCGAACTGGACGATCTGAAGGCGCTGCTGGAAGCGGCGCCGCGGATACTGAAGCCAGGTGGGCGCGTGGTGGTGATCAGCTTTCACTCGCTGGAAGACCGCATCGTAAAGGATGCCTTCCGTGAGAGCAATATTAAGGACAAGTACTACCGGGTTTTGACTAAGAAACCGGTGATCGCATCTGAAGAAGAACAAGATCGGAATCCGCGGGCGCGCAGCGCTAAGCTGAGAGCGGCGGAAAGAGTTTAGACTCCGGAAAACCTGCCGGAGTCCCCGGCGTAGCAGTAACGGCTGTGCCGGGTTATCAGGTTTTGAAGCGGACGGTTTGAAAGAAAAGATCCGCAGTGGTTGTGTTAAGGGGTTCCGTGGTAGGAATCCGACTCTGAGGTTGGGAACATGTATACGGGAACACTGATTGAAGACTTGATGGCGACGGTGGAACGGGCGGAGAAATTCGCTCAGCAAAAACGTTTGCTTGAGGAAACGGACTTGCATCGGTTATTCGAAATGCAGAGTCCAGAGATGCAACGGGAGCGTATTTTCGCGGGGGCGGCATAAATGGCGGCAGCAGCGGCAATCGGCAACGTGGTCACAGCACCTCGGCGGAATGCGTTCTTCACGGGAACCCCGGAAATTTATTTCGGCAAGGCAATTGACAACTCGCGGCTGGTGAAGGTGGAGGATCCGCGGCGCAATCGGGAGATGAAGCAATTTGGCTCGGCACTCGCTTGCCTGTTTCTGCTGGTGTTCACCTACGCGTGGCAACATTTTCGCGCGATTGAATATGGCTACCAGATCGAGTCCGCCAAGCGCGAGCTTAGCAATCTGACGGAGACAAACCGTGCTCTAAAGTTGGAAGATGCGAGCCTGCGCGACCCTGAGCGTATTGACGTGATCGCGCGGCGGATGGGAATGTCGCCTCTGACTCCTGGACAGGTAATTCGAATGGATAGCGCGGGATCGGATGGCGCTGGCGGGCCGGTGATGGCGAGCGCGGAGCCGGTGATGATTCTGCCCGGGCAGTAACTAAGGTTCCGGATTCGTATCGGGCACGCCTTCAGGCGTGCCATTTGTTTCTGGATTGATGCGCAATATCCGTTGTGGCAGAAGCGTGAGTGGACTGCGGATGCGGCATGTCTAAGGAGGCTGCGGAAGAAGTTATTTTAGTTACGGAAGCAGACCCCAGGCGCTAAAGCGCAGCTGATTTTCGGGAACTTAACGGCACGACTGAAGTCGTGACCTTCCCAAAACCCGCCGTAGAAATAGTTTTTCCGAAGGCTGTAAAGACGTGACCTGATACGAACCGAGGTTGAGCGAAACATGAGTACGGCGAATAACACCAGTCTCGGCAAGAATCACCGCCTCTATTTTCTTGGTGGCATGCTTCTGTTCTGGTGCCTGGCGATTTGTGGGCGATTGGTTTACTTGCAAATTTTCCGCTATGGTAGCTTCGTCAAGCAGGCGGAACACCAGCAGCAGCGCGCGATTCCGCTCTCCGCTAAACGTGGAGTGATCTACGACCGTGCCGGCCATGAGTTGGCCATGTCCGTGCTCGTGGACTCCGCCTTCGCGGTTCCCAGCGAAGTAAAAGATCTGCCTACCGCGGTTTCGCTGATCACTCGAATTACGGGCGAAGACCGTAACGTTGTGCTCGCCGATTGCCACAATCACAAAACCTTCTGCTGGGTGGCGCGGAAGGCGAATGATGAAACCATCGAGCGCATCAAATCGCTGAACTTGCAAGGAATCCACTTCCAGAAAGAGCCGAAGCGGTTTTATCCTGCGCGCGACCTGGCGGCGCAAGTCGTGGGCTCGGTGGGAATGGAAGATGGCGGCCAGAGCGGGATCGAGCATGAATTTGATGACGAACTGCGCGGACGCGCGGGCAAGATGTTTATTTCTGTCGATGCGCGGCGGCAATGGTTCTCGGATATTGAGAAGCTGCCGGAGCCGGGTGAAAACATTGTCCTGACCATTGACAAGAATATTCAGTACATCGCCGAGAAAGAACTCGATCAGGCGATTCACGATACGCAGGCAATTGCCGGCACGGTGATCGTGGAAAATCCGCATACGGGAGAAATTCTTGCGCTGGCGAATCGACCGACGTTCAATCCGAACCTGCGAAAACAGATCACGCCCGGTGCGCTGACCAACCGTGCGGTGAGCTACGTGTATGAGCCGGGGTCGACCTTCAAGCTGGTGACGATTTCGGCTGCGCTGGAAGAAAAACTCACGAATCCCGATGAAATTTTCGATTGCCAGATGGGATCGATTGTCTACAACGGCATGCGCATTCGCGACTCCAAGCCGCATGGATTGCTGCCGGTTTGGGGCGTGCTGGCGGAGTCGAGCGATGTGGGCGCAATCAAGATTGCGTTGCGCCTTGGGGAAGATCGCTTTTACAAATACATTCGCGCTTACGGGTTCGGGCAGCAGACAGGAATTGAATTGCCGGGTGAAACGCGCGGCTTGACGAAGCCGGTGAGCCGGTGGTCGAAGGTTTCGATCGCGGCCATTTCGATGGGACAGGAGATTGGGATTTCGCCGCTTCAGTTGGCTGGGCTCGTCTCTACTTTTGCCAACGATGGAGTTTGGGTCGCGCCGCGCATTGTCGCCGGGAAAATTGAGCCTCTGGGAAATCCCCAGACCGTGGCGTTTCATCCGGGAAGTTCGCGGCGGGTCATTTCCAGTGTTACTGCCGCCGAGATGCGGGCGATGATGCAAAAAGTCGTGCTCGAAGGAACTGGACGCAAGGCGGTTCTGGAAGGCTATAGTTCTGCGGGGAAAACCGGGACCGCGCAGAAGGTGGATCCGGCCACGGGCGCTTATTCCAAGACGAAATACATTGGATCGTTCGCGGGATTCGCTCCGGTGAATAATCCACAAGTTGTGGTGGCGGTGATTTTGGATTCGGCGGTTGGGCTGCATCAGGGCGGACAGGTTTCCGCCCCGGTGTTTCATCGCGTGGCGCAGCAGGTGTTGGAATACCTGCACGCGCCGCATGATTTGCCGCTTGCGCCCCAGCACCAGTTGTTGCTGGCGCAGGCGAAGATGAAAGAGAAAGACCTGGAAGAGGGTACGCCGGACCATCCTGGCGAACCTTTGGAGACTGCCGAGGTGAGTGGTAACTCTGCGGCGGGACTGAGGACCGATGCAGCGAGGGCACCGATGCCCGCGATTCCCGATGGGGATGGAAAAGTAGTCCAGGCGTCGTTACGAGAGGCGGAGCCTTCGCCGCTGAAGCCGCCTCTAACCACCTCTGGCTCAGCCACAGCGAATGCGGCTGCGCAAGCTAAACTGCCGAGCACGGGAACGGTCGTGCTTGACGTGGAGCAGGGTGGAATCGAGGTACCTGCGTTTGTTGGGAAGACCGTTCGCAGTGCTCTGGAGGCTGCGCAGGATGCCGGGTTGGAGTTGGAGGCCGTAGGCAGCGGTGTGGCGCGGCAGCAGTCTCCAGCTGCGGGCACGCATGTAGCTGCGGGGGCGCATGTTACGGTGCAGTTTGGACGCTAGCGGCTATTCGCCAAAGCCCTGAAGGTCTCGCGATACTTTTCCAGAAATTTGCGGCCTGCGGTGATCTGGATCTCTGCTTCTGAGGTGCCAGTCTTGGAAGCTTTTCGGCGTGGCCGAATCGGTCGTTTTTTCCTTCGCTTCATGGGACGTTGAAGACCTCTATGTTAGCAGCTGACCCTATTAGTGCGGCATCAGCTTCGGCCCAACCCTCGGAAGCCTGTTCACGACAAGACAGCGCGTCCATGTTCCGCACATCCTTGCCTCACCGCACCCGGAACGTAATCGTGATGCTTGGAATTCGGGAGAGTTGGTGCGATTATTAGTGTCGAACGGGCCGATGGCTCGATTATGGTGGGGAAAAAAAATATTGGCCGATTTTCGGGTGTATGCCTCGCGATTGTAGGAGTAGGCCTAGTCGCTGCGGCGTTGCAAGGATTCTTGCGCACTCTGAACTTCGCTCTAGCCGTTCTGATTGTAGTAGGGCTGGGGGTGGGCTTTTATGTCGCCGGAGTGTGGGCAACGACGGATCGCAGGGACGGGCTCGACCGGAAATTCCCCATCAGCAGCAACGAGCTGCGCAAACGAAGAAAATCGTTTTATGACTGGCTAGCTTCACAGGGACGGCGATAGGCTCGTCATAGCCTCCTTCGATAGCAATCGTCATTCTCGTTTGACCCGCCGAAAAACCGCGTGTTACGGTAAACAGTCACAGAATCCTTGCAGTCTCGACTGCTCGCCGTTCGAGGTTCGATTTGTCTTCGATTGAGACTTCTCCTGGCAGCCCCCCGGCCACCGTCCGTAAGACCGCGCTGAATGCCGTTCATCGCCAGATGGGGGCGAAGATGGTCGATTTCAACGGCTGGGACATGCCGGTGGAGTATCCCGCATCTATCGGATGCGGCGTTATCAATGAGCATATGGCGGTGCGGACCGGCGTGGGAATTTTTGATGTCAGCCATATGGGCGACATTCGCCTTGCGGGGCCGCAGGCGCTGGCCGCTGTGCAGTACATTTCCATGAACGATGCCTCGAAGTTGGTGGTGGGGCAGGCGCAGTATTCCGCGCTGCTCTATCCGCAGGGGACGTTTGTGGACGACGTGATCGTCCATCGACTGGGCGAGGATGAATATCTTCTTGTCATCAATGCCGGCACGCGGGAGAAGGATTTCAGCTGGGTGCGGGACAATACGCGGCAGTTTGATTGCGCGGTAGAGAATTTGTCCGACGATTTCACGCAGATTGCGATTCAGGGGCCGAAGGCGGTCGATCTGTTGCAGAAAATGACGTCTGCCGATCTCTCCGCGGTGAAGTTTTACTGGGTTACACGTGGCGATATCTTAGTTCTCGATCACAGTATGCGGCATCACTTCGGAAATACTCTGATCGCACGAACAGGTTACACGGCGGAGGATGGATTTGAAATCTACGTGCCTTCCGACGAAGCTACCAGTGCGCTGGTGTGGAATAGGCTCCTCGAAGTTGGCAAAGAGTTTGGGGTTGTCCCCTGCGGATTAGGGGCGCGTAATACTCTGCGCCTGGAGGGAAAACTTCCCCTTTACGGGCATGAGATTTCCGATACGATAAATGTTTGGGAAGCGGGGCTTGATCGCTTTTGTAAGATGGACAAGCCGGAGTTTGTTGGGCGTGCTGCGCTAGAGAAGGCAAAAACAGATGGCGTCAAGCGCACGCTGGTTGGGTTGGAAATGACTGAACGCGGCATCGCTCGCGACGGATACAAAGTGATGGACGAGGGCGGGCGAGAGATCGGATATGTGACCAGCGGGTCGCCTGCGCCGTTCTTGAAGAAAAATATTGCGCTGGCTTATGTGCCGCCGGAATTCGGCTCTGTGGGCGGTACAGTGAAAGTCGAGATTCGCGGCCAGGGTGTTGGGGCGCAAGTGGTGCCGACTCCTTTTTATAAGCGGCCTAAGAAAGCTTAAACACAGAGGGCACAGGGTTTCACAGAGGATTTTGCTGGAAGCAGCAGCTAGGAGCTATAGGCGTTTATGGCGTACCCAACCGATCGCAAATATACGAAGCAGCATGAGTGGGTCAAAGTCGTGGGGCAGCAAGCCGCGGTTGGCATCACCGACCACGCGCAGGAGGCGCTGGGCGACATTGTGTTTGTTGAGTTGCCCAAAGTGGGTGCGGACCTGACCGCCGGCAATTCGTTTGGCACGGTGGAATCCGTAAAAGCTGTTTCGGACTTGTATGCCCCCGTCACGGGAACGGTCACTGAGATCAACGCCGACCTCGCGACCTCGCCGGAGAAGGTGAATAAGGACCCCCACGGCTCGTGGATGTTGAAGATGAGCCTGAGAAATGCGGGGGAGATCGGCGATCTGCTCTCCGCCGCCGCTTACGAACAGTTCGTTGCGGAAGAGGGCGGAAACTGACAGACCATGCTTTTATCTTCGCCTCTATCTCCCGGCGAAGTACGCCAACTCAGCGGGAATCTCCGCGCCTGAGCCCAACGTCGAGTGGCAAGATCAAGAGTGGCAAGATCAAGAGTGGCAAGATCAAGAGTGGCAAGATCAAGAGTGGCAAGATCAAGAGTGGCAAGATCAAGAGTGGCAAGATCAAGAGTGGCAAGATCGAAAGACCGCCTTACTACATCTAATAATTTCCTATGCGCTATCTCCCAAAATCTCCTGCCGACCGTGAAGCCATGCTGAAGGCGATTGGCGCGCGCTCGATCGATGATTTGTTCGCGCCGATTCCGGCTGAATACCGGTTGAACCGCGATCTCGCGATTCCGCGGCAGATGGCGGAATCGGAGATCGTGGATTATTTTCGCGAGCGCTCGCTGGAGAACGGCGAGGGTTACAAGAATTTCCTGGGGGCGGGAGCATACTTGCATTATCGGCCGGTGATTATTGATTCGCTGATCTCGCGCGGCGAATTTCTTACGGCATACACACCTTATCAGGCGGAGATTTCGCAGGGCACGCTGCAATCGATATTCGAATTTCAGACGATGATTTGCGAGCTGACCGGCATGGAGGTGGCCAATGCTTCCATGTATGACGGTTCCACCGCGGCGGCAGAAGCTGTGATGATGGCGGTGAGGCTTACCGGGCGGCGGTCGGTGGTGGTGTCGCGCAGCCTGCATCCAGAGTATCGGGAGGTGCTGGCGACTTACGCCACGCACCAGGGAATGCCGCTCTCTGTGGCGAGTTTTGGCGATGACGGACGCTTGAATGTCAAGGAGATCGAGAAGTCGATCACGCAGGACACCGCTTGCGTGCTGATTCAGTCGCCGAATTTTTTTGGAACGATCGAGAATGTGGCGGCCATTGCTGAGATCGCGCACAAGGCGGGTGCGATGCTGGTGGTTTCGATTGCCGAGGCGGTTTCGCTGGGAATTGTTGAACCGCCGCGGCAAGCCGACATCATCGCGATGGAAGCGCAGTCGTTCGGCGTGCCGATGGGATTTGGTGGACCTTATTGTGGTGTGATCGCGACGCGCGAAAAATTCGTGCGGCAGATGCCGGGACGGTTGGTGGGCCAGACGGTTGACACGAAGGGTAGACGCGGATTCGTGCTGACGCTGGCTACACGGGAACAGCACATCCGTCGTGAGAAGGCGACTTCGAACATCTGCACCAACCAGGCGCTGGTCGCGCTCATGGTCAACATCTTCATGACTGTGTATGGAAAGGTTGGCTTAAAGGAATTGGCGAAACAAAATCTGGCGAAGACCGCCTACGCTGCTGCGCAATTCGCCAAACACGGCACGGTTTTGTTTAGCGGCGCTCCGCGGTTCAACGAATTTGTAGTCGAGACTAGCGAAGATCCCTATGCCATCAACAGCCGGTTGCTCGGACACAAGATCATTGGCGGACTACCGCTGAGGAAGTTTTATCCTGAACTTGGCAACGCGGTGCTCTGGTGCTGCACGGAGTTGACGACGCGTAGCGCGATCGATGCGGCTGTGGGACTGGTGGCGGAGAGCGAGCGCTCGGTGGGGTCGGCCAAAGAAGAGGCGGATATCGAAGAGGTAACGCGATGAAGGATGGGATACGAAAAGCCACGCGCCACGTCAATCAGAATGAAGGGTTGATCTTCGAGAAATCTTCGGCGGGCAAAGCGGCATGGAAGTTGCCCCCGCTCGATGTACCGGAAGCGGACGCATCAGCTTTGCTGGGAGCGGCGGAGAGAAAAGACCTCGGGAACATGCCCGAGGTGAGCGAGATCGAAATCATTCGACACTTTACGCGGCTTTCGACGTGGAATTACGCCATCGATCTGGGAATGTATCCGCTAGGCTCGTGCACGATGAAATACAACCCGCGGGTGAACGAAGCGGTGGCGCGGGTGGAGGGAATCGCCAACGGCCATCCTTACCAGCCGGAGAAGATCTCGCAGGGTGCGCTGCGGATTCTGAAGACGCTGAGCGAGGCGTTGATCGAAATTACGGGCATGGACGCGATCACGTTGCAGCCTGCGGCGGGGGCGCATGGCGAGATGACCGGGTTGCTTATGGTGCGGGCCTATCATCACTCGCAAGGGCGGCCGCGAAAGAAAGTTCTGATTCCTGACTCGGCGCATGGAACGAATCCAGCGACGGCCGCGATGGTCGATTACGCTGTCGAGAACCTGAAGTCGAATGCCCAAGGCATGGTGGATATTGGCGCGCTGGCGGCGCAGATGAATGAAGATGTAGCCGCGCTCATGCTTACGAATCCGAACACCTTGGGAGTGTTCGAGCAAGAGATTCATAAGATAGCCGACATTCTGCACGCCAAGGGTGGGTTGCTTTACATGGACGGCGCGAACATGAATGCGCTCGTGGGGAAAGTGCGACCGGGAGATTTTGGCGTCGACTTGATGCACTTGAATCTGCACAAGACTTTTTCCACTCCGCATGGCGGAGGCGGACCGGGGTCGGGGCCAGTGGCAATCAAGAAGAAACTCGAACCGTTTTTGCCTAAGCCTGTTCTTGTCACGAAATCCGACGGCACGCTAGGTTTTGAATATGATCGTCCGCAATCGGTGGGGCGAGTGCGCGCCTTCTATGGCAACTTTGGAATGTTTGTGCGGGCGCTGGCTTACATTCAGGCGAATGGGCCGGATGGATTGCGCCAGACGACCGAAGATGCGGTGCTGAACGCCAACTACATTCGCAAGGGGCTTGAGGGAACCTACGATCTGCCGTATTCCACGCCGACCATGCACGAGGTTGTTTTCAGCGACAAGCTGCAGGCGAAAAAGGGTGTGCGCACGATGGATATTGCCAAGCGCCTGATCGATTACGGATTCCATCCTTACACGACTGCGTTTCCCTTGATCGTTCCCGGTGCGCTGATGATCGAGCCGACCGAGAGCGAATCGAAAGAAGAGATGGATTTGTTTGTCGAGGCCATGAAGTCGATTGCAGAAGAAGTGGTGGAAGATCCGCAGACGGTGCTGGATGCGCCGCACTCCACGCGGGTTTCGCGACTGGATGAGACGGCGGCAGCGAGGAAGCCGATTTTGCGATGGAAACCGGGTACGTAAGGGCGGTTTAAACTTAAAAAGAAGAATGGGGCGGATGCTAGCGTCCGCCCTTTTTGTTTAAATTACCGCTGGGTTTTCATTTCGCAAAGCTGCATGCTTGCGGCGACGAAGGCGTCCGGCGCTCCACGAGTTACTTCGCTGAAATGTTCACGGACGCGCGTGTCGTTTCCCAATCGATGTTCATCACACACCCGTTTCCGGATTTTGTGTAGGAGATGGTGAAGTTCTCAACCGGCGAAGGAAGCTTGGAGACCTTCATATCCACTCGCGCGAGTTCATCGCTCTCATATTTGTAGGGAATGCCCCACTCGCCGGTTTTCTTGTTAATGATCAGCTTCCAACCGTCGGCGTTGGGAACGGTGAAAATCGTGTAACTGCCGGCGGGAACCGATGCGCCGCCCACCGTCACGTCTGCGCTGTTGACGAAGGTGGTCGCGTCGTTCGCGCCGGTGCGCCAGACTTCGCCGAAGGGCACCAGTCCGCCGTAGATCTTGCGGCCCTTCATGCGCGGGCTGGAGTAGTCGGTTTTGATGGTTTTGCCGCCGCCGAGATCGCAGCTGGCCGAAGCTGGCGGGCTGGGCTTTCCGCCCATCTGAGCGAAGGCTGCGGTAGCGAGTAGGGTGGCTAGGAGTGCGCGAAGCGCGTTTCGTTTCTGCATGGTTCTCCTTAAGCGAGCAATTAGCAGTTGGCAATTAGCGGTTGGCTGCATCGTAGAATTTTCGGCCGCAGATCTCTGCGGCCAAATGCTAATTGCCAGTTGCTGATTGTTTTGACGTATGAATTGAAATGCCGGAAGCATTATGCGCTCGCGAGCGCGCACGTTACAATCGCCACATGCCGGTATTCGAGGAAAAGCAGGAAGAATTGGAACATTACGAAACCATGATGGGGGTTCCGCGGGGGCGGCTGGCCGTGACCATGGATACGATTACCGACGCGATGGCGCTGGTTGGGCAGCACGGGGTTTACTGCCAAAGCCAACGGTGGCCGGGCAAGCCGGTGATGGATATTCAGCTCATCATGAAAGGTCTGACGGATGCGAAGGAGTTGATCCAGAGCGTGATGGAAGAGCTGAAGAGATCCTCTGGATAATCGTGTATTTTTGATGGACCGGAAATCCATCCGGCAAAATTTTCAGGAGAATATTCAAATGCGGCGATCGAAGGCGTTCGGGTATTTGAGCGGCGTAATGCTTGTGGCGGTGACTTGTGCGCTGGCCCAGACGGCACCGCAGGCCGCAATGCAGGTCCCGTCAACAACTCTAACAGCGCAAGAGCGGGATGCGGCACTTAAGCACTTTGAGATGACGCGCGACAATTTTCTGAAATCGATTTCCGGACTGTCGCAGAAGCAATGGACGTTCAAGCCTGCGCCGGATCGCTGGTCTGTGGCGGAAGTCGCAGAACATATTACGGTTTCAGAAGAGGCACTCCTGGGGCTGGTGCAAAAGCGGCTGATGCAGTCTCCCGCAACGCCCGACAAGCGTGCACAGGTAGCTGGCAAGGATGAGTTGATTCTCCAGAGAGTTCCCGATCGGAGCCACAAGGCGCAAGCACCGGAGTTTCTCAAGCCTACTGGCCGCTGGGCCAGTGAGGCTGACTTGACCAAGACATTCGAGGAACGGCGGGCGGCGACCATGGAATACGTACGCAGCACGAATGACGACTTGCGCGACCACTTTTTCGATCATCCCACGCTCGGGACACTCGATGGGTATCAATGGCTGCTCCTGATTTCCGCGCATAGCGCGCGGCACACGGCGCAGATCGAGGAAGTGAAGGCCGATGCGAATTTTCCTAAGGAATGAAGGAGTGAAGGATCACCACGAAGGACACTAAGTTACATTGGGAATTCTTAGCCTTACGGATTTACGGTGATCATAACCATGCCTGCGATTTCCGGCAACAGCGTCACCTAACAGCGGCGTCTGCCGGCCGGCGAGAGTGTTTGCGAGCACTGCCCGTTTTACTTGAGCTCGAAGTTCTTCGGGTCAAGGCTGATGTTATTCACCAACTTCTCCGCCGTCATGCTCCAGTCGTAGAGGCTGGTTGAGCCATTCTGCAACTCCTGGCTGAACCGCAAATCGTAGGCTCGCGGCAGCGTCATTCCGCCCTCGGTCTGGAAGTCGCTGAAACGCTCCTCGAGGATATAACGGACATCCTTCTGGCGGGCGGTCTCCTTGTCCGTGTGCGCGATGATGGCCCCTTGCGCCACCTCGTAAACCGTCATCACGTGCCGCCCGGTTTCCGGATCGAAATAAAGCCGAACCTTCATTTCGTTGTTATTCTTCGAGAGGTATTCGAGACCCTGCAATTCGCGCCCATCGACCTTTTTCACGCCGATGTTTTCCAGTTTGCACTTGTGGCGGTCAAGGTCCTGCAACGCCCAGTTCGTGGAGAGTTCTCCACCCAGTAATCCGTCGCTGACGATAAAGCTGTAACTGTTCACGAATTCAGCGAGGGTGCTCCGGTGATATCCGGCGGTAGCGGAAGCTATGGAGGTCTTGTCGCCATCGGTGACAAACCGCTCTCCCCTCCAATTGATCGCGTCGAACTTCATCAGAAAATTCGATTTGTGCTGCTCCGAAACCTCTTGCCAGGCGCCGGTTGCATCGATCCTTCCGCCTACCACACTCTTAAAGCGGAGCGTGCCTTGAACGGAACGAGACTTGACCGCAGCGCGTGCATCCGGAGCGCCAATAGAGTCCAGGTTTTTTGCGACAACATCTTCCGGCTTCGTTCCTGCGGCGGCAGTTCCTACGAGGCAGGCAAGGGCGCAAATGGTGGTGAGGTATCGCACGGATGCTCCTTCAGCAGCGTTAGTCCGGTGGCATTGACCCGAACCACGACGCGGCACTTACATTTCGCGGATCACTGTAACATTGGAACAGGGTATTTCTTCAACGATCAGGGGTTCGCCTCCGCGCCGCCCAGAAGAAGGTAAGCCCCAGCGATGCGAAGAGATCTCCCAGCAAGACTACTTCGTCGGGACCAGTGCGTGGGGCCATCATGCGCAAGCCAAGAATCAGGAAATAGAAAGCGATAAAAGCGAGGAAGGTTTCCTTCACGTGGCGTCCGACGCCCTGTGCGGGGCGAACCGCGTAGGCCAGCCAGAAGACCACAAGAGCGACCAGCGCGAGGTAGAGAGCAATTTCTGTGAACCGTCCGATCAACACCATAAACCTCTCGGGCGCGGGTTAGCGATGAATGAGTCAAAGTCGCACGACTACCTTTCATTTCACCACTACTTCTTGCCACGGACGCGCCAGTCCAGTTTGTTTCCTCCGCAGCCGTCATCCGGCAGAATTTTTGTCATCCAGTGATTTTCCTTTCAAGATTCCGGCTCTTGCCGCACCTTTCGGGTCTGCTACCGCGTCACGAATGACAAGCACCCCCTATGCGATGACGCCAAGACAGAACACGCCCAGCGTGAGCAGAATAACTACAAAACCCATGAAGTCTGATGACTCCATCCTGCACCTCCCACTCACACCGCCCTACGACCTACGCGCCAGATGCTCCGCCGCCCGGGCGAGGTGCTCGATAGCTCTCATACCGCGCCACCGACGACCATCCAGAAGATTGCTGACACGACTCCGGCAAGAACACCCAGAAGAACCAATATTTCCCCCATGAAAAATTCTCCCTCGGGGTAGGCCAAATTTAAGTTCGGGGAAAAAATCAGGGATCCGATGAGGGGGCCCTTCGGATCCCTGATAGCCTTGCTCAGCAAAACTGTTTCAAAAGCGCTTCCCCCCTCGCTTTTCGCCGAGCGGTGGCGCACTTCACAGCTTGCAAGCCTTATGCCAGTCGGAGGCGCCGCCGCCAAAGTGCTCGCCTCAAACGTAAGTCATTGTATTCGCATCTCATCGTCGACGAGTCGCATCGGTGGCCCAACTTTATAAAGGAGAACGCGGGGCTGCGGACGAGCGGTGCCCACAGCCTCGGCAGTTAGCTCAAGGGAGGATTGCCGTAGAAAGTACTCCCTTCGCAGAGGAGATTGCCTTTGCGGCCTGTGTTTTCGCAGTCTCGAAGAATACGTCGTAGGTGTACCTTCCATCCTTTGATTCGCCGTCGGCTGCATCGGGGTTCAATACGCTTCGGTAGCGAAACGCGTTTCCGTATTGATCCACATACGGTTCATGTTGATACCGTAAGCGGATCGAAAACACGCCCAGCTCTGGCAGGCTATGCAACTCGTTCGGCTGCGAAATGCCGTCGTGGTTGGCATCGATCCAGAGCAGCAGCTTCGAGTACACAGCATCGTGCCGGTCGATAATTCCGTCGCCGTTCCCGCCGTTTTCCGGCTTGTCGAACTCCGCCAGGGCGAGGTAGCCATTCGGGTTAGGAGAATTCGGCTGCTCCGTGAAGTTGCCGAAGAGCTCCTTGCCGTTG
>Ga0208690_1000239_pt1 | contig 15368 bp, 15 predicted proteins | sample June2015DPH_16_1_2_FD_184712 | JGI IMG/M metagenome (GOLD analysis project Ga0208690, IMG submission 184712) | Peatland microbial communities from SPRUCE experiment site at the Marcell Experimental Forest, Minnesota, USA - June2015DPH_16_10... | ecosystem: Environmental > Terrestrial > Soil >...
TGCAGAAGTCGACTCCAAGCTTCCTGGCTAGTACCAGGCATCATTGGTTTTTCCCCAGGGGCTGAAGAGCACCCTCGCTTGTCGTCTATGCCGCTCGAATGAGGCCAACGCCGAGCAGCAGAACTCCCAGAGCGAGGGAGACTATGCCAACATAAATTAGGGCGACTGCCGGGCCTACTCGCGTCGCATTGGGTGGAATTACGGAAAAGAAAAACCCCGCTGAAATCAAAATTGCCGCTAGTGGAATTGCGATGCGCACCGTCCACAGCAGGAAGGGTGGGAGCGTGGCCGAGTCGGCCAGAACCTCGCAGATGAGCGAAAGAATCACGAGCACGCCCGCGTGGGCGTGCCCGGCACGGAACATATTTTGCCGCAGGGCGTTGTCCATGTAGCCGGAACCCTTGCTCATCAGTTGCGTTAGGAGGAAATAGCCGCCGTACTGGATGCTTGGAATGGTAATCAGGATAATTCCGCACAACAGCTTCGCTTCGCGGGACATGGAAACCTCCTTTAAAGTCGATCGTACGCGGTTTTGCGGTGAGTCGTAATCGCAAGGAGCTTATGGAAAACTCGCTCCGTCAAAAAAAGTCAACCTCAGCGGCTAAAAGCCGCACCGATTTTGACGGACTTAACGGCACGAGTGAAACTCGTGCCCTTCCCGGTCTTGCACCAATCCGATTTTTTCGCAGCCCGCTAGACTCCAATCACACCACACAGCTCCTTCACCGCTGTGGCACTCTTCTCCAGCGCGGCCTTCTCTTCCGCAGTGAGCTTGATCTCAATGATCTGCTCGATTCCCTTTGCCCCTAGCTTTACTGGCACGCCTACGAAGAATCCATTGATGCCGTACTCGCCTTGCAGGTAGGCGGCGCAGGGGAGGATTTTCTTTTTGTCTTTCAGGATGGCTTCGACCATTTCGGTTGCGGCGGCTGAAGGGGCGTAGTAGGCGGAGCCGGTTTTCAGGTACTTCACGATTTCTGCGCCGCCGTCGCGGGTGCGCTGGACGATCGCATCGAGGCGGGATTTTTCGATTAGTTCGGTGATCGGAATTCCGGCTACCGTCGAGTAGCGCGGGAGCGGGACCATGGTGTCGCCGTGTCCACCTAGCACGAAGGCGGTTACGTTTTCTACGCTGACCTGCAACTCCTCGGCGATGAAGGCGCGGAAGCGGGCGGAGTCTAGAACACCGGCCATGCCGATTACGCGCTCGCGGGGAAATCCGCAGATTTTGTAGGCGGCCTGCGCCATGGCGTCGAGCGGGTTCGAGACGATAATGAGGATGCTGTTCGGCGAATGTTTGATGACTTCCCCGACCACCGATTTCATGATGCCGTGGTTGGTGTTGAGCAGATCGTCGCGGCTCATGCCGGGTTTGCGCGGGATTCCGGCGGTGATGACTACGATGTCGGAATTGGCGGTGTCCTTGTAATCGTTGGTGCCCAGGATGTGCGAATCGCGCTTCTCGATGGGCATGGCCTCGAGCAGGTCGAGGGCTTTGCCTTGGGGGACGCCTTCGATGATGTCGATTAAGACCACGTCTGCCAGTTCTTTGGCGGCGATCCAGTGGGCGGCGGTTGCGCCTACGTTGCCGGAGCCTACTATGGTTACTTTTTTGCGCATGATGAGTCCTTTCGGAAATTTGCTGTCAGCTTTCAGCTTTGTATTTGTGACCACTGGCGGCATGGGCGAGGCAGGGATTCCTCCTGTCTCGCTTCGCTCGCGCGTCGGAATGACAACGTGTTTCTACGCGTCCCTGTTCAGACCAGCACCGGCGCGCCCATATTTTCTATCGTGTGATCGGCGAACTGGCTGGTTTTTACTTTGGTTGCGCCTTCCATCAGACGCTCGAAATCGTAGGTCACTTTCTTTTGCAGGATGGTGCGCTCCATGCCGCCTTCGATCAGGTCGGCGGCTTCGTTCCATCCTAAGAAGCGAAACATCATTACTCCGGAGAGCATTACCGAGCCGGGATTGATTACGTCCTTGTCGGCGTATTTCGGGGCCGTGCCATGCGTGGCTTCGAAGATGGCGTAGCCATCGCCGATGTTCGCTCCTGGGGCGATGCCGAGGCCGCCTACCTGCGCGGCAGCGGCGTCAGAGATGTAGTCACCGTTTAGATTGGGCGTGGCCAGCACCGAGTACTCTTCTGGCCGCGTGACGATCTGCTGAAAGATGGAATCGGCGATGCGGTCGTTGACCATTATTTTTTTCTTCCACTGGCCCTGACCGTGGGTCGAGTAGATGCTGTCGAGGACCGCTTTTACTTCCTGCTCCACCGACTGGCGGAATGCTGGCGGTGCAAATTCCATTCCGGGTTCGACCAGCTCGGCGTTTTGCGCTACGGTGAGATTCGGATTCTTGTCTTTGTTATCGAGTATCCAGCTTTCGCGCTCGGTGACCACTTTGTCGCGGAATTCCTCGGTGGCGAGTTCGTACCCCCACTTGCGGAATGCTCCTTCGGTGAATTTCTGGATGTTGCCTTTGTGGACCAGCGTCACGGTTTTGCGGCCGGTTTCGAGGGCGTGCTTGATTGCCATGCGGACGAGGCGTTTGGTTCCAAAGATTGAGATGGGCTTGATGCCGACGCCGGAATCCTGGCGGATCTGTTTCTTGCCGCTTTTCAGCATGTCTTTGTTGAGAAAGTCGATGAGCTTCGCGCACTCGGCAGTTCCCTCTTCCCACTCGATGCCAATGTATACGTCTTCGGTATTCTCGCGGAAGATTACTACGTCCATGCGCTCGGGATGTTTTACGGGGGACGGGACGCCTTTGTAGTACTTCACCGGGCGGACGCAACCGTAGAGATCGAGAATCTGACGGAGGGCTACATTTAGCGAACGGAAACCGCCGCCTATTGGCGTGGTGAGCGGGCCTTTGATGGCTACGCGAAATTCGCGGATGGCGTCCACGGTGTCGTCGGGCAGCCAGTTGTCGAATTTCGCTTTTGCTTTTTCTCCGGCATACACTTCGTACCATGCGACACGACGCTTCCCTTTGTAGGCTTTTTCTATTGCGGCGTCGAAGATTCGAAGCGAAGCTTTCCAGATGTCGCGCCCGGTGCCGTCGCCTTCGATGAAAGGAATGATTGGATTGTCGGGAACGTCGTACTTGCCATTGGCATAAGCAATATTTTTTCCTTCGGATGGGACAGACACACCGTTGTACGAGACCGCCATTCGAACACCCTCCGGATGAATTCGTGAAAACTGCTAATTATAAAGAATTGCGGGCACGAAGATGTGATCTAGCGCACATGAGAGTTAATTTAACCACGAACGTACACGAAACCTGCATGAAGCGGCACTTGGAGATGACGCCAAACTGACGAGAGATCGCTAACATTTCCGGGCTGCGCCATTACCCAACCGACCTGGATTATGGAGAAGTCTCGGAGCCCGTACAGCATCTTAGTTTTGTAATCAGATCATTGTCCACGAGACGGTCGAGAATGGGAAGCAGTTCCCACATGGGTTGGCCAATCTTGTCCGCAATCTGAAGCAGACTTAAACAGCCGTCGGAATAGGCGATCAGGTTCATCATGGTCCGAACCTCGATCGCGGAGTTCTTTTTAGATAGGGTCGGATACAGGCCTCTCTTTCCAAGCTGTGGCTCACACAGTACCGTCACTTTGGGGTAGCAATTATTCTCAAGGCATTCGAGGATTCTGCGATAAACGAGAAAACCGCCGCCCAGACCCGAAGGTGTAACGAAGTTCAGATCGTCAAGAGAAGTGTGGTATTCGGGGAACTCGCCATATTTTGTCCGCATGACTGAGGCGACGGGCAAATCGACCCCCGGACTGCAATACTGGCGCTCATCGCTGCCACGGTCGAGGTAAGAGAACTTCCGGAAATCGGGCACCCGATGATGTAGCACATGCGTCGCAACCACATCGGCAAGCGAGTTACCCGTACGCGAAGGCAGAAACGAATAGGATCGATCGTCGCCGATGCAAGTTATGACGTATCCGGCGACCGTTTTCGACTTTAGCTGCTCCAGGTTCAGGCTCAGGTATGCGATCGAGCCAATGGTTTCTGGAATAAAGAGAATTCGATAGGTATACTTCCGCCTTTCGCGGGTACTCAGCCATGCTGTAAGAGCGGCAGTGACCACCGGGCCGGACAATTCGTTGTTGGCCATCGACGGATGGCAGATGTACGTGGACAAGAGAACCTCTTGATCGCTCTCTCCGGGCAGCAGCAGCTCACCATAATTCAAGACACCGGGCTTGAGTTCGCTGCGAATCACGGCGCGATAGCGGCCGGGCTGCAGCGTTCGGCGCTGGGCATCTGTCATACAGAATCCCCAGCGCGGCGAATAGTACGACGTGATGTAGGGAATCGCGCTGGGCTGATCGGGAAGCGAATGCAGGTGCTGCTGCAGTTGTTCCAGTTCGAGCCACTCGTCTACCGGCACTGAATATCCCACCACGTGCAGGTTGTTGTTCTGGAAATCCACGAGTCGATCACCGGATTCGTTCTCGAGGAACGCTTCAGTAATCGACCACTCCTCCGGGACGGTCCAGTCAAAGCACTTGGTTCCCGTCGCAATGGATTTCACGACGAGCTGGGGAACTTCGCGCCGCAGAATTTCAAGGGTTTTTCGCGCCCCAGGCCCGGTGATGCTGCGGGGCAGGGGCCACAGTTCTGCTGCAAGTTCGTGCATCCGCAGGCCGACTTCGGGAGAATCGAAAGCGGAGGGGTTATCCCGCAGTTGGCTGAACGTCATAGAGCATTCCCTTCGCCTTGCCTTGCGCAATCACGTTTGCGACTTCATCGTAGAGCGTTCCGGCATCGATAACCCGCAGACCCGAGCCGATGCCGGGACGGTCGCCGGAATACAGACCCTTTGCCCACAGTAATTCCCCCATCGGATCGACGTGGGTCACCACGCCTTCCTCCAACCTTCGAACGAAGAGGCCGTAGGTGCGCTCGGTTGTTTTGCCATCGAAGGCTGTATACGGAGCTGAGAAACGCTTGTGGAAACGGTAGTTCACCGAAAGCGACTCCTCTACGTAGTGATAGAAGGTCATGCTTTCTTGATCGGGAAGGTCAAGGATTGCAATCCTGCCGCCTTCCCTGTGCAGGATGCCGAAGGGGGAGTCTGCTCCATATCCGCAGAAATTGTCGACTCCACGAAACATCTCACGGCGTTTCCCGAGGACCGCGAAGGAGTAGATGGGATTTCCCGTGCGCACAGCGCCGGGGCGGAGACGTCCCGCCTCCGTCAGAGCGCCCATGTGGCTGGGAGTCGTTCTTATGTCAAAGAGTACTCCGCTGCAGAAATCGAAGTTGAACAGAGGAAGCAACAGGGTTCCATTTTCGCCGACCGCATGGAGAAAGCTATCGAGAATGGTCTCGACCTCCATCGCGAAGCCCAGTTTCTTCAATTTGCGCAGCGTTCCGCGAGTGCTGCTGTGGAGCAGCAGCATGTCCCCCTGGCGGACTCCCGACTTGGACCACTCCTGACTGAGCCAGGCTATCGCGGATTCGTTCTTCACCGAACTCGTCACCAAAACCTGATCTAGAAACGTGCTGGGACACCAGATCTGTTTCGTATATTAGCGCCTTTGCGCTTGTGGAATGATGAGTTCCAAGCTCCTGTCTTGGAAAGCTATCCCTGTCACCAACGCCGTGTGCCGAAGGATTTGTGGATCCCCACCGTTGTGTAGCGGCCCCAGGGGCCGTTGTTGCCCAGATCGGCGATACCGAGGTACGTGTCTCGGGCGCCCAAGCGGTCAAACAGGAAGTGCTGGGTTACGCGGAATTCGAATCCCTTCGCGATAAAGATGCCGACGCCCCAGGAGTGCTCGATGCCAATCGCATCGGGCGACCAGGTGTAGAGGGTTTGCGGAATCGTTTTGCCGAAAAGAAATGACGGCGCGCCGAAAACCATGAAGCGGCGCAACTGGCTGCGGCCGAAGGGGCGAACTTCGAGCATGCCGGAGAGCATGTAGCGGGCGAACATGCTGCAAGGGGCATTGACTCCGCCGTACTGGCCGGCGTTGCCGGCGCAGATGTTGGGATCGATTTCGTTGTGCGGCGGGGCGAGGTCGAATTGCGCCCATCCCCAAAACGTGTCTTTGGGAAAAAACATTCGATCTTCGCTGCCGGCACCCTGGATGGGGCTTGCTGGTGGTTGAGTTTGAGCGGCACTTAACAGGCACAGCAGCAAAAAAAAGACAAAAATGCAGGACAGCTTTTTCATTCGGCCTCCGATAGGCATTGAGCGACCTTCAATTGAACGAGTTCGGCTTCCGCATCGGGTGGTTTGCGCGGATCAATACGCGTTCCAAGGGAGCGGGACATTGTAACCTGAGTCGGGGCGAGGCAGAACCCTTGTGCGTTGCATGGGCGGTAGTGTCGCTGGCATGGCACCCGACTGCCGCAGTGCTGGCGCATGGTGGTCGGCGGGTCCCTCCGAGAGCTGCCGCTCTCGTCGGGATGACAACTCGGGAGCGGGTCGGTTGCGAATCCCTCACTGATTCTGTGGTGCTGGACCGACCGGATGGTCGGGAAGCTGTGGAATTTTACTTCCAGAATTCATATTCCAGATTTCGATTTCTTCCATTCATAGAATGAATTCCCGGTGGAAAGAGTCGCAAGGAGTTGCAATGTCAAGCACCTACGGTTTGGATGGAGGATTGCTAATTTGTTCATACTAGTATCCTTGGAGCCACATGCCACAGGAAGTGTCCGTCTCCTATCAGGCGATCAAGAGCAAGGTTTACCGGCTGATTGACACCCTTGTCGTTGGGGAAAAGTCGGAGATCGAGGTGCAGGAATCGATCCGCCGCTGGTGGGAGCTGATTCATCCGGCAGATCGTCCGATTGCCCAGAAATATCTGCTGATTGTATTGGGGCGCTCGGGCCAGGCGTTGGATGCGATCGAAGAAGGCCTGACGGACGCAACGAACAACGACGAGTGCTGCCGGGTGTCGGAGTCGGCGCGGGCATTTAAGTTGGTGGAGAGAGTGGTCAGCAAATCAAATGGGAAGACCGCGGCGCTCAGCCATCCGGTTTAGTCATATTTCGCTGATCGCACCCACTTGCTGGAGTTCAAGCAGTCGCTGAAGCGCGATTCCCTTCCTGGGCGAATTGGCGGCACGGCTGAAGCCGTGCCCTGATACGAAGCTAGTAACGCAGCGCTGAAGCGCTGATCGACGCAAATTCCCCGGCCTGTGAAGCCGTGCCCTGGTACCAACCGACGGACGCAGTGCTGAAGCGCTGATCCAGCCTAAGCCGGGTCTTGTTGCGCAATCCCGCAAAGTCTGCTGCGTCCTCTGGATGAGCTTGCGCAACTGCCGTAACATACTGGCAGCAATGCTTTGCGTTTTGCAGACCAGGAAAGCTTTCTCGCGTACCTCCTTGCGCATGCTGGTCGCGCTGTTTTCGCTGTGCTTTTTTATTCCTCGCGCCACCTCCCAAACCGGCAGCGCCAAATCAATTCCTGCGGCGGCATCGAAGGTGATTGAGATAAAAGTGACCGGCAGCAAACGGTTTACGCAGGAGGAAATCGCCGCGGCGTCGGGGCTTTTGGTTGGAACAACGGCGGACGATGAGGTCTTCCGGAAGGCGGTCCGGCAATTGGGCGAGAGCGGGGCGTTTGGTGACGTCGCGTACAACTTTAGTTACACGTCGGCCGGGACCAAACTTACTTTTCAGGTGACAGACGCCGACAAGTTTGTGCCCGCGCACTTCGCAGATTTTGTGTGGTTCTCCGACGCCGAACTTTTGCAGAAGCTGCATGAGAGAGTGCCACTGTTTGATGGACAGCTGCCAACGTCCGGCCGGTTGCCAGATCAGGTGTCAGACGTGCTGCAGGCTTTGCTGGTCGAAAACAGAGTACCAGGCCACGTCGAATACTTGCGCAGCAGCGATACGAAAGGCAAGTTGGATGCGATCGACTACACGGTGGCCAACATCGTCATCCGTGTCCGGCACATTGAGTTTCCCGGAGCTGGAGGTGAGGAACTGGCCGATTTGCAGGCTGCAGCCAAAAGGCTGGACGGAGCCGACTACTACAAGGCTCTGCTTCATACCTTTGTCGAGAAAGCTGTGCTGCCGGTCTATCACGAGCGCGGATACCTCAAGGCGGCTTGTGCCGCGCCGCTGCCGAAGGTGGTGAAGCCAGCGGCAAGCGATGTGGCGGATGAGAAGAGCGAGATCACTTACGTCGACGTTGTGCTGGCCATTACGCCGGGAGCGCAGTACAAGGTTGTCGGCTGGAACTGGAGTGGCAACGGGAATATGCCTACGGAGCAGTTGCAGGCGCTGATTCATGCCAAGCCCGGGCAGGTTGCGGACACCGTACGGCTTGCCGATGATTTGAAGGCGGTGCAGAAGCTTTACGGGTCGCACGGGTACGTCACGGCTACCATCAAGGCGGACGCCGAGTACGACGATGCGGCGGGGACTGTGGCTTATCGGCTCGCGGTTTCTGAAGGTGACTTGTATCACATGGGTGAGCTGGAATTTCGTGGGCTGGACAACAATCTTACGGCGAGGTTGCGTGGGGCGTGGAAGCTGCGTCCCGGCGATGTTTATGATGCGGGATATTTGAAGGAGTTTCTTCCTCAGGCTCGAAAGCTTTTGCCCGCGAATATGGATTGGGAGGTTGCCAGCCATGTGACGGCGATGGCGAAAGACAAGACCGTGGATGTCGATCTGCACTACACAGCGAAGGCAACGCAGTGAAAGGCCCGGAAACAATCCCTTCTGCCTATTCGTTCAGCCCAACGATGGTCGCAACTTGATTGGTGCCGTCCGTGGTGCTGGGGAATGCGTAGTAGAAAATGTTGTTTTGCCATGCACAACCGGTCCAGTCCCCGAGATATTGGCTCTTAGGTTCGGTTTCAACTTTTGTGCCGCCGCTCGTTGACGAAAGACGGTAGACGGCAGACCATGTGGACCCGCCATCGGCGGACGTAACTCCATAAGCGTCATAAAGAGTATCGGGCTCACCCGCGGGTGAATTCCTTGTGTCGAGCCAAGCAATACCTATCATTTCGGTATCGGCAGGGTTCGTGGCAATGCACGGCTCAAACTGATCTGCAGGAACGCTTGACAGAGTGATTGGCGTACTCCAGGCGGTCCCATTGCTGGATGCGCTGTAATTAATCTCAACATTGGCGCCGTTATAGCTTGGAAAAACGGCATCAGTCTGCGTAGCGCCCGTTGCGCCGAAGTACGTGCTGGCAAGTTGCGGGAAGTAAAACATCCGCACGCAGGTGTGCGGAAGCACCCTGGAAACCTGAGGATCGTTTGCGCAAGTGGATTCCGGCGTCATGCGAAGGCTTAATACGCTGATTGGTAACGACCAGGTGTTGCCGGAATCGGTAGAAGATGACTCGTAAATATTGCCGGTATTGCCGTAACCAGATTCGACCCACGTGGCGAAAACGGTATGGGTCTGCGAAACCGTAACACGTGGATACGATGCGGTGTTAGGCGTATTAGTGACGCTGGAAACGCGCTGCGTTGTCCAACTGGAGCCGCTGTCGCAGGAGTGACCGACCACAACTGCGGAAACCGCAGTAAATTTCGTTTTTAGGCTGCGTCCTAATTCCCAGGCCGTGACGTAAATACAGGGATCGGCGAGATTGTTATCGATCGCCATGCCAGGAAAATCGAAATCAAAAAAATCTTCGGTAGTCCGGTCCGTATAGTCCAGCGTGGAAAAAAAATTTCCCCATACGGTTGAGCCGGTCGAGAGTTCCTGCAAGAAAACCGTCTCGCCCGTGTCTGAAGAGCCCAACTGCCCGGAAAACAAATTCCCGTTCTCGTCGTATGCCGCAATCGGATCATACTGCGGCCCCACATCCACGCCGCTCGGCGGTTGGCAGCCGCCTGACCAGAGTGAGCCGAGGTCGGTGGAGAGAAAAACACCGGACTTGCTGGAATCGCCGACGGAGCCGTAGCAATAGCTCATGTCCACGAGATAGTTAGCGGTTATCGCCAGGTCCTGCGAGGAACTGACAGGGCTAGCAGCTAAAACCATTCCGGCCACAGTAGTGTTCGAAGTCGCGGGACTGACTTGAACGTTCGACGTAACGCAAGGAGCGGGCGAACAGGTTAGCTGGGCCTTCACGTCAGGAATGGCAACAAGGGCAATGCTTACGACCAGGAAGGACAGAACGCGGTGGTTCATCAGACTCACGCGAATGCTGCGAGGTTGCAGCCTCGCGCAGTGTCTCACACATGTATCAGCGCAAAAGTATTTTTTTGGAGAGGAAATCCACAGGCTGTGATTTCTGGTCTCACGATAGCGTTGGCCGCTAGCCGCGTGCGGGTGGGAATAGCGAAGCCGGTTGAGGCATGTCGGGGGTATAAATATTCTTTCGAATTGACTCTGAATGACAAGGTGAGATGGCGAATGGAGGATAAACTAAGGACTAGCGTTAGGATCCTAGCTGTGGCTTGGATTGGTTTGTAAATGACGTTTTCGAGGGAGGATCTGCATGAATCGTGGTTTCCGGTTTACCTCAGTCGCGGCGATCGTTTTCTCCGCCTTAATCTTTTTCAATGTACACGCCATGGCTGGCGGCAAGCAGACCTTTACCGGCGAAGTGGGCGACTCGATGTGCGGCAGGAAGCACATGGAGGATACGCCCGCTGCGGAGTGCACGCGGGCTTGCGTGGCTCACGGCAGCAAATACGCGCTGATTGTGGGCGATAAAATTTACACTTTGGATACCTCCGACAGGGCTGCGCTGGCCGCGCTCGACAAGCAGGCTGGCAAGATGGCTACGGTGACCGGAACTTTGGACGGCGATACGATTGCGGTGAGTTCGGTGGCGGCGAAGTAGGATTGCTTCCGCGACGTGCGGCGACTGTTCGGAAAAGCGAAAATTAGAAAGTCTCTTGCGCAATTTCGCCGACATTGTGATACAGTGAGTCGCGTTTTGCCCGGGGCCCTCCCCCCAAATAAGGAACCGGGCATGGAAACGGGAATCCGCGCCCGCGGATTCCCGTTTTTTTTCGTCTGCTCGTTAAATTCACATTTCCTTTACCAACCATTGTGTTAAATTGTGCATTCTCAATCGCAAATTTTTGCCGGAGGCACAGAGTTGGGCAAAGACATGGTTCCCAAGCGGATGTTCTTCACCAAGGGAGTGGGGAAACACCGCGAGCGTTTGACATCGTTCGAACTGGCGCTGCGAGACGCGGGCATTGCCGCCCAGAACCTGGTTCGCGTCTCATCCATTTTTCCTCCGAACTGCAAGATGCTGGCCCGGAAAGAAGGAGTAAAGTATCTCAATCCGGGTGAGGTGGTATTCGCGGTGGTGGCGGAGAACTCTACGCACGAAGCGCACCGATTGTTGGCGTCATCGATCGGCGTGGCGATTCCTGCAGACAAAAACACATACGGGTATCTAAGTGAGCACCATTCCTTCGGCGAGACCGAAGACGCCGCGGGCGAGTACGCCGAGGAACTGGCGGCCGAGATGCTGGCTACTACTTTGAACGTGGAGTTCGATCCGGATCGCTCTTGGGATGAAAAGAAGCAGATTTACCGGTTATCGAACAAGATAGTGCGCACGGCGAATGTGACGCAATCGGCAGTGGGGGATAAGCGCGGGTTGTGGACTACCGTGATTGCTTCGGCAGTGCTGATTTTCGATTAACGCGGGATTCGCTAGCGGCCCCCGCCGGAAGTCGCCTGCTCCAGTCGGTCCGCGAGCCACAACTTGATCAGCGACTGTCGGGTTACCCCCAGCCGCTGCGCTTCCCGGTCCAGGGATTTCACCATCCACAATGGGAAGTCAACATTCACCCGCTTGGGATCGTTGCCAACCCGCTTTGCCTTGCTCAGGTCGAGATGTTCCGTGATGTCCTCGCCAGCGTCGAACATCCGATCAAGTGTCCTGGCTTTCATACAATGCCGCCTCCTTGGGGCTGGACCGTCTTACGGAGATAAGCCGCACACGCTCACCCCGTCTAGTGATGAAGGCAGACCATAGTTTTTCCCCGATGCCCTCAATCGTGATATTGCCGATAAGCAACCATCTCGGTTCATCGCTGGCCCGTGCCGGAATCTCCAGTAGTGCAGGATCATCCCAAAGCGCCTTAGCTGCTTCGAAGTCGATGCCATGCTTCCGCTTGTTCTCACGGCTCTTGGCCAGATCGTATTCGAACTCCATACGCCCTTGACCGGACAGAGAGGCATAGAAAAGGTATAAATACTATACCATAACAATGCTTTCCACCCACCCCAAGGGGGATTGCAGTTTCAGGTCAAGCGCCACCAGTCGCGTATCAGCGCGATCCTGCCGCGCGAGAGATTGTCGTCGGCTAAGTCAGCCAAATCGAGATGAAGACAAGGCTTTACATAATTAATTGTGCCGAGCGGCACTCCAAAGCATCCAATGTTCTGTTGGTTGTACTTTGGTAATCTCCAGGCCCTGCCAAGTGTAACTTTCCGTTAACGGCCCTCCCGTATCATAGAAGTGAAAAACAAAGAAGAGCTGAAAACAAAGAAACTAATTTAGGAGGCAGGTGGGGTTTTGGATAACGATACACGCAGAAAAGAACAGCAAGCTCTGATGACCGAGCTGCTTGAAAGGAAGATCCGATTGCACGCGCAGCATCTTTACGATCAGCGCGGGCAGGACGAAGGCACTGCCCTGCAGGATTGGGTGGAGGCGGAGTCGCGCGTGCTGGAAAAGAGCATTCTGGCGCCGCTTTATCGCAAGACGCGCAGCGAAGGTGCTGTGTCGGAACAGGCAGGCGGGGGTTCGTAACGCGGGATTCCGCGCCTGAGGTCGGCGCGTAGGCGCAGACCTCACCGCTTACCTCAGCGGCTAAAGCCTTATTGGTGGAATGTTCAATAGGCACGACTAAAGTCGTGCCTTCCCGTATCCCACGTTTACTTTTTCGCCGTTGCGCTTTTGACTTTTCCTGCCTTGCTTCCCTTCTTATCCAGCCGCTCGAAAACCGCGGCGACAATCATGGGCAGGCCGACCGTGGCGTCTAAGAAAACTTCTCCAAACCTGCCGCCTTCTGACGGTGGCACGAACTTTCCCCACGAGATCGCCTCGCTGTACGGACTGCCGGACAATCCGCCCCAGTAAACCGGTTCAGGGCAGATGCGCAGGCCGTAGTGATAGCGCTTCAGCGGCACATTCTCGCCGAGGCGGCGATGGCGCAGCTCGCAAAACGGTCCGAATTGCTGCGACCAGTTGCGGGGCACGCCGCCGCCGATCGTGATGATGCCGAGTTTTTTTTGGCGCAATAGCGTGGCGGCGAAATGCTCCAGATCTTCGAAGGGATCGAAGCGAATTTTGTGGCGGCCGGTCGATTCACGTAGACGATTGTTCAGGGCTGTATCCAAGCCTAGTTCGGAGTCGCTGAACGCAGGAACAAACACTGGGACGCCCATCTCGTGCGCCGACTTCAGAATTCCCCGCTGATCGCCGGTGCGCTTGGCCAGATACGCTCCGATGGCGTGGTTCAGCTTGTAGGAGCACATCACTTCGTTGTGGTCCCAGCCTTCGAGCACCGCCGACATCACCTCTTCCACGTCGTCGAGGTTCTGCTCTGGCTCCAGCGTGTCATAGACGCGGTTGTAGCCTTGCTCGTAGAGTTCCTCGTCGGAGACTTCGGGATTGGCGCGGAAGTGCGCGCGACCGGTGGCCTCGACCAAGCCGTGCGCCATGAGCGCGCCGGTGGAAACTACGGCGTTGACGATGCCGCGGTCGATCAAGTCGGTGACGATGAGACCCTGCTTGGCGACGGTCATCGCGCCGGAGAGCGTGAGGACGACGAAACATTCTTCGTCCCGAGCCATGGCTTCGAGCACGTCGGCGGCCTCGCCGAGCTGGCGGCCGGTGAAGGCGGTCTTGGACATGGCGCGCACCAGGTCGTCGATCGACTTGATTTTGCCGAGGTCGAGAGGTTCGAGCGGGATCAGCCGGTCCTCGATCGGATTGTGCAGGCGGCGATCAATGCCCTCGCCCGCGTGGGCGTTGCCGTGAGCTTTGCCTTCGGAATGTCCGCTATGATTACCGTGTTTCAAGAGGGTGCCCTCCACTGCTGAACCGATTGTCCCGACTCATTACTTTACAGGAAGGGTTGAGGGGATGCCACGGGGTGGGGCGCGGAGCGGGTACTATCCTTAGTGGCACTCGGAAACCCCGTCCTTGTAAAAGCGCGTAAGATTGGGTCACGCGACCCCCATGTTTCAGGTTGACCCAAACATCAAATCGAGGGACAATGCCAACTGTTTCATCTCTTCAGACCCCGCCCTCTCCCAATCGACTCATAGCGACGAACGCAGAAGAATACTTATGCGAAGCCAGAGACTCTCCGCCCCACTCACCGCGCTGATCGCAATTGCCGCCGCCGGGGCCCTATTTCTGCTCCCGATGCGCGCGATTGCTCAACAGGAAACGGTGCTGTACAGCTTTCTCGACAATAACCGTGATGGCAGCTCGCCCTTCGCCGCCCCTATATTCGACGCCGCTGGCAATCTCTACGGCACCACGGCTTACGGCGGCGCCCACAACTATGGTTCGGTCTTCGAGTTGTCGCCGGTTGCAGGAGGGGGGTGGAAGGAAAAGGTGCTTCACTCCTTCAACCTTGACGGGGTCGATGGCTACCAGCCGTACGCCGGCTTGGTTCTCGACGCCGGCGGTAACCTGTACGGTACTACCTCCCTAGGCGGATCCCACTCCGGGGGTACGGTTTTTGAATTATCTCCTCAGGCGGGGGGAACGTGGAGTGAAAAGATTCTGCATCACTTCGCCCTAGGCCTTAGTGACGGAAACAATCCGCAGTCCAATCTCCTCTTCGACGCCGCTGGCAATTTGTATGGCACGACCGTGGCAGGGGGCGCCCACAGCAGTGGAATCGCATTCGAGCTAACGCCGGTTGTCGGCCATGGCTGGTCGGAAAAACTGCTTCATGCCTTCGACGGCAGGGGCGGGGGAAACGCTCCCTACGGCACCCTTGAGTTCGACTCGGCCGGCAATCTTTACGGTACAACTCAAAACGGAGGAGCGGGCGCAGCGGGCATCGTTTATGAACTCATGCCCGCGGCCACAGGGCCTTGGACGGAACGCATTTTGCACACTTTCACAGGGGGCGTCTCAGACGGGTCCTATCCGCAGTTCGGCGTAGTCTTCGGTTCAACGGGCAGTCTTTACGGCACGACTTTGACGGGCGGCACTTTCGGCGACGGCACCGTGTTCGAACTGAGCCCGATCGGTGGCGGAAACTGGAGCGAGTCATTCATTCATTACTTCAACGCGCAACCTCCGGATGGTTTTTTTCCCAACGCAGTTGTCGCTGATGCCAGTGGCAACCTCTACGTCAGCACCGTCCAAGGAGGCAGCTATGGTCAAGGCGCGGTGTTGGAGTTTTCTCTCG
>Ga0208690_1000242_pt1 | contig 15299 bp, 15 predicted proteins | sample June2015DPH_16_1_2_FD_184712 | JGI IMG/M metagenome (GOLD analysis project Ga0208690, IMG submission 184712) | Peatland microbial communities from SPRUCE experiment site at the Marcell Experimental Forest, Minnesota, USA - June2015DPH_16_10... | ecosystem: Environmental > Terrestrial > Soil >...
AGTCTCCAGCGAAGCCTTCGCTCACTTTCTCACGCGCATTTGCACGCGCGTTGCTTCCGGCAGGGTGCCGTTCAGGAACTCCACTTTGCCATTGCGCACGATCCCTTCAAACTCCTGCTGTTGAGCCGCGGGCCGCGCGGGCCGCGCGGGCGAGTCGGCCGCGCCCACACCAGCTGTGTCCACACTTGCCGTGCGTCGTCCCATGCCTTTGTCCATGGCTTCGTTCGCCAGTCGGTCGGCATCCTGATTCTGTTCGCGGAAAGCGTGGCCGATGGAGAACCAGTCGAGCCGCGCAATTAATTCTTTCGCCCGACCGTGCAAATCTTGCAGGACGGCGTTCTTCACTTTGTAAATTCCCTTGATCTGCCGCACCAGCAACTCCGAATCGCTGATCAGCTTCAGTGCCTTAGGCCCGTGCTCGATGGCATATTCCAAGGCCGCGATTAGTCCCTGATATTCGGCGAAGTTATTGGTCTGGTGTCCGAGATATTCGCTCAGACTGGCGACCGTGCGTCCGGATTCATCTTTGATCACCACACCGTAGCCCGCGGGGCCCGGGTTGCCGCGCGCGCCGCCGTCGCTGTGGGCGATCAGGTGGTGCTCGGGTGGATTCTCGCGGGCTTCGAAGAGATGCTTGGTGGTCGAATGAGGAGGCATGAATCCGAGTTTACAACGTGGAGATTCTCGCCGGGGCTAAAGCGCTGTCCGTTCGAGTCTGGACGCGGCCCTGAAGGGCCGCTCTTCCACAGAAATCTTCCTCGGATTCCCGCCTTGTTCGGACGCCGCGAGTCGTTCGACCCAGGTTCGTTCCACTCAGATTCGTTCCACCCAAAGATCCGGAACTGACGATCAGCGCCCCGCCGCCAGGCGCGTGGCGAGGCGCGGTGGGAGTTTTGCTGCGAAGATGCGATCTTGCGCTGCCTTCAGATTGTAGGGCGTACGGTGGAAATGGACGACCTGGGCGTCGGTATCGAACAGGGCGAATGCGGCACGCCAGTCGCCGTCGCGGGGCTGACCGACGGAGCCGGGATTGATCATATAGCGCGTGTTGGGCTTCAAGTGCAGCGGAACTGTTTCGGCCTGTCCCACGGTGCGGTACTCGGGACGGAAGCCGTCGGCCGAGGAGCCGTTGGCAAAAAATCCGCCCTGCAGGTGCGTGTGGCCAAAAAAAGTCAAAGGAATGGTCAGGGTGATCAGCGGGGCCAGGGCGTCTCCCAACGAGACAACGTACTCATCTTCGTCGTTAGGAGAGCCGTGGACCAACTGCACCTGGGGGAAATCCGGCAACGAAACAGGGCCCGCTGGCAGGCCGCGAAGCCAGTCGAGATTTTCCGGCGTCAACTGGTTGCGCGTCCAGATCGCGGCCGCGGCGGCCATGGGGTTGAAGTCGTCGAGGTCCATCACGCCGGTGGCAGCTTTGTCGTGATTGCCGCGAACGAAAGTCTTTCCCAGTTTGCGAGACTGTTCGGCCACTTCGTTCGGGCTGGCGCCGTAGCCCACGATGTCGCCCAGGTTCACTACCACGTCGAAGGGTGGAGCGCCGGCCAGAGCCGCGTCGAGGGCTTCGAGATTGGCGTGAATGTCGCTCAGCAGCAGTATGCGCACGAATCACCGGACAAACTGGCGATTATAGACTAATGGCTGAGACTAAGATGTTCTGCGCTGGGTTTAAGGTAGTGGCACAGTTTGAATCTCCGCCTTTGCGTCATCCCGAACCGCGGCGCAGTTCAGCCGCGGGAGGGATCTCCTAAGGCGCAATTTTCAGGGAGATCGCTCTCTCCGCCTGTAGGAGCGGCTCCGCTCGGGATGACGCCACGCTTGAAAGTTCAAACTGAGGTACCACCAGGGCTTCAAGAGTGGTTCAATAATTACGTCCAACGACGGAACGGAGACGACAATGCAAGGACGCGGACTATTGGGATGGCGGTTCAAAGACCGAACCCCTTTGTGGTTCAAGCTTGTCCTCGGACTCGTGTTGGCCGATTCCACCTTGCATTTTGGGATGCAGTTAACGGTTTCGAGCTGGGCGCGGACGTCGCCCGATGCAATCCATTCTCATCGAGTACCCTTCCGCGACGGCGCCATTTATTTCATCCAGCCATGGCTGGGCTGGTATCTGGATGCGAAGTGGATCGGGTTCGGACTTTTGATACTCCTGCTCTTGCTGCTTGTGCTGAACCGGCGGCAGCTTGAGCGTGGCACTTTGAATTAGCAATTGTTAAGCATTCACCACCGGGCAGCGGGCCCAGTGTCCGGTCGCGACTTCGACCAGCGGCGGGAATTCGCGGGCGCAGTCGGCGATCCGGAACTCGCAGCGCGGCTCGAAGGCACAGCCCGGAGGCATGGCGTGCAGCGCGGGGACGGTGCCTTCAATCGTTTGCAGCGGGCGGGTCCGGTCGGTTCTGAGGTCGGGCACGGCGTGCAACAATCCGCGAGTGTAGGGATGCGCCGGGGCCTGGAAAATGTCGCGCCTCGCACCGAGTTCCACCATACTGCCGGAGTACATCACGGCGACACGATCGGCAATCTGCGAAACCACGGCCAGATCGTGAGAGATAAAAAGCATCGCAAGCCCGAACTTTGTACGTAGCTCGGCGAGCAGATCGAGAATCTGTGCCTGGATGGTGACGTCGAGCGCGGTGGTGGGCTCGTCGGCGATCAGCAACTGCGGCCGATTGACGATAGCCATGGCAATCATGATGCGCTGCCGCATTCCGCCGGAGAGTTGGTGAGGATAGTCGCGGGCGCGGCGCGCGGCGTCGGGGATGGCAACGTCGTTCATGGCGTCAACGGCGCGCTGCCAGGCTTGCTTCTTCGAAACGGAGTGATGAGCTGCCACGGCTTCGGCAATTTGTTCTCCGACCCGCATTCCGCCGGAGAGTTGGTGAGGATAGTCGCGGGCGCGGCGCGCGGCGTCGGGGATGGCAACGTCGTTCATGGCGTCAACGGCGCGCTGCCAGGCTTGCTTCTTCGAAACGGAGTGATGAGCCGCGACGGCTTCGGCAATTTGCGCTCCGACCCGCATGACGGGGTTGAGCGCCGTCATCGGCTCCTGAAAAATCATCGCGATGCGCGAGCCGCGCAAGTGGCGCATGGAATCGTCGTCAAGCGCAGGCAGATTGCACGGGGCAGTTCCGTTTTCCGTGAATAGGATTTCGCCCGAGACCCGAGCCTGTGGCGGCAATAGGCGCATGATGGCCAGAGACGTGATCGACTTGCCGGAACCGGATTCGCCGACCAGGCCCAGAACCTCGCCGGGTGCGATGGAGAAACTCAGGTCGCGCACCGCGAGCAAATATTGTGTGGGGACAGCCGCCCCCGGCTGTCCCGCTGCCCGCAGGGAAGCGAGGTTTGCTTGCTGCGCGGGAAATTCAATGCTCAATCGGCGGACTTCGAGCAGGGGCTGCACGGTTTCATGGTAGCAGCGCGGGCAAAAACTATCGGCAGCGCCGTTACTTTCGGCGAACAGCGGGTTCCTCCACTGCGACGTCGCATCCGCTCCGGCTCCGGTCGGAATGACAATCTTTCTTCGGGTGTCTCCGACATTTCTAGGTCGAGGCGACCCTACTGACCCAGGATCAGCGGCAGGCCATTCTTACTGTTGCCGATCACGACTACCTTCGTGTTGGCGCTCTTGGCAAGGGTTTCCGTGGCCTCGATTCCCTTCCATTCGAGCAGCGACGGGGTGATGCCTTGCGCGACGATCTGCTGGAAGTCGCGGACTCCGGCGGCTTCGATCCGTTTGCGTTGCGCTTCCTGCGTTTCTTTTTGCAGGCGGAAGTTCATCGCCAGGGATTCCTGCTCAGCCTGCTGCTTGGCTTCAATCGCAGCCTTCAAGGTTGCTGGCAGTTGAATATCGCGTAGCAGAACATTTTCAACCGAGATGCCTCGTTGGTTGAGTTCGGCCGTGATCTGGTCGGTGATCTGTTTGGCCACCATTTCTCGTTCACCGGTATACAGCGCATTGGCAGTGTGCGAGGCAGTAGCTTCGCGGATGGCGGAACGCAGCGTCGGTTCAACCACGACGTTCTCATAATCGGCTCCGATATGCTGGAAAACATCGGCGGCGCGGTCGGGGTTGAGGTGGTAGATAAGCGAAGTGTCCAGGCTCATCATGAGGCCTTCGCTCGACGGAACGCTGGCTGACTCTTTGATGGTTTGGGTTTGAATCGACATCTCATTATTGGTCTTCAGCGGATTGATGAGGTGAATGCCTTCCCCTAAAGTTTCGCCAGTCACTTTGCCGAACAGCGTAAGCACGCCCACATGGCCGGTGCCCACTCGCGTGACCGCACTGAAAAACAGAATGATGAGCAGAAACACGCCAATTCCCAGGCCGATCAGGCGAAGAAAGCCGCCGTGGCCGCCGCCACCACCGTCAAGAATTCTGCCCCGAGCTGGATCGAATATCGTCATCGTAATTCTCCCTGAGAAGATTTTAGGGCGGGGCGGACTTCGCGATAAGTGCCTTGAAAGGGGCGGATGGATTTCAGCCCCCGCATTCGAATGGTCTCGGGGAGGGGCGGACGCCTTCGTCCGCCCAGGGAGCGCCACGATTTCTAAAGGGACGACGCAGCGGCGCTGTCCCCCGGACGAGGGCGTCCGGGGCTCCACGGAATGACCCACCCTGAATCTTGCCCCACCCCCGCCGCATCTCTTACAGTACGTCTATGAGCAAAATTCACATACCTACCCCTTTGCGGCAATATGTGGGCAAGCAGGCTTCGGTGGAAGTGCAAGGAGCTACCGTCGGCGAAGCCATGAACTCGCTGGTGGCGCAGCATCCTGACCTGCGCAAACACCTCTATACCGAGGATGGCAAACTGCGGGCTTTTGTGAATGTTTATGTCAACGACGAGGACATCCGCTATCTGCTCAAAGAAGCGACCGCGCTGAAGGAAGGTGATAGCATTTCCATCGTGCCTTCCATCGCCGGAGGCACAATGAATGTGGCTCTTCGTTGTCATCCTGAGCGAAGCGAGGGATCTAGGTTTCTGCCTGAAGTCCCTTACTGAGTGGCGGCGCAGGCATGAACCCAGGTCTCGCGCTGTGCTCGGGATGACAGGCGTTTTCGCTGCGTAGCGCCTGATGCCTGATTTCGTAAGCCCGTCCGTTCAAAATTCAACCGAGGAAATTATGGCAACGATAACGACAACGACCACTGAAATTCCAGTCACGCTCAGCAAGGATGAAATCCTGCGCTACTCGCGCCATCTCATCATGCCCGAGGTCGGCATGGAGGGCCAGCAGAAGCTGAAGGCGGCGCGTGTGTTGTGCATTGGCACGGGCGGGCTGGGATCGCCGCTGGCGCTGTACCTGGCGGCTGCGGGCGTGGGCACGCTGGGCCTCGTCGACTTCGACGTGGTCGACTATACGAATCTGCAGCGGCAGATTATTCATTCCACTGCCGACGTGGGGCGCAAGAAACTCGATTCCGCTGCCGACAAACTGAGGGGGATCAATCCTTTTCTGAATCTGCAGACTTTCGACACGCGACTGAGCAGCGCCAACGCGCTCGAACTGTTTCGCGACTTCGACATCATCGCCGACGGCACCGACAACTTTCCCACGCGCTATCTGGTGAACGACGCCTGCGTCCTGACAGGCAAACCGAATGTCTACGGATCGATCTTCCGCTTCGAGGGGCAAGCGAGCGTGTTCGCCACCGAGGATGGACCATGCTATCGCTGCCTGTATCCTGAGCCGCCACCGCCGGGACTGGTTCCTTCCTGCGCGGAAGGCGGCGTGCTCGGCATTCTTCCCGGCCTCGTCGGCGTCATGCAGGCCACCGAAGTCATCAAACTGATTCTCGGCATCGGCGATCCGCTGATTGGGCGCTTGCTGCTGATTGACGCGCTGGGCATGAAGTTCCGCGAACTGAAGCTGCGCAAGAATCCGGATTGCCCGGTGTGCGGAACGCATCCGACCGTCACGAAGCTGATAGACTACAACGAGTTTTGCGGCATTCGTGGGGAGGAAAAACCTGTGGGCAGCGGAGTTCCTGAAATTCAGGTGGAAGAATTAAAGCGGCGTTTGGATGCGAAAGACGATGTGTTCGTGCTCGACGTGCGTGAGCCGCACGAATATCAGATCTGCAACATCGGCGGGTATCTGATTCCGCTGAACGATCTGCCCAAGCGCGTGAGTGAACTCGACTCCAGCCGCGAAATGGTCGTCCATTGCAAGATGGGCGGACGCAGCGCCAAGGCCGTCGCATTCCTGCAGCAGGCGGGATTCACCAAAGTGCACAACCTGGCGGGGGGCATCACTGCGTGGTCTGATCGCGTGGACCCGAAGGTGCCGAAGTACTAGAGCCGGTGCCAGTAGTCAATTGCAGTTGCTGGTTAAAAGGGAGCGCTTACGCGCTCCCTTCTTGTTTGCAATTCTGCTTTTTTCCCGCGTCGGTGGTTACTTGCTTGACCCGGCCTGCATTCCGTCGCTGAAGTCGCCGATTTCCAAAGCGAATTTCTTGCCCTCGAAGCGAGCTCCGGCCAGCGTGCTGGTGCCGTCGTCGTTGTGTTTGACCACGGCTGCGTTGTTTTGCGAAGCCGACTTGAGCTCCACAACTTTCCCCGGCACTTTGGTGAGCACAGTCTTGCCTCGCAGGATGCTGACTTCCACGTTAGGGCCGCTGCCGTCCCACTGCAGTTTGTACTCGCCGGGCTTGAGTTTAGCCCCGTTGATGGTTGCCGGACTTTGCAATACCAGATCGGCCTTGGTGGCCGCAAATGCGCTCGAGGCCAGCAGCAGAGCCAACCCCATCACCAGACTTTTTGAAGCTGTCGCGAATTTCATAGCTGCTCCTTTTTTCTTTCCCGAAGTTACGTCGGGAAACGGTTGGGGCGGCCCGACTCACGACCGGCGCGAGAAAACAGTTGTGTTTCCCCACGAATCGCATAGAATGCTGCCGCTGGGGTTGAGCAGACAAAGTTGTGGCCCACAAGTCACAAGTTTGCTCTGCTGCCATGGGGGTTTTCTCATCTGGGCCGCCAAACCGAGTGTGAGAGAATCCCCAAACCCCGCAATAATTTCGAATCAAATCGAGCCAGCGTCACCTCTGCGCTGGCCATTACTCACTCTGAGAGTTACGCATTCGCTCCCCTCAAAGTTCCACCGGAAGTGATCGTGTCACCCTTTCCTGGTCGCACTCTCTTGGACGCTGGGCGCATCGTTCCGATAGCAGGAGCGTCCGCGAATTCATGGCGAATTTACGCTACAGAAAGGGAACACCAGCAGTATGTTTTGTGGAGTCTCGGTTCGTGTGTCGCGGGCACTCCTGCCCGCGAAAATCTAAAACACGAGCAAGACCATGCAGTTCACTTCGGGAAGTGTGGGACAACGAACCTGGATTCGCAGTCCGAGATCATCCGGTGATCGATTCTCTCAACACTTTTCGCGGGCCGGAGTGCCCGCGCTGCATTCATCAGTCGGCATCGCCGTGCTGGCGCTCGACCGACCAGATGTTCGCCGGATCCTTCTCGAACGGGTACACGTGCACCATCCAGTTGAAGACCACCGGCATGAACGTTCCTCCGGCTGCGTCACAGGCTTCCTGCGTGGTGATGGATCCGCGCAAGCCAAACTGCGGATGCGGCGACAGCATTTCCGCTCTCCTGTCCGCGGGAGGCCGGCAGAAATTTACGTGCTCGTGCCACTGCGCCACGCTGAGCGGCACGCGCTCGTCGAGTTGATCTTCCGTGAGACGCTTGGGCGCGGTGTACATCACACCAATTAATTTGTAGTCGTCGCCATGCTTTTCGTAGAGCAGCGACGTGGGGTGTTCCGGATTGAAGTGGAAGGCCGCTTCCATCGCGAATCCGTAGTTGGTGAAGTGGTACATCTTCTGCCGGATCTCGGGATGGAAGATTTTAAAACCATCGGCCAAAGCGGTGTGATAATCCAGGTATTTCTCTGAGGCCAAGCGCGCTCCCTCGACAATCTGTTGCGCACGCGCCGCGTCGCCTGACTGGGGCGGGCGCAGGGTGGTCATTTTCATGTGCGGGCCCATGTCCATGTGGCCTTCCATCGAATTCATGACGTGCGCGCTGGCATCGTTCTCCGCATCTTTATCGCCGGACATATTCATGCCCTTCATATTCGACATGTCGTGACCGGACTGGCCAGACATGTCCATGCCGGGCATCGACTGCTGGCCGGCGGGCGCAGCACTCTGCGGAGCGCTGGAAGTCTGACCCCAGGCAATGCTGCACAGGATGCCGCACACCAGGACGCTGCAGATCCGCACGATGATGTTGCTCACGATTCGATTACGCATATGAAAGTCTCCCCACAACTGATTCGATGGTTATAACCCTGCCGCAGATGGATTGTTTCCGCAAGAAATCGCAGGTTACCAGACATTACAGAAGTAATCGAAAGGCGCGAATCTTCGCGACCGAACTGTTGCACTCCCGTTGGCGGCAGTTCGCGGTTTCTGATACACCTAACACCTTGACTCTCGAATTTGCCATCTTTCTTTTTCTCGCCGGAATGCTCGGCGGAGCCCTCAATTCCGTTGCCGGAGGAGGCAGCTTCATCGCGTTTCCGGCGTTGCTGTTCACGGGCGTGCCTCCGATTCCCGCCAATGCCACCAATACCATAGCGCTGTGGACCGCCGCCGCGGCCAGCGGAGGCGCGTATCGCAAGCGGCTGGATGTTCCGCGGCGGGTGATGATTCCGCTGCTCGCCGCGAGTCTGATCGGCGGATTGATCGGCGCTCTGCTTTTGTTGAAGACGCCGGCACAGACCTTCATGCGGGTGCTGCCGTGGCTAACGCTGGGTGCGACGTTGCTGTTTGCCTTCGGCAAGAAACTGGCGGGCGGACGCCAATCGGTGATCGAGCACGAGACTTCAACCGCTGCCCTCGCGGGCACAACTTTGTTTCAGTTATGCGTAGCCGTCTACGGCGGCTACTTCGGCGGCGGCATGGGCATTGTGATGCTCGCCATGCTGGCCGTGCTGGGCATGACCGACATTCACGCCATGAATGCGCTCAAGAGCGTGCTGGGATTCGTAATCAACGGCGTGGCAGTCGTGACCTTTATTGTGGCGGGCGCCGTCTATTGGAAACACGGCATCGTCATGATCATCGGCGGAATTGTTGGCGGATATCTCGGTGCGCACTACGCCTTGAAAATTCCTCCGGCCTGGATCCGGATGTTCGTGGTGCTGGTGGGTGCCGGCATGACCGTGTATTTCTTCTGGAAGTCGTACTGAAAAAAATCCACGGATCTGCACGGATTCTCACGGATCAGAATCTAAGGATTGTTCTTAAAATCCGTGATGATCTGTGAAAATCCGTGGCCAAGGTTCTTATTGAATCGGCTCGGAAACGTGTTCGTGCACGATGAGCCACTTGCCGTCGATGTTCTCGAAGATCACAGTCCACCGAAAATTGCCCATCTCGACTTTCCCCGCCTTCGTGGTCATCTGTTCAGCGATGGTCGCTGTAGCCCACACCAGGTCTCCATGGGGATGAATCGCCAAGTCGTCGTTAAGCGTGAACTTCGCGCTCTTGTAGGCGGCAATCAATCCCTGCGAGCCTTTGAAGTACTCGTCCCAACTCCCGTATTTCAACGGGGCGATGTCGAAAAAGACATGCGGGCCGGGGGCGTAATATTTGGCGGTGTTGGCGGGATCGAGCGTGGACCATCCGTCCCAGACCTTCTGCATGAAAGCTTTGTCGGGAGCGGGGCCAGCGGCCTTCGTCATAGTCGACTTCTTCGCTTGCGCGAAGCTGGACAGGGTCAGGGCAAGCAGGCACAGTGAAACAGTAAGAATGCGCTTGAGCATAGAGTTCCTCCGAGGATTCGGCGAGATTCTCGCACAGAAGACCAGAAACCACAAAAGAACACTAATCCACGAAGGAAAGCGCTCAACCAATTGCGCTCCAGCAATTCTGTTTGACCGATTTCCACAGCGCACGTTAGAATAGTGAAGTTTGCCTGTACTCGCCGACCCGTTCTGGGGACGCCTGCCTTGGCTGCTGGAGCGCCGGGGCGGAAAACACAGCAAGCACTGGAAAATCAGCAGGCCCCGTGGTTGCGCCCGTGTGCGCCCTGGGTTCCGTATAAAGCGTCCGTATAAGAGTTCCGTTTCAAGTTTCAATTTACGGGCTGAATTTCAACGACATTTGACGGAGGCAGACGTATGTACGCGGTTATCCGCGCCGGTGGAAAGCAGTACCGGGTGGCGCCCGGAGATGTGGTTCGAGTGGAGAAACTAGTCACCGGTACTGACGGACAGGTGGAGTTCCCTGTGCTTGCGGTTTCCGGCGAAGCGGGCCAGGTTCAGGCGAGCCAGGCTGGCCAACAATCGGATGCGCGCGTGGTCGGCCAAGTGGTGGAAGAAGGCCGCGGCGCGAAAATCCTGGTGTTCCATTACAAGCGCAAGAAGCAGTACAAAAAACTGCGCGGGCATCGTCAGTCTTATACCGCGGTGCGCATCTCTGAGATTGCTTTTGGCGGGCAAAGTTTCAAGGCTCCGGAACTGCCCAAGAAGGAAGCCAAGCCGAAGAAGGTGAAGGCGGCTGAGGTCGAAGAGCCAGCGGCGGAAGCGGCGGCGCATAAAAGTTCGGCCAAGAAGAAGGCTGCGCCGAAAAAGGCCGCAAAGAAGTCGGCTTCGAAGAGGAAGTAGGTAAAGAAGCAAAACCTGACGGACGAAGGCGTCCGTCCCTACACGATCGAACTGAGAACTGACAACCGAGAACTGAGAAACTGCTATGGCACATAAAAAAGGGCAAGGCACTTCACGAAACGGCCGCGATTCGAACGCGCAGCGGCTTGGCTTCAAGGCATTCGGCGGGCAGGTTGTGCCCGGCGGCACCATCATTGTGCGGCAGCGGGGCACGCGCGTGAAGCCGGGGCTGAACGTAGGCCGCGGCAAAGACGACACTCTCTTCGCCAAGATCACCGGACGCATCAAGTTCCTCAACAAGGGGCAGATGGGCAAGTTCGTCATGGTCGAACCGATTGAAATAGTGGAGTAGCGTTTCCGCTGTCGGAAGGTTCGCGGGGCGGGAACGCCCGCGTCACCCAGCCTCGCCTTCGGGACGAGGCTTTTGCTTTTGAAATGCCACTCGACGATTTGAGACCGAAGCGGAATTGTCATCCCGAGCAACGCGAGGGATCTGGGTGTTTGCTTGCGGCGGCGACACTGGTGACGTAAGCGAGAACCTAGGTCCCTCGCTTCGCTCGGGATGACAAACGTTCTTTCACCCAAGCGATTTATTGAGCCATGTTGGTCTGAACCATGTTCATCGATGAGGCAAAAATTCGGGTCAAGGCGGGCGACGGCGGCAACGGCTGCATGGCGTTCCGGCGGGAGAAGTTCGTCCCCCGCGGCGGACCGTCGGGCGGCGACGGCGGCAAGGGCGGCGACATTGTCATGGAATCGAGCGAGCGCCACAACACGCTGGTGCATTTCCGGTTCAATCCCGAGCACACGGCGGAGCGCGGACGGCACGGCGAAGGTTCGAACAAGACTGGACGCGACGGCGTGGGCGTAGTCTTGAAAGTTCCGGTTGGAACGATTGTGTTTGACGATGAGACTGGCGACAAGCTTTTCGAGTTTTCGAAACCCGACCAGAGTTTCGTGATTGCGCACGGCGGCCGCGGCGGACGCGGCAATGCGCGCTTTGCCACCTCGGTGCATCAGGCGCCGCGCGAACATGAGGCGGGGCGCGCGGGCGAGGAACATACTTACCGGCTGGAACTGAAGCTGCTCGCCGACGTGGGGCTGGTGGGATATCCGAACGTGGGCAAGTCGACCCTGATCTCGCGCATTTCGGCGGCGCGGCCGAAGATTGCGGATTATCCCTTCACCACGCTGCAGCCGAATCTTGGGGTGGTTGCGGTGGGGGACGCGAAAAGTGAAGTCAGTTTTGTGGTCGCGGATATTCCCGGGTTGATCGAGGGCGCGCATGAGGGCGCTGGACTCGGCACGCAGTTTCTGCGGCACATTGAACGCACACGGCTGCTGGTGCATCTGGTGGACGTTTCGGACTCGAGCGGACGGCCGGATGTCGTGAAGGACGTCGAAGTGATTCTGGGTGAACTCAGCAGCTTTGGAGCGCATCTTGACGAGAAGCCGATGATCATGGCGGCGTCGAAAATCGATGCCGTCAACAAGAAAAAGCTCGCCGACCTGAAACGCTATTGCAAGAAACATAAGCTGAAGCTCTACGAAATCTCCGCAGTAACGGGCAAAGGAATTGAGGAATTGAAATACGCAATGGCTGAGGAAGTGCAGAAGGTCCGGGAGAGGGAGCTTAGCGAAGCGCTTGAGGAGAGTCAGTAGGGTACTCTGCGCACATTTTTTTCTGCTTCGATCTCGTAAAATCCTTGTTTTCTTATCATTACAGCCTTTTGATCGGCGGCTTTCCCGGTAAAATATTGAGCCGGAGCGACTTATCCGCAAAATGTTACGGAATAAGGAGTTAGCGGCGGTCTTTGGTTCGCTTTTCCGCGCCTTGCCGGATTCGTATTTCTCGCCCACGGGACCATTGTGAGCTTTCTGTATTCTCAGTAAAGGTTGTTCGTCACACGATCTGATTGTGGAAGCCTGTGGAAAACAATTCACATGCTGGGCCCACTCTGAAATACGGTTTTCTCCCTATTCGCGAACGATCCGCGAAGTAGTCGAATGATTGGTGAGGGTATCGGGGAAGGACGTGAGCGCCACTTCCCCGTGGGATCGACTCTGGCGCTTCGTTGCTTCCTCGCCCTCGCTTAGTTGGTTCCTCGGTGGGAGCGATGCACGCAGGCAAGTCAACGTCACACCCCAGGGGCTGAAGCCCGCGTGGGTTTGCTCGCTTAACGCGGCGCTGAAGCGCCGCTCTTCCACGGTGCTGCTTACGCTCTCGGTAGCGGCCCGTGCTGGAAGTGGTACTGCAGGATGCGCGCTGCTAGGGCGGGGGTGAGAGTGTTTCCGTTGCGCTGGACGGTGCGGACGACTTCTCCGCGGCAGACTACTTCCGTCGCTGAGAGACCCGCAATTTCCTGCGGGAGCACGAGATTGATTTCCAGCTGAGAGCTGGGCTGCAGAAGTTCGTCGGCCTGGAAGAGCATGCCAGAGCGGCTGATGTTTTCTGTAGTGCCCTCGTGCCAGGCATTTTCGCCGAGACGGCGATAGCGCAGAGGTAAGTGAAGCTGGAATCTTTGGGCGCGCGTGGGTGGGATTTCCCGGGCGCGCGCGGTACGCGGCATTGCGGATTGCGTGGACATCTCAACCTCCGGGGGAGTGGGAGTGGCATCGAGCACTTCGCGGACTTTGCTTTTCAGGTCGCGAAGGTTGAAGGGCTTCTGGAGGAGGCGGATGCCGGCGTCCAGCATGCCGTTGTGTCCGATCACGTTTTCGGTGTAGCCGGACATGTAGAGGATTTTCACGTTGGGGCGAATCTCTGAAATGCGCTGGGCCAGCTCGCGGCCGTTCATGCCCGGCATGATGACGTCGGTGAGCAGCAGGTGAATGACTTTTTCGTGGGCGACGGCAATCTGCATGGCGACCGCGCCGTCGGCGGCCTCGATCACTTTGTAACCCTGCTTTTCCAGATACTGGCGCGCGAGGTACCGCAGGTTGGCCTCATCTTCGACCAGCAGGATGGTTTCGCTGCCGGGCTCGACAACATTATTTCGCACGTCGTTATCGAGAACTCCGGAAGCGGCGAGCTGCGCTGCAGTTTCGCCGGTCGAGGCCACGCGCGGCAGGTAGATCTTGAACGTGGTTCCACGCCCGACCTCGCTGTAAACCCAGATGTATCCGCCACTCTGCTTGATGATGCCGTAGACGGTGGATAGGCCCAGGCCAGTGCCTTTGGTTCCCTTGGTAGTGAAGAAAGGTTCGAAGATGTGCGACTGCGTGTCCGAATCCATGCCGGCGCCGGTGTCGCTGATGGCGATCATGACGTAGTCGCCCGGCCGCAGAGGCGCATGAAAGCGGGCGTAGTCTTCGTCGAACGAGACGTTGGAGGTCTCGACGGTAAGCTTGCCCCCGGAGGGCATGGCGTCGCGGGCGTTGACGGCGAGGTTCATGATGACCTGCTCGATCTGTCCGGCATCGGCGCGGACCGGCCAGAGATTCGGGCTGGGGACTAACACCAGGTCGATATCCTCGCCGATCATGCGGGTCAGCATTTTTGAGTTTTCCGTGGCCACGTCGTTCAGGTTTACGATTCTGGGAGCCAGCATCTGCTTGCGGCTGAAGGCCAGGAGCTGGCGGGTCAGCGACGAGGCGCGTTCTGCGGCGCTGGCGATTTCCTGGGCCGGACCGCGCAGGTGCGGCTCCGCGCCGAGGCGTTCCAGCAGGAATTCCGAGTAGCCGGAAATCACCATCAGAAGATTGTTGAAGTCGTGGGCGATGCCGCCTGCGAGCCGGCCGACGGCTTCCATTTTCTGCGACTGGCGCAGCTGCTGCTCGAGGGCGCGGCGTTCTGTCACGTCTTCGGCGAACAGTTCGAAGACCACGCCCTCCGGGCCGTTGGCCACGGAGCGGCCAGAAATGCGGACCACGGTCGTGGTGGCGTCTTTGCGCTTCCATTCGGCAGCCAGCCCCTTGAAAGGCTCGGACGAGCGTAGAAAATCGGCGAGATCGAACCACTGATCGTTGTCGGCGTACAGGCCAAAAATGTGCTGGCCGATCAGTTCACCGGAAGTGTGGCCTAGTAGCTCGAGGAACGCTGGATTGGCATCAAGAATCTTGCCGGTGGAATCGCAGCGGCAAACGCCGTAAGGAGCGTTGGTCACGAGCGAGCGGAAGTTCAGTTCGGAGCGGCGCAAGTTCTCCTGAGCGGCGCGCAAGGCCGCGTTGAGCCAGCAGATCAGCATGGCAACAAAGAAGAACAGCGAAAGGCGGAGAATGGCGGTGCGCAGCTGGTCCGGGGTGTGCTCCCCGGCGAGCGCGAAGTAGGCGCTCACGGTAAGAGCGAATGCGGTGGCTACTACTCCGGGCTTCCAACCCCCGTACCAGGCGCTCACCATGACGGCCACGCCGAACAGGGCGAGGCGGCTTTCGGATACGTCGGCCAGCAGAACGGTGGGAATCAGGGCCAGCGCCGTACTGAGCACAGCCACGCCATAGCGCAGGATAGGCGCCCGCGCGGCAGGAATGCGGAGTAGGGGGAGGGTTACTCGCATGTCACTCATCCTAGTTCCAGAAAGGGAAACAAGATAGTTACAGGAGTACATTTGTGTGCGGCGTGCGGGAGCGTGCGGTAGGTCCATTGTCCGCGAGGACATGGGCCGGTCGGACAAGGGCGCGCGAGGGATTCTCTCGCGAACGGTGAGTGACTCTTTGACGTGCTG
>Ga0208690_1000244_pt1 | contig 15250 bp, 13 predicted proteins | sample June2015DPH_16_1_2_FD_184712 | JGI IMG/M metagenome (GOLD analysis project Ga0208690, IMG submission 184712) | Peatland microbial communities from SPRUCE experiment site at the Marcell Experimental Forest, Minnesota, USA - June2015DPH_16_10... | ecosystem: Environmental > Terrestrial > Soil >...
GGTGAGCGCCAGCGAATTTCCACGCGCCGTCGCCGCCTCTTCCTCCGCATACCAGATGTGTAGCATCGTTGGTCCGGCGCTCGGTGGTCTCCTCTACGCATTCAACGCGCCAGGACTTTTCGCCCTCGTGACGGCGCTGTATTGTGTGGCTGTTATAGAGACAAGCCGCCTTCCGGCCGGCCGTGAAGCCAGCGAGTCGGAGGACAAGAGCATCCTGGCCGGAGTCCGCTACGTTCGGCGAAACCGTTTGCTGCTGGCGCTCACCTCGCTCGACCTTTTCGCAGTTTTGCTGGGCGGCGTTACAGCATTACTCCCGATCTACGCGAAAGACATTCTCAGAGTTGGACCCGCCGGCCTCGGTTGCCTTCGATGCGCACCCGGCGTCGGCGCAGCCATCGTCGGCCTTTTCCTAGCGCACCGTAGCATCGAGCGTGAATCCGGCAAAAAGATGCTCGCGTCGGTAGCAGGCTTCGGCCTAGCAGCCATCGTCTTCGCGCTATCGAGCAATCTGTGGCTCTCTCTGATCGCCCTGGTTTCACTCGGCGGATTTGACATGGTCAGCATGGTGATCCGCGGGACGCTTCTGCAGATTTCGACACCGGACGCCATGCGCGGCCGCGTCAATGCCCTGAACGGCATGTTTATCAGCGCATCCAGCGAACTGGGACAATTCGAATCGGGCGTGACGGCTGCATTGTTCGGAGCCGTGCCCGCCGCTATTCTAGGAGGCGTAGGAACCCTAGCAATCGTGGCATTATGGACCTGGATCTTCCCCGAACTGCATTCATGCCCAAGCCAGCCAAAGCCCGCCCTCGAACCAAACCGCCAGAAACCCGCCGCGATGAGCTTATGAACGCCGCCGAGCGCCTGTTTCTCGATCAAGGCGTGGCGCCAACCACAATCGAACAGATCACATCCGGGGCTGACGTCGCCAAGGGCACGTTCTATCTCTACTTCTCCTCTAAGGACGACGTGCTTGCCGCCCTGAGTGACCGCTTCGCGCAACAACTGCTCGGGAAAATCAAAACGGCAGTCGAGGCGCAGCCGGCCGATGCTTGGAAGGGAAAGCTAGAAAGCTGGACTAGCGCCTGTGTCAACGGCTATCTCGATGCCATTCGGCTACACGACATCCTCTTCTACGGTTCCCGCCCAGCCTCGCGCGAAGGACTGGTGGACAACATCGTCATCCATCATCTCGCCGCACTGCTCGAAGCCGGCGGCCACGCCAAGGCATGGTCGCTGGACGACCCGCATTCCACCGCCGTCTTCCTATTCAACGGCATGCACGCGGTCGTAGACGACGCCTATATCAGGGAAAAGCGCGTCAACCGGACGCGCCTCTCCAAACGGCTGGAAGAACTCTGTTCCCGCGCCGCCCATGTCAGGTAAGGCCTTCAGGGAATCGGAAAATCCACGTGGCGATCGCGATTCAGCTGCTGGCTAAACTGAATATCCACGCTCGAAAGCGGAGCTTGCCGCTCCTGTCCCTCACGCGTGATCCAGTGGAACTGGTCGCCGTCTACCTTGTAGGCCGTCGCGGCCTGAATCGACAGATCCTTGAAAGCCACTAGATAATAGCCCTGGCTATTGCCGCCGTAGCTGCCGTTGCTGCTGCCGGTAGGCCTCTGCGGCCGGTACTGTGGCGCCGGCTGGTACTGTGGCGCCTGTTGATACTGTGGCTCCGGTTGGCCCTGTGGTGGAGGATCCGGCATGGAATACGAGCCGCCGCCGTAAGCGTAAGGATCGTAGCCGTAGCCATAGCCGTAAGAGTACGGAGCGTACCCGTAATATGGATAACCCCCATAGTACGGATAACCCCAATAATACGGATAACCCCAGCCCCAGCCGCCTAGGCCAAAGCCATAGCCGCCATAGAAGCCGCGTCCGTAAAAGCCACCGCGGAATCCACCGCCGCCGTAATATCCACCGCCGCTGAAGTGCGCGCCACCACCGCCGCCGACGGCGTGCCCGCCACCACCACCCCCCCCGCCAGCGTGCCCACCGCCGCCACGTTGGGCGAAAGCGAGAGGCGAAAGGAGAGCGACGAAAAGAGCAAGTTTCGTGAGTGACATCACTCGTTCCCATTGCAAGACGCGTGCCATTCTCAAGTGCTTGGCTAGAAAGAAAGACTTTGCGCGACCGGCGGCTGAAAACCACCACTCTGGCTGAAATCAGCATGCTGGAAACAGCACATCCTCGACACCCCCTGTCCATTTAGGCCATTTCTGAACGACTATGGATTATGAAATACCTGTGCTCTGTTTTCTTCGATGAAAAGAACCTGGAGGCTCTCTCTCAACAGGAGTACGAAAGGCTCAATGAGGAGAGCCTGGCCTACGACGACGTGCTCCGAAAGGCAGGCCACTTCGTGGCGGCCCAGGCGCTCCAACCTGTTCAAGCGGCCACCACGCTCCGGCTGCGCGCCGGCAAGGTATCCATCACCGACGGCCCTTTCGCCGAGACCACCGAACAAATCGGCGGGTTCCTTCTGATTGAAGCACGCGATCTGAATGAGGCCATCCAACTGGCGTCCAGGATGCCGGTGCTGCGGCTGGGAGGCGTCGAAGTGCGCCCAATTAAGGAGATACCCCGCGGTGCCGTGCAAAATTCATGAGCGATGACGCCCTCCAACACATCCGCGACACCGTTGAATCCGTCTACCATACCGATTCACGCCGCGTGCTGGCCACACTGATCCGCCTGCTCGGCGACTTCGACCTGGCTGAAGAAGCCCTGCACGATGCCTTCACCGCGGCCGTTGAACGATGGCCGCGCGACGGCCTGCCCACCAATCCCCGCGCATGGCTGGTTTCGACAGGCCGTTTCAAAGCCATCGATAACCTGCGGCGCCGCGCCCGCTTCGATGCAGCCTTGGTGGAACTGATCCATCAAGCCGAGTCCGCCATATCCAGCCAGGACGAACAGGAGCTGGAGGACGACCGCTTGCGGCTGATCTTCACTTGCTGCCATCCCGCGCTGGCTTCCGATGCGCAACTCGCGCTCACGTTGCGCGAGGTGTGCGGCCTAACCACGGAAGAAATCGCGCGCGCCTTCCTCGCCACTGCTCCCACCATCGCCAAGCGCATCGTACGTGCCAAAGCGAAGATCCGCGACGCGCGCATTCCCTACGAGGTGCCTTCGCTCAGCGATCTGCCTCAGCGCCTGGACGCGGTGCTTCAGGTAATCTATCTTGTCTTCACCGAAGGATATTCCGCTTCCTCCGGCCCCGCGCTGACGCGGCCCGATGTCTCGGGCGAAGCCATTCGCCTGGGCCGGCTACTGCTCGGATTGCTGCCGGAGCCCGAAGTGATGGGACTCTTAGCCTTGATGCTGTTGCACGAATCGCGCCGCGCCGCCCGCTCCACGCCCGAAGGCGAGCTGGTTCTTTTGAGCGACCAAAATCGCTCCCTCTGGAATCGCGATCAGATCGCAGAAGGCGTCGCGCTAGTCAGACCAGCGCTGTCATCGCATCCACCGGGTCTCTACGCCCTCCAAGCCGCGATCGCAGCCGTACACGCCGAAGCGCCCGATGCCGCCGCGACCGACTGGATCCAAATCGTGGGACTCTATGACGCGCTCACGCAAGTGGCTCCGTCGCCCGTCGTGGAACTGAATCGCGGCGTGGCAGTAGCGATGCGCGACGGACCCTCGGCCGGCCTCGCGGTGATCGACGGCATTCTGCAACGCGGCGATCTGGCGGATTACCACCTGGCGCACTCCGCCCGAGCCGACCTGTGCCGGCGCCTGGGAAAATTCGCGGAAGCCCGCGCCTCCTACGAACGGGCGCTTAGCCTCGCGCGGCAGGAACCAGCCCGCCGTTTCCTCGAACAACGGATACGAGAACTCGGCGCCTGACTCACTCCTCACGCAGCAGCGTCAGAGGATCCAGCGACAGCGCGCGCTGCGCTGGAATCCAGGTAGCCATGAGGCCCAGCAGCAACATCGCTACAACCACGCCACCCAACACCAGCGGATCGCGCGGAGTGGCCTGATACACGATGTGAGCCAGCACCCGGCTCGCCAGTACTCCCAGAGCCAATCCTGCCGCCGAACCAATCGCCAGCAATTTGAGCGCTCGTCCCAAAGCAGCTTCCAGCACTTCCTTCGGCTGCGCGCCAATGGCAATACGAATTCCCAATTCCTTCAGCCGCTTGCTGACCGAATACGCCGCCATTCCAAAGATGCCCGTGATAGAAAGCATCGCCCCCATCACGCCCAGCACTCCCAGCGACACCGTCGCCACGCGCGTGCCAAAAAGCGCTCCGTCCATTCCTTGGATCCACGTCTGAACGTAAACCGGCAGTCCGGAATCCAGGTCCCGCAGCGTACTCCTGAGTGCAGCCCCCAGTTGCCGCGGATCCCGATCCGAGCGCACTACCAGCCAGGTCTCGACGGATGGCGATTGCAGCATCGGGAGAAACATCGCCGTCTGCGGATCTTCCGCGATGTTCGTCGTATATCTTCCGTCTTCTACAATGCCCACCACTTGGACGCGCGTTCCATCCTTCATTTTGTAATATGCGCCGAGTGCGTTGGCCGATGAGCCGAAGATTGTGCTTGCAAACAGCCGATTCACGACAGCTACGCGGGGCGCGTTCTTATCGTCATGCGGTGAGAGCCCCCTGCCCATCAACAAGGCTGTTCCCGCGGCATCGAAGTATTCAGGAGACATGCTGTAACGTACGGCGGTAGTAGCGGCGTTCGCCGGCCTTAGATCTGTCGTTTTGTCGGTAAAGACCAGCGCAATGTTCCAGCCCTCGACTAAGGGCGGGTTATCCACCAACGCGACCGACTTTACACCCGGAACGCCAGCGACTGCATCCCGCATACGCTTTTGTATGGCCGGCACTCCATCGCCCGTGTACCCGGCCATACTCAAATTGGTTTCCACCAGCATCGCGTTGCGCGGCTCAAAACCGAAATTGCCGTTCAGCGAGCGCGCCAGTCCGCGCACCGCAACCATCGAAGAAGTTACCAGCACCGCGCAGATGGCAATCTGCACCACCAACAATACGTCGCGGACGGTTACGCGCCGCCCCAACGTCGCAGTGGATCCCTTCTTGACAATCTGATACGGATCCACGCGGAGCACCTGGCGCACCGGAACCAGGCCGAAGAGAATTCCGCTGATCAGCGCCAATGCCAACGCGATTCCATAAACATTTGCATCCGGGGTCACCGGCACATGGATCGGAAATCTGGGCATGGGCTGCCACACGCTGAGCCCGCGTAACAGCGCTACGCTGCCCCACAGACCCACCGCGCCTCCGAGCAAGGAAATCAGAGCCGCTTCGGTAAATAGTGCGCGGAGAATGCGATTTCGGCTGGCTCCGAGCGCCAGGCGCAGAGCAACTTCGCGGCCGCGGTCCGAGGCGCGCGCGGCAAAAAGGCTGCCCAGGTTGGCACAGGCGGCCAGCAGAATCAGGCCCGCCAGCAGCATCAATGCTGTAACGAATTCCCGCACTGGCTTGGCAAAAATATCGCCGGGAAGTCCTGTACGGCCCAACGAAAAGGTCCTCTGGCCGACTTCTTTGGGATAGGTCTTTTCGAGCCACGAACCAATCGAATTGAGATCGATCAGTGCTTGTGCCGGAGAGATGCCCGCCTTCAAATGCCCCATCACCTGAAAAACCTGACGTTTCCCGCGGTCGTTGAGGTAGCTAAAACCTTCCAGCTGTTCCTCGTTCACGAGGGGCACAAAGAAATCGGGAGTGAAAAACAATAAAGTCCCGTGGAACTCCTGTGGCGCTACCCCAACGATTGTGAAAGGATGCTTGTTGAGTTTGACAACACGGCCCACCACGCCCCGATCGTCCCCGAAATGCGCGTGCCAATACGCGTATGTGAGGACGACATAGGGAGCGCTGTTCGGGCCGTGCTCATCGGATGCGTGGATGAACCGGCCAAGATATGGCTGGATGCCCAATACGTCAAAATAATTTCCAGTCACTTCATAGAGCCAGGCGCGAGACGGATTATCGCCCGTGTCGAGGCCGGCAGCAGTGATGTTGTAACCGGCCAAGCCATCAAAGCTGCGGTTGCGGTCGCGCAGGTCAACGTAATCCGGATAGGACTGGTACGGCCATCCGCTCTGTTGCTGGACACCGTAGAAGCTCTCCGCCCGAGGAATATTCACCGGGCGCAGCACCAGTGCGTTCAAAATGCCAAACACCACCGCATTGGCGCCTATCCCGAGTGCCAGCGTCAGGACTGCAACTGTCGTAAACCCTGGCGACTTCCGCAGCGTCCGCACGCTGTACCGGATATCCCGAATAGTATTCTCGATGCCGTTTACGCCCCGCGTTTCGCGGCATTCCTCCTGGCGTTGCGCGAGCGAATCCATGGCGCGCAACCCCGCGTAGCGCGCTTCCTCCGGGGTGAGCCCCTGTGCAATGTATTCCTGAATCTTCTGCTCCAGGTGATACTGCAGCTCATCATTCAGATCCTGCTCCACCCCGTCACGGCGGAAAAGGGATCGTAACCGCAGCGGTAAAGTGTAAAGCCAATGTTGCATTCGCATTTCTTCACTCCTCGCGCAACAGCGTCAAAGGATCCAGCGAGAGCGCGCGTTGCGCTGGAATCCAGGTAGCCAGTAACCCCAACCCCAACATTGCTAGCACCACGCCGCCCAACACCAGCGGATCGCGCGGAGTGGCCTGATACACGATGTGGGCCAGTACGCGGCTCGCCAGGATTCCTAGCCCCAATCCTGCCGCCGAACCAATCACCAGCAATCGGAACGCCCGTCCCAAAGCTGCTTCCAGCACTTCCTTAGGCTGCGCGCCGATAGCGATACGAATTCCCAATTCCTTCAGCCGCTTGCTCACTGAGTACGCCGCCATTCCAAAGATCCCCGTGACGGACAGCATCGCGCCCAGCACGCCCAGTACACCCAGCGACACCGTCGCCACACTTGCAGGAAACCGAGCCAGGTCAAGTTGTTTGTTCCACGTCTCGATGTAAGAGGGCAGGCCTGAATCCAGGTCCCGCAGGCTGCTTCTTATGGCTGCTGCTAGTTGCTCGGGATCATGCTTCGAGCGCACCACCAACGATGTGTCGCTCGACGGCGATTGCAGGATGGGGAAGAACATGGCCGGCTGCGGATCTTCGGTGAGGTACCTATATTTTCCGTTCTCTACAATTCCAACCACCTGGATGCGCGTCCCATCCTGCATCTTGTACGATCTTCCGACCGCATTGGTTTCGGAGCCAAAGACCTTGCGCGCAAATTCCCGGTTGATCACTGCCACGCGCGGCGCATTCTCGCTGTCGTGCCAGGAGAAAGTCCTTCCAGAAAGAAGCGCGGTGCCCGCCGTGTGGAAATATTCGGGAGATATGCGGAACCGGAAGGGCACAGCAGCAGCGTTGGATGGTCTCAGATCGGCCGTTTCAACAGTAAAAACCGGCGAGTCGTCCCCTGCCCCACCGAATGGCAGCCAATTGATCAATCCGACGGATTCTACGCCGGGAATCTTTTGCACGGCATCGATCATCCGTTTTTGCATGGTGGGCACTTGGTCGCCGCGATAACCCGCCATGTCGAGAACCGTATTCACCAGTAACGCATTGCGCGGCTCAAAACCGAAATTGCCATTGAGCGACCGCGCGAGCCCGCGCACGGCTACGAGCGAAGAAGTCACCAATAGCGCACAGATCGCAATTTGCACCACCAGCAACAGGTCGCGGACCGTGATTCGCCGGCCGGCCCCGCCGGTTGATCCCGACTTGACGATCTGGTAAGGATCGGTCCGAAGCACTTGGCGTACCGGAACCAGGCCAAAGAGTATTCCACTCCCGAGCGCCAGAGCCACAGCGATTGCGTAGACACTTGCGTCCGGGTTCACAGGCACATGGATGGGAAATTTGGGCACCGGCTGCCACGCGCTCAGTCCGCGCAAGAGCCCTACGCTGCCCCACACTCCGACGGCGCCGCCGATGAGCGAAATCAGCAACGCTTCGGTAAAAAGTCCCCGAAGAATGCGGCTGCGGCTCGATCCCAGCGCCAGGCGCAAAGCAATTTCGCGCGAACGGTCAGCGGCACGCGCCGCAAATAAGCTGCCCAGGTTGGCACACGCAGCCGCGAGAATCAGCGCGGCCAGCAGCATCAACCCGGTAACGAACGCCCGTACACGGCTGCCAAGAAAATCGCCATAAAGACTCGGACGGGACAATCCAAAAGTCACATGGCCGTCCTCTTTGGGATAGGTTCTTTCGAGATATCCGCCAATGGAGTTGAGATCCGCAATCGCCTGTTCCGGAGTGACGCCGGCCTTCAGATGTCCCAACGCCAGATAAATCCAACGGCTGCTGCGATCGTTGAGGGCATTCCGCCCCTCGATCTGCTCCCCGTTGACCATCGGCAAAAAGAAATCCGGATAGGCGAACAGCAAAGTCCCGTGGAACTCAGGCGGAGCCACGCCGGCGATAGTGAAAGGATGCTTGTTGATTTGAACTCGACGGCCCACCACGCCTCGGTCATCCTGAAAACGCGTGTGCCAATACGCGTAACTAAGGACGATATAGGGAGCGCTGTTCGGACCATGCTCATCGGAAGCGTGGAAGAAACGGCCCAGATAGGGTTGAATGCGTAAGACATCGAAATAATTACCGCTGGTTAGAAAAAGGAAAACGCGGGATGGATTCTCGCCGGTATCGAGCCCGGCCTCGTTGATTCGATAAGCCGCCAGACCATCGAAGCTGCGGTTGCGATCGCGCAGGTCGAGATAGTCGGGATACGATTCGACCGGAACATCTTCGCCCACCCGCTCAATTCCGTACAGGCTCTGCGCCTCAGGCAGGTTCACCGGGCGTAGTACCAGCCCATTCAGCACTCCAAAAACCACAGCGTTGGCGCCGATTGCCAATGCCAGCGTCAGTACCGCAGTCGAGGTAAACCCAGGAGACTTCCGAAGTGTCCGCAGGCTGTAACGAATATCGTGAACGGTATTCTCGATGAAGTTCACTCGCCGCGCGTCTCGGCATTCCTCTTGGCGCAGGGCAAGCGAATCCATGGCGCGCAAAGCGGCGTAGCGCGATTCCTCCGGTGTCAGGCCCTGCGCAATGAACTCCTCAACCTTCCGCTCCAGGTGATATTGCAGCTCCTCATTCAGATCCTGCTCCACCCGCTCGCGCCGGAAGAGCGATCGCAACCTCAGGGGCAGCGCGTAGAACCAGTTTGCGAGGCGCATGGCTCACGCCTCCTCGAGCCGGACGACTTGCGTGATGGCGCCGGAGAGCCGCGCCCAGTTGGCTGCTTCTTTTTGAAGCTGCGACCGACCCAATCGAGTGAGCGAATAGAATTTTGCCCGCCGGTTGTTCTCGCTGGCCTTCCATTCGGCCGTGATCCAGCCTTCCTGTTCCAGCTTGTGCAGGGCAGGGTAGAGTGATCCATCGCTCACTTGTAGGACGTCGCCCGAAACCTGTTTGAGACGCTGGCTAATCGCCCAGCCATTGAGCGGTTCTAGCGCCAGAATCTTCAGCAGAAGCAGGTCCAGGGTTCCCTGGACCAGGTCAGATGGTCTGCTCATGCTCTCTCCTATCGGTTACCGAGCTTAGAATATCATCACTCCTCTCGGTAAGCAAGGGGAAAGTGGAGCGCCGCGACCAGCGGCCACGTTCACTTGTGTTTCTTATTCCGCCGCCGACCCAAAAAACTCTCAATCAACGGCGTCGCATCCGGAAGGCGGCTGGTGAGCTGTCCCTGATCGAAACCCTGGCTTTCGGTGAAATACTCGTGATGCGGGTATGGCTCACCAGTTGGCGGGTTAACGATAAGGGTCCGTGAAGTATAAGGATTTGCACCCTCCGCGAGATCGGTGCGGTGGCTCGCGGCTCGAGCGATCCGGCGCACCTCCAGCAGACTGAACACAGTCGCCCAAGCGCCAATCAATGTGCCAATCAACAGCAACGCGGTCTGCCCCCGAGTGAGGCCAGCAATCCCACTGAAAGTCATGGCGCCGGCGACCACCACTGCCGAAATCGCCACGTACAAAAATGCGAACCTCTCTTGCCCCGGAACGATCCCGAAGAACCTTCCCTTGGCTGGGCCCGCAATTGAGACATTTGACAGATCTTTATCCACGATATCCCTCCTTCCAGAGAGTTACATGGTGCAAATCCAATACCACCGCAACCATCCACAATTAGGCGCTTTATTGCCATTGCTGCAGCCGGGTGTGGTTGATTTGGCCCAAATCATTCGTCTGTTGCGTCTACTAACGCAATTCCGCTACCGCGCCCCGCTTCCAGCTCTTCAAAACCCTGGTAAACTCCCGCCCCACCGTCGGCAAAGTTCCGGGCCGCTAGCCGGCTTGTTGGGGCCTAATCGCTAGACCGGTGTCTCAGAGGAATCCGCGCTGGAACTGTCAGGCTTCCCAAGATGCGGATGTATCGGGCACAATGGTAAACGAACCCAGAGGGTCAAGTTAGCGGCTGTGCATCAGAAATCAAGGAGGATGTCTTGCTTCGCGCCGTAGCCGCGAACGGGGAGTGATAGTGGCTGGATGAATGATCTCTTCAAACAGGCTGCTTCGCTTTCGCTCTTCTGGAAATGCCTTGCCGCAGTTGTCGGAATCCTCTTTATTCACGCTACGTTTCGCCTGCTGGAACAAACGCTGCCTCGGCGTTTTGGCCAAGCCGATGCGCGCTATAGAGTTCGGAAGTTTGTGGTCTTTTCCGGATACGTCGCGACCCTCCTTTTCATCGCCACCCTCTTTGAAGATCGCCTCGGCCGCCTCACCTTTGCCCTCGGAGTCGCCGGCGCGGGTGTAGCAGTTGCCCTGCAGGACGTGCTAGCCAGCATTGCAGGTGCTTTCGCTATCGGTTTTTCAAAGTTGTACGAGGCAGGAGACAGAGTTCAGATCGGCGACACTCGAGGGGATGTGCTCGATATCGGGCTGCTGCGAACCACCTTGATGGAGATAGGCAACTGGGTGAGCCGGGACTTGTACAGCGGCCGGATCGTTCGCATCCCCAACAGCACGGTATTGAAAGCATCCGTTTTCAACTACTCGCAAGGATTCCGTTTTATCTGGGACGAGATTAAAGTGCTGTTTACAACCGCGAGCGATTGCGAGCTTGCCAAGCAGATGCTTTTGCGGGTAGCCAAACTCTCGATTGGCGAGTATGTGGTGGAGGCGCAGACGTCCTGGAAAAGCGTGAGTGAGAACTATCAAATCGCGAAACCCCCGCTGGAGCCCACCGTCGTACTTGTTGTAAATAACGGATCCTTGGAGTTCACCCTAGACTACGTGGTGGACTATACGCAACGATCCATCATGAAAGATAAGTTGTTCTCGAGGATTGTAGAGGAAGTCAAGAACAGCGACGGCCGGATCGAATGGGCCTCATCGGGAGTAACAGTCATAAACCAACGGGAGACTCCGAACTCGATCGAAGCGCACCCGCCCGCTTCGATCCGCGGCGCAAGCGCGGCAGATTCCCATTAGCTAAAGTCTGCTATCAAAGCCCCGGTCGAATACCGGTGTCGTTTTTATCACACCCATACCAATAAGCGGCTCGATATCGTTTACCGCCGCGGCGAAAATTACTTGCCGGATGCGTTGGCCGAGCTCGATCGCTATCTCCGCGACCATCGTACCGGTGAGGTACGTCATTTCGACCCCCGCCTGTTCGATCTGCTCGACGAACTGACCGCAGCCTAATGGGCCGATTGGCGGATATCGTCTGCAGTCAGCGCACCCCACCCCGATCACCGCCATCCCCACAAAATTCACCCCTTCCACATCAACAACCTCCCATCCCCAACCCCTCCCTCCGCCACACGCCCGTGCTATCCCCTTACCAAGGAGCCAATCATGCCAGCAACAGCTACAGTCGAACTCCGCTACACGGACCGCGCCGCCATCAACCGCGCCAACTCCCAAAAATCCACCGGCCCTCGTACCGAGACCGGCAAACAGCGTGCGTCGCTCAACGCCCTCCGCCACGGACTCACCGCCCGCACCGCCGTCCTAGCCTCCGAAGACCCGGCCGCCTACGAATCCCACTGCCTCCAATTCTTCGATGAATATCAGCCCGCCAACTCAACCGAAACCCAGCTAGTCCAGGAAGTGGCCGACACCTCCTGGCGTCTGAAGCGCATTCCCATCCTCGAAGCCGCCCTATTCGCCGAAGTTGCCAGCCCCAAATCCCTAATCCCCCAGCTCGCCTGCCTCGGTCTCCACGGCGCACGCCTCTCCCGCCAGATCCAAAAGGCGCTCGACCAACTCCGCGCCATCCAACTCAATCGCCGCACCCAGGATCAGAGCGACCTCGAAGACGCCGCCGCTATCCTCGAACTCCATAAACACCAGGGAATTCCATGGGATCCAGCCGACCATGGCTTCGTTTTTTCAAAAGAGCAAGTGGAACGCTGCTCCCAACGCATGATGCGTCAAAACGAGGCTCGACACATCGCCTGGGTCCGCTTCCGGATGGACCCGCAGCTCCGGGAATGTGTCGAGTCCAAGTAGGACAAGCCTCCGGCTTGTCTCCGCGCCAAATTCAAAAACCAGCTCACGCCACAACCATCTCGCGCTTCGCCACGTCTGGTATATTTTAAGTCTGCTCCTATGACCTCCACCTCCGTGACGGAAATCGTTTGCGCGCACAGCCCCGATTCCGACGACGCCTACATGTTCTACGGCTTGGCCACCAAGAAAATCCGCTCCCGCTTGGTCACCTTCCGCCACGTCCTGGAGGACATCGAAACCCTCAACCGCAAAGCTCGCGAGGGAGCTTATGAGCTGACCGCGATTTCCTACCACGCCTATCCCTACGTCGCCGACAAGTACGTTCTCATGGCCAGTGGATCCAGCATCGGTGACGGTTACGGTCCCATTCTCGTAAGCACGCGCGCCATGGCGCCGGAGGAAATCAAAGGAAAAAAGATCGCCATCCCCGGCCGCATGACCAGCGCGTATCTGGCGCTAAAGTTATTCGAGCCGGACTTCGAGGAAGTTCCCATTCCTTTCGACAAGATTCTCGACGCGGTCGCCGACCATTCCGTCGACGCCGGCCTCATCATTCATGAGGGCCAGTTGACCTACGGCCGCAGCGGGTTTCAAAACGTCCTGGATCTCGGACGCTGGTGGAAGAACACCTACGATCTCCCGTTGCCGCTAGGCGGCAATGTACTGTTGCGATCGCTTCCCGAAGACGTGAAGAGCGAGTGTTGCCGGCTGATGCGCGAGAGCATCCAATACGCGCTCGATCACAACGAGGAATCGTTGAATTACGCCATGCAGTTTGCGCGCGATCTGGAACCGCGCCTGGCCGAGAAGTTCGTGGGGATGTACGTCAATCATTTCACCGTGGATTGCGGCGAACTGGTGCCCCGCGCAGCCCAGAAGCTGCTGGACCTGGGCTTCGAAGCTGGGCTCATTTCCAAAAAAGTTACGGTAGAGTTTGTCCGTTGAGCATGCGTTTTATGTCTCGGAACAAATGTTGGGCGGCCGCATCCCTATTGCTCGCGGCCGGCGCAATATTGCACGCGCAGGACGATCCCAAACAGCGCGCCAAAATCGTCCGTGAATTAAGCAAGGGCAGCTCTGACGCGATCCCGAAAATCGAGCCCTATCTATCCGACCCCGTCCTGGACGTTCGTCTCGAGGCAGTCAAGGCCATCGCCTACATCGGCACCCAACGCAGCCTCGATCCGCTCATCAAAGCCCTGAACGACAACGATCCCGAAATCCAAATCCGCGCCACCGATGCACTGGTGAATTTCTACTTGCCGGGCTACGCCAAGACCGGCCTGGGCGCGTCCTTCCAGCGCATCGGCAATTCCATCAAAAGCAAATTCACCGACACCAACGACCAAGTGATCGACGCCTTTGTTCAGGTCCGCCCGGAAGTGGTGCGCGCGCTGGGACGCGTGGCCCGCAGTGGCGCCAACATGGATGCTCGAGCCAATGCCGCGCGGGCCGTCGGCATCCTGCGAGGCCGTGAAGCCATCCCAGACCTGGCCGAGGCCTTGCGCTCCAAGAATAGCCGGGTGATCTACGAATCGCTCGTAGCGTTCCAGAAGATCCGCGATCCTGCGGCCGGCCCTCATGTGGCATTCTTGCTGCGCGATCTTGATGAAAAGGTGCAGATTGCCGCCATCGAAACCACTGGCCTGCTGGCCAATCGCGGCGCCCTCAACGATCTTCGCGACATCCTGGACCGTACCAAGAAAATGAGCGTGAAGCGCGCCGCGCTCACCGCCATGGCCCAGATGCCCGACCCGCAGCTGCATGGAGTTTATATCGCGCGTTTGGCCGACAAGGACGAAGGGCTGCGCGAAGCCGCGGCCGAAGGGATCGCGCGTATCAAGAATCCCGACGATCGTCCGAAAGTCGAAAGCGCGTTTTCCTTGGAAAAGAAAACCGGCCCGCGTCTTTCGCTAGCGTTCGCCATCGCCAGCCTCGGCAAACGCGACATGGGCGAATTAGATCCGCTCCGCTACTTGGTGAACAATCTGAATTCGGCCGCATACCGCGGCGTCTCACGCGCCTATCTCACTGAGCTAGCCCGCGACCCCGAGGATCGCAAAGCGCTCTATCCAGCCTTGACAGAGCCCACCGCTACCAAAGAAGAAAAAACCGGCCTGGCCCAAGTCTTGAGCGTAAGCGGCGGCCAAGACTCCATCGCTCCACTCGAAGCACTATCCAAAGACTCACCCCCAGAAGTTTCCGAAGAAGCCACGCGTGCCCTACGCAATGTGCGAGCGCGGCTCCCCTAGAACCAGAAACCAGAAACGAGAAACCAGAAACGCGTTGCCCGATAATGCGGGAAAATGAAGGTGATGACGAAATCGTTCCAGCTTTGCCTAGCAGCGGTGATCGCCGGAGGCGCTCTTCTTAGCCAAACTCCCGCCGTAAGACCAACCCCCGCCCCGCAGACTGCCGAGCCCGCCACTCCGCCGGTATCTCTGAACGATTTCAGCTCATCGCTCGAGAGCCTGGTGAACCGCGTGCGCCCGTCGGTAGTTCAGATCTACTCCACCGGCTATGCGACCAGCGAGGAGAGCGACGCCACCAGCGCTAGCTTGCTTTCCAAGCAGCACAGCACGGGGTCAGGAATGATCATCACGGACGACGGATACATCGTCACCAACGCCCACGTCGTGAGAGGAGCTCGTCGCATTCAGGTGCGTCTGCCATCGCGCGGCGAGGCGGTCGGCCGAAATGTCACCCTGCAGCCGGAAGGCAAGCTGATTGACGCCAAGTTGGTGGGCCTCGATCGCGACATCGACGTCGCGGTGGTC
>Ga0208690_1000258_pt1 | contig 14925 bp, 13 predicted proteins | sample June2015DPH_16_1_2_FD_184712 | JGI IMG/M metagenome (GOLD analysis project Ga0208690, IMG submission 184712) | Peatland microbial communities from SPRUCE experiment site at the Marcell Experimental Forest, Minnesota, USA - June2015DPH_16_10... | ecosystem: Environmental > Terrestrial > Soil >...
TCGTCAATTTCACGGATCTCAACTGTATCGACCACAACACGCAACAAGCAACGATCACGTACACGCCGGTCCAGCCCTAAGCCACGCGGCCCATGCACGGCCCGCTTGAAGCTCCGGCGCGGGAGGTTGGGCACTCCCGCGCCGGTTGGCTTCGGATTCTTCGGCCCCAAACGGCTATACGTTCGCATAGGAAGCGCCTGTGATAACCTAGGTGCTGGTGCGCTTCCACAGTCTGGAGCATCCAACAGTCGTGCGGACATTAAGAAATTACTTGCGATTCCTTGTCGCCGTGCAGCTTCTGCCTGCGCTTGAAAGCGGGGAGGAAACTTTGGTGGGCGGACAAGCAGTGCTGGAAGGCGTAATGATGCGCTCGCCGCACGCCTGGGCAATTGCCTGCCGCAAACCCTCTGGGGAAGTCATCACCCTAAGCGAACCGCTGGAGCGTCCGTCCGAGAAACACAAATGGATGGCGTGGCCCATCGTGCGCGGCGTGATGACGCTCGGCTATGCCATGAATCTTGGCTACCGCGCCTTGCGCTTCTCGGCCAACGTCGCCATCGAAGACCTCATGCAGAATGACGGCGCTGCAACGACTGACGCGGCGACGTCCGCCTCGGCCGTCCCGGCGAAGCGAAGTGAGGCGGAACCTTCCGAACTGCCGGCTGCTCAGTCCAAATCCCGAGAAAAAGCTGCCACCGTCAGCAACTGGCTGGCCGCCGTGAATATTGTCATCTCGCTGGCTTTCTTCATCTTCATGTACAAATACATTCCGCTGCTGGCGGCGACTGAACTGAAGAAGATTGACCCCTCTCTGGGCGGGCGAATCGCTTTCAACCTGGTCGACGGCGGAATCCGCCTGTTGTTGTTCCTGCTGTTTATCGGGGGCGTATCGCTCTGGAAGGATATTCGCCGGGTCTATCAATATCACGGCGCGGAACACAAAACAGTTTTCGCGTTCGAAGACGGCAAATCGCTGGAGACGGCCGAAGTCCAGAAATATTCGACCTACCATCCGCGGTGCGGCACCAGCTTTCTGATGACCGTGATGCTGATCTCGATCGGCTTCTACATGCTGATCCCGTATACCACTTTTTGGGCGCGCTTTGCCTCGCGCATCGTGCTGCTGCCGGTGATTGCCGGAGTCTCGTACGAGATTATTCGCTTCGCCGCCAAGCACCGCGGTTCGCTGTTCGCGTTGATGACTGCGCCAGGCCTGTGGCTACAGCGTATTACCACCCAGCCACCATCGGACGAGATGGCGCAATGCGCTATTACTGCGTTGGATCACGCCATGTCGCTCGAGAAAGAACGCGGCGGCGAAATGGTGATTGCCTAGGGGTTCCCCCCCGAAACAAGTTCTCAGTTCCCAGTTCTCAGTTCTCAGCAAAAACGCATAGAATGAATTTCGTTTTAGTCATGGCGGGATTCCGCGTCAATCTTGCGCGGGAACTCAAATCGAAGCACGCAACGAGAGCTGAGAACCGAGGCTGGGAACCGAGAACCGAGACTGAGAACCGAGACTCAGAACCGAGAACTGAGAACCACTAGATGTTCGAACGCCTCGACCAAATCGAAGCCCGCTACGATGAGCTGACCAACGCTCTCGCTTCGCCGGATATCGTCAACGACTCGGCGCGATACCAGAAGACCGCCAAGGCCCATGCTGAAGTCGCGCCGATAGTCGAGAAGTATCGCGAATACAAAGATCTGACCAAAGGAATTTCCGAGAGCAAGGCCATGCTCGTCGACGAAAAAGATCCTGAGATGCGCGCCTACGCGCAGGAAGAACTGGACAAACTGGAAGCCCGTGTCGGCGCGGTGGAAGAAGAGCTGAAAGTCCTTCTGCTTCCCAAAGATCCAAATGACGAAAAGAACATCATTCTCGAAATTCGCGCTGGCACCGGCGGGGACGAGGCTACACTTTTTGTCGCCGAGATTTTTCGTATGTATACCCGGTACGCGGAGACGCAGGGCTGGAAGGTCGAAGTGCTTTCGTCTTCGGAATCGTCTGCCGGGGGCTTGAAGGAAGTCATCGCGATCATTGAAGGCAAACGAGTCTTTTCGCAGCTCAAATATGAAAGCGGGGTGCACCGGGTGCAGCGCGTGCCGGCCACCGAACAGCAAGGACGGGTGCACACCTCGGCCGTGACGGTTGCGGTGCTGCCCGAGGCGGAAGACGTGGACATCAAGATCGAAGCCAAAGATTTGCGCATCGATACTTTTTGCTCGTCCGGTCCTGGCGGCCAGTCGGTGAACACCACATACTCAGCCGTGCGCATTACGCACATTCCGACAAACACGGTGGTCAGTTGCCAGGACGAAAAGTCGCAGATCAAGAATCGCGAAAAAGGCATGCGCGTGCTGCGCTCCCGGCTCTATGAAATTGAAATGGACAAACAGCAGCAGGCGCTCGCCAAAGAACGCAAGGCGATGGTGGGCTCCGGCGACCGCAGCGAGAAGATTCGTACGTACAATTTCCCTCAGAACCGCCTCACCGATCACCGCATCGGGTTCACCATCCACCAACTCGAAGCCGTGATGGATGGAAAGCTGCAGCCGCTGATCGAGGCGCTCACGACGTACTACCAGGCTGAGAAACTGAAGCAGGAAGCTGCCACCGCAGTGTGATCTTAGGTGGGGACAGCCGCCCCGGCTGTCCGCCGGGCTTAGCCCGGCAGCTTTCGCACAGCCGAGATAATTGGGAAGAGCCTATGCCTGACTTGTACTCAACCCTTGCTGCGGTTCTTGCCGATCGCTACACCGCGAATGCTGCCCGAGTCCGCGAGTTGGCCGCTCCGCTCACCGATGCGCAGTTCTGGCGAAAGCCGTTTCCTTACGGGAACAGCTTTGGTCACCTGGTGCTGCACTTGACCGGCAACCTGAATTACTACATCGGTGCGCAGATCGCGAAGACCGGCTACGTGCGCGATCGCGCGCGTGAATTCAACAATCCGGATCCGTCGCCGAAAAACGAAGCGCTGAAGCGCTTCGATGACGCGCTGGCCATGGTGCAGCAAACCATTCGCGCCCAATCGCCCGAGGATTGGTCAGCGGAATACTCGGGTGCAGGCTCGGATGCCAAGACGCGTCTCGCGATAATTCTGCAGTGCGCGGCGCACATACAGCACCACATTGGACAGATGATCTATCTTGGCTACCAACTGGAGCTTACGAGTTGAAGCGGCAGGCAGGACTCTATAGGCTCGCTGTTTCCCCTGTGCTCTCTGTGTCCTCTGTGGTTAGAATTTGCCCGTGCAGCTAAGAGAATCCCTTGCATCCGCCATCAAGCGCCTCACCGCAGAACAAGTGCCATCTCCGCGTTTGAATTCCGAGTTGCTCCTGATGTTCACGTTGGGCTGCGACCGTGCCTACTTGTTTGCGCATCCCGAGCGCGAACTCACGTCGGACGAACAAACTCGCTACGAATCTGCTCTTGCCGAGCGCGCCCGCGGTGTGCCCACGCAATACATCACCGGACATCAGGAATTCTGGGGGATGGACCTGATTGTTTCCCCTGCGGTACTCATTCCGCGCCCCGAGACGGAGCACGTCATCGAAACCGTGCTGGACCTGCAGACCCTGGACCTCAGACCTCTGACCTCGGACAACGCCATCGCTCCAACGTCCGACGTCCGAAGGCGGAAGTCGGAGTTCCGCGTGCTCGACGTGGGCACGGGCTCCGGGTGCATCGCGCTAGCCTTAGCTAAAGAATTTCCACACATCGAAATCCATGCCACCGACATCTCGGCGGCCGCGCTTGAAATCGCCTGCGCCAACGCTGCGCGCCATCAGCTTGAAAACCGCATTCGGTTCCATCGGGCGGACCTGCTCGATGGCCTCGATTTCGCCGATCTGGATTTCATTGTCTCCAACCCCCCGTATGTCGGCGAATCCGAGGAGGACCAGGTTCAACTGGAGGTCCGCAAGTTTGAGCCACGCAATGCTGTTTTTGCCGGGCCTGCGGGCACCGAGGTGATTGCGCGTCTGATTCCGCAGGCGCACGCGGCCCTGCGTCCTGGAGGATGGCTCATTCTGGAAATAAGCGGCACGATTGCAGACGAGACCACAAAACTGTTAGGGGGCTGGGATGACTTGCGAATAATCCCCGATCTGCAGTCGATCCCGAGAGTGGTGCGAGCGCGGAAACCGCGCTAACGCCGAACGGTCGCCGGTTGGACCGCTGGCTGAATTTCCTCTACGTCAATGATGTCGGTCGGATAATTTCCCGTGTAGCACGCCGAGCAATAGGAAATCTTTTCTCCCTCACCGCAAGCTTTCTTGAGCCCTTCGAGCGAGAGATAGGCGAGCGAATCCGCTCCGATGTAATCGCGGATCTCGCTGACCGACTTGTTGGCGGCGATGAGCTGCTTTTTTGAAGGCGTATCCACGCCGTAATAACACGGCGAGATGGTTGGCGGGCAGGAGATGCGCATGTGCACTTCCTTGGCGCCTGCACTGCGGATCATGCGCACAATCTTCCGGCTGGTGGTGCCGCGGACGATCGAGTCATCGATCAGCACGACGCGCTTGCCTTGCAGCAGCGAGCGCACGGGATTCAGTTTCAGCTTCACGCCAAAGTCGCGGACGCTTTGGCTGGGCTCGATGAAGGTGCGTCCGACGTAGTGGTTGCGGATCAAGGCAAAGCGAAACGGGATACCGCTTTCAGAAGCATAGCCGACGGCTGCAGTCACTCCCGAATCCGGCACCGGAACCACCAGATCGGCCTCCACACCTGTTTCCCGTGCCAGTTGACGCCCTAGCTCTTCGCGGCTGGTTTGCACCGCGCGGCCGAAGACGATGCTGTCGGGGCGCGAGAAATACACGTGCTCAAAGATGCAGCTCGATTGCGGCGCGGCCGGCGAATAAAAGTGCGAGCTTATTCCTTCCGGCCCCACCACGATTAACTCGCCCGGTTTCACATCGCGCACATAGTCGGCGCCGATCAGGTCGAAGGCACAGGTCTCGGAGGCGAAGACGATTGTGTCGTGCTTCTGCCCCCCGCTTTTTGGAGAATCGGTCGCTGCGATGCGGCCCATGGCCAGCGGCCGGAACCCGCGCGGATCGCGCACCGCGAAGACGCGGTCATTACTCATCATTACCAGCGAGAAGGCTCCCTCGACCTGCCGCAGCGCGTCGGCGACTGCTTCGGGCAGCGTCTGCTCCTTCGAAAGCGCGATGAGATGAACGATGACTTCGGTATCGCTGTTGGTCTGAAAGATCGAACCTTGACTTTCCAGCCGCGCGCGAACCTGCAGGGCGTTGACCAGGTTGCCGTTGTGCGCTACGGCGATCGACCCCTTGTTGGATTGCACGAGGATCGGCTGCGCGTTCAGCAGTGCCGAGTCTCCCGCAGTGGAGTAACGAGTGTGGCCGATGGCGAGCGTGCCTCGCATTTTGGAGAGCACATCTTCCGTGAAGATCTCGGCGACCGAGCCCATGGCCTTGTGCGCCCGCGACGTCAAGCCGTCGGAAGTGACAATTCCGGCCGATTCCTGGCCGCGATGCTGCAGAGCGTGCAGGCCGAGGTAAGCCAGTTTCTCCGCCTCAGGATGGGCGAAGATCGCCACCACGCCGCATTCATCGTGAAACTTGTCGGAAGAAAACATTTGGCTCCTGGCTCTTAGCTCTTGGCTTTTAGCTCAATCCAAACCGTCGGTGCCAATCACAAATTCGAACGGGGAGGGCTCGTGTGGGGACGGGCGCCATCGCCCGTCCCTCGGGCGCAGCCCGAGGCTTTCTGCAGTCACCACCGCCACCCTCAATCCACCGACAACAACTCTGAATCCGTGCGCAATGCCGATTCCAACGCGCCTTCGTAAGCCGCGCTCAACTCCGACACAGCCGCTGAGATGACTAGCTTGTCATCGAGTGAGATTTCCAGCCGGTCTGGAATCGTCTCCCCGATCACATCTGCGGTTACGCCGTGTTTCTCCGTTACTTCTTTGATTAGCGCCACACTCCCCGGGTCGCAAGAGATCACAACCCGGCTGGCGTCTTCCCCAAACAGGGCAAACTCCGCGAACAGGCTACCAGAGGCCAGGTTCACCCGCGCGCCCACGCTCTTGGGTAGTGCTTTCTCAGCTAACGCGACCGCTACGCCCCCATCGGCACAATCATGAGCCGAGTCGACCAAGCCTTGCTGAACTAATTCGATGACTGCCTTCTGCAGCGTGACCTCTTTCTGCAGATCGATCTCGGGCGGATATCCCCACAGCGTACCGAGAACCTCCTTGGCGTATTCTGACGAACCGAACTCGCTCTCTGCATCCGTGATATCGCCCGTTGCTCCGGCATGCAATAGCACGATCGTGCGTCCAGGCGCGGCGAAATGCATTTTCGCGGCTTTGTGTACGTCATCGAGAATGCCGACGACTCCCAGCACCGGCGTGGGATAAATGCCTTCGCCCAGCGTTTCGTTGTAGAAGCTGACATTGCCGCCGGTGATGGGAATCTCCAGTTCCTCGCAAGCTTTCGTGATTCCGTCGATGGTTTGCGAGAATTGCCACATGATGTGCGGCTTTTCGGGATTGCCGAAATTCAGGCAATTAGTAGCGCCAACCGGAGTTGCTCCCGAGCACGCGACCTTGCGCGCGGCCTCGGCGACCGCGTGCATCGCGCCCAGGCGGGGGTCTAGATAACACCAGCGGCCGTTGCCATCGAGCGCCATTGCGAGACCGCGCTGCGAGCCCCCGGTTTTCGTATCTTTGATGCGGATTATGCCTGCGTCCGCCGCTCCGGGTGCTTCGACGGTATTGGTTTGCACCATGTGATCGTACTGCTGCCACACCCAGCGCTTGCCACAGATATTCGGGCTGGCTAGCAGTTCCTTCAGATGGGGAGTGAAATCGCCGGTTCTGCCGAGCTTGATGTGGTCCGGCATCTCGCGCGGCACAGGTGGTTCCCAGCGCGCCATTGGGCGTTTGTATACCGGGGCGTCGTCGGTCAACGCCGGATTCGGAATCTCGGCCACGACTTTGCCGTGTTCGAGCACGCGCAGCTTGTTGTCCGTCGTAACTTTACCGACCTCGACTGCATCGAGGCCCCATTTTTCGAAAACGCGGAAGACTTCGTCTTCGCGTCCTTTTTGCGCCACCAGCAGCATGCGCTCCTGCGATTCGCTGAGCATGATTTCGTAGGGAGTCATCCCGGTTTCACGCTGGGGCACGCGGTCGAGTTCAATTTCGATGCCCACGCCGCCGCGTCCGCCCATCTCGCAGGTCGAACAGGTGAGTCCGGCTGCGCCCATATCCTGAATGCCGACGACTGCACCTGTCTGCATCGCCTCCAGGCAGGCTTCGAGCAGGAGCTTTTCCAGGAACGGGTCGCCGACCTGCACATTGGGACGCTTTGCCTCTGAGGCCTCGCTGAACTCTTCGCTGGCCATGGTGGCGCCGTGAATGCCGTCGCGCCCGGTCTTGGCGCCCACGTAGATCACGGGATTGCCTTCGCCCGCGGCCTTGGCGTAGAAGATTTCGTTCGTCCGCACCAAGCCGAGCGCAAAGGCGTTGACCAGGGGATTTCCAGAGTAGCAGGGCTCGAACTTGGTTTCGCCACCGAGGTTGGGCACGCCGAAACAGTTCCCGTAAGAGGCGACTCCGCTGACCACGCCTTCCAGGATGGAATGATTCTTGTGGAGCTCGGCCTGGGTAGAAGTTGTTTTTGTGGAGCGGGCGCCCTCGCCCGCTTCTTTCTCCCTGCCGGCAGTAGCGGGCGAGGGCGCCCGCTCCACATCTACCCTCGAAGTGATGGGGCCGAAGCGCAAGGAATCCATAACCGCTACCGGCCTTGCACCCATGGTGAAGATGTCGCGCAGAATGCCGCCCACGCCGGTGGTCGCGCCCTGAAACGGTTCGATGAACGACGGGTGATTGTGGGATTCAATCTTGAAGGCGCAGGCCCAGCCATCGCCAATGTCGATGATGCCCGCGTTTTCGCCCGGGCCCTGCAGCACGAGCTTGCTGCGCGTGGGCAAGCGCTTCAGATGCACGCGTGACGACTTATACGAGCAGTGCTCGCTCCACATCACGCTGAAGATGCCGAGCTCGGTCAGTGTAGGTTCGCGCTGGCCGAGCAGCTGCTTAATTTTGTCGTATTCATCGGGCGTGAGGCCGTGCTGCCGGAGGGTCTCCGGAGAAAAGGCAGAGGTTAGGGAGGTGGCCATGGGAAGAGCTTCTATTGTCGCATTTCGCGGCGCGGGAGGGTAGAGGCGGGCAAAAGGCGCCGTGGGGCACTGGCAGCGGCCCTCCTGCTACGATTCTGATGGCATGAAATCGATCATAGTCGGCACGGCGGGGCATATCGACCACGGCAAGACGGCGCTGGTGAAGGCGCTGACCGGGATCGACGCCGACCGACTGGCGGAAGAGAAGCGACGGGGTATCACCATTGACCTGGGTTTCGCGCATCTGGACTTGCCGGATGCGAATGACGAGCCGGTACACATCGGTTTTGTAGACGTGCCGGGCCACGAGCGTTTTGTGCGCAACATGCTGGCCGGGGTGGGCGGCATTGATCTGGTGCTGCTGGTCATTGCGGCCGACGAATCGATCATGCCCCAGACGCGAGAGCACTTCGACATTCTGCAATTGCTGGGCGTGCAACGCGGTATCACGGTGCTGACGAAATCGGACGCGGTCGATGCCGAGACGCTCGATGTGGTGCGGCTGGAAGTGGAAGAATTCCTGCGCGGCACATTTTTGGATAAACCGGAAGCCCTGGATAAACCAGAAGCCCGAGGTAATCCAAACCTGGGCAACCCAAACTTAGAAAACCCAAACCTAGACAAACCAAAATCGATCGTAGCTGTGAGTTCGCTGACCGGCGCCGGGCTGAACGATCTCAAGCGGGCGATAGTAGACGCCGCAGCGGAAGTGCAGCCGCGCGATTCAGGCACCCTGGCGCGGTTGCCAGTCGATCGCGTGTTCACCATGAAAGGATTTGGCACGGTAGTGACCGGAACGCTGGTGGCGGGAACGATTCACCGCGAAGAAGAGATGGAAATCTTCCCCACGGGCCAGAGAGTTCGCGTGCGTGGAGTGCAGGTGCATGGACAGGCTGCGGATGCTGCGGTCGCCGGGCAACGCACTGCTCTGAACCTGGCGGACGCCAGCACGGAGGATTTATCGCGCGGCATGACGCTCGCGCCCGTCTCGATGTTTGCGACGACGCGGCGGGTGGATGTGCGGCTAAGCTTGTTGCCTTCTGCACCGCGTCCGCTGAAATCCCGGACGCGGGTTCACCTGCACTCCTACACTATGGAGGCGGTCGCCGAGATCGCGCTGCATGGGGCGAAACAGCTCTCTCCTGGCGCGCAGGCGTTTGCTCGCCTGAAGCTTCCCGAGCCGGCACTCTTGCTGCCCGGAGATCGGTTTATTATCCGCCAGTTTTCTCCAGTCGTAACGATCGGCGGTGGTGTTGTACTGGACTCTGCTCCCGTTCCACGCATGCCGGAACACGAAAGTTTCCTGCAGGTTCTGGAGAGCAGCGATCCGGAGCCAATCTTGAGAGCCCGCATCGCCAGGCGTGGACACACCGGAATTTCGACATCGCGGCTGGTCGCCGAAACTGGGTGGCCCAGGAATTTCCTCGAATCTCGACTCGCTACGGCTGTGAAACAGGCGCGGGTGCTGCGAATGGGGGACCTGTTCGTCGACGCGTCTGCGATGGCTCGGCTGCAGCAACTGATCGTGAGTTCGGTTGAGGGTTTTCACAGGAAAAACTCGCTGGTGAGCGGCATCGCCCGGGAAGCGCTGCGCGAGCAGGTGAAGGCGTCTTCGGAGGTCTTTGCCGCATCCCTCGACATACTGTCTCGGGAAAAGAGAATCGAAGTTGCCGGCGACCTGGTGCGGCTGCCCGGTCATGGCGTGGCCATGAAGGACGAGGAGGCCGAGTCAAAGCAGCGAATCGAAGAGGCTTTTGCGGGAGCTGGATTGAAAGTTCCGGCACTCCACGAAGTGCTCGCCGGGCTCAAGGTGGACAAGGCTCGCGCGCAGAAGATCGTCACGCTGTTGTTGCGGGACAAAGTGCTGGTCAAGATTTCTGAAGAACTGGTATTTCATCGCAGCGCGCTGCAAGAGTTGCGTCGGCTGGTCGCGGCGCGGAAGACCAGATCTCCGAAGATGGATGTGGCGACGTTCAAGGAACTGACGGGCGTCAGCCGTAAGTACGCTATTCCTTTGCTGGAATATCTGGACAGGGAGCGTGTGACACGGCGCGTGGGGGATGCGCGGGAAATTCTTTAGCCACGGATTTGCACGGATCTGCACGGATAGACCAGGAATTCTTTCGCTTTATCCGTGGAATCCGTGGAAATCAGTGGCAATGAGGTTTAGATTTTTTCCTCGGGAAACTCCACTTCCAATCCCAGCGGGTCGGTGAATCGGTTGGTGAGGTTGGCAAGCCCTGTCAGCAAATGGATGTCGACGATTTCCGGTTCTGAGAACTGCTTGGTCATTAGCAGCTCGAAATCGCCATCGGTTATGTCGTGCGGCATGCGCGTTAACTTCTCGACGTAGGTCAGAGCGGCGCGTTCTTTGTCGCCGTAACGCGAATAATCCCCTGCCTTGAGCGCGGACCAATCTTCCGCGGTCAGCCCCACGCGCTTCGAGGACGCCACATGGTGCTGAATGCAGTAGTGGCATCGGTTGATGAACGAGACGCGCAGGTAGATGAGTTCATAGAGCTTGCGATCGAGGGAGCGTCCCACGCTGGCATAGAAGCTTAGGAAGTTCTTAAGCATCTCCGGTCGATGGGCGAGCGCTTTTTGGGCGTTGCCCGGCTTACCGCGAAGACTCTTCTCGTAGATTTCCTTTACTTCAGCGTTTGCCGATTCCGTGCTGATCAGGCCGATACGGGCCATCGAATTCTCCAAGGTTGAAAGTGAAAGCTCCTGCGTCTCCATCATCTCAGATGGGGTGGTTTTGTGCAGAGGAGGAGAGCGGTCGCTCAAGAAAAAAGGCCGCCAGACGATAGTACCGATTAGGAGTTGCTGCGATGAGACGGTTGATGTGGTGTCTGCTATTGGCTTGTGCGGGAACATCGATAGGCCACGCACAGGCGGATTCCGGTGCCGACGCAGAGTCGAAGATTGTTGCGATGGAGCATGTGTGGGCCCAAGCCTATATGGCTAAGGATCCAAAGGCGCTGGCCAGGATTCTGGACGATGCCTTCGTTTGCGTCGGTTCGGACGGCAAATTGCTTACCAAGGCGCAGGTTCTGGCGGACGTAAAGGCTTCCAATGCGCTACAGCTATTGACGGAATCGATGGCGGTGGAACTGCATGGCGATACGGCCATTATCACCGGAATTTTCCGGACAACGGGCGTCGAGCGAGGGAAGCCGTTTGCGCGCCGGGAGCGTTTCGTGGACACATGGCTTTACAGGAGCGGGCAATGGGTATCCATTTCATCCCTGGTAACTCTCACTCGCAACTGAGAGCCACGCAGGGTGTTTGCCGGCACGAAGATTCTCTGGGCTAGGGAGCAAGTCTTATGAGTACGACAGGCTGGCTGCGGATTGTGTTGTGCACGTTGTCACTCTCTGCTTTCGCGCAGGAGGGCAATGAAGGCGGGACTGAGGCGGCCATTCGTGCGCTTGAGCACGAATGGGTCGAGGGGCAGTCGCGCAACGACAACCACGCCTTAGATATGATTTTCGACAATACCCTTGTGTATGTCGAATATGGCAACCTGGTGACTAAGGGCGAATACCTGGCAAGGATCAAGGTGGCGAGTCCGCAACTCAGCGAGATTGTCATGGAACCTATGACTGTGCGCACGTTCGGGAACACCGCCATCGTGGTGGGAACCTATCGGGAACAAGATCGGCTAGGAGGAAAGCGAAGGGTGCGACGCTGGCGTTTCATTGATACCTGGGTGAAGGAGACGCGCGGCTGGGTGCTGGTCGCGGCGGGGGCGGCTCCCCTGGCAGAGTAGTGAGAAGGCGGAGCAGCAGCTCGCGGTCGTGCTCACGGCGAGTATAATCTTGCCTCTTCTTGAACGTCCCCTCATTTCGGACGTCAGAGCAGGAGGGATCGTGAAACAGGCCTGTATTGTGTTGCTCGCAGTCTGCGCTGCCGCGGTATGCGCGCGGGCGCAAACCGACGCCGAAGCGGCTACGAAGTCAAAGATTGTCGCCCTGGAACAGTCGTGGAACCAGGCGTACAAATCCGGGGACACCAAAGCTCTGGATTCGATTCTCGACGATGCCATCGTGCTCGTGAACGACGACGGCTCGATGCAAAACAAGGCCGAATTTCTCTCGAGCGTAAAATCGTCCAAGGCAGAGCCTACGGCTCAGCAGCAACAAGTCGCGCCCGAGGCATTCAGCGTGCATGTGCACGGAAATGTGGCGATTGCGACTGGAGTCATGCGCGTCAAGGGCATCGAAGGTGGCAAGTCCTATACTCGGCGCGAACGCTTTGTCGATACCTGGCTGCTGAAGAACGGAACCTGGGTGTGCATCGGCACGGACGCCACTCCGGTTCTGCGCTGATCTTCCATGCGGAGAGCAGTGGTTGAGGAGCTTCGACCTGCCGAGAGGGCCGTTTGAAAACCAAGGCAACGAAGAAAACAAACAGCGTCAGTGCGAGCGGCCCGGTGCGTTCCTTTGAAACGCAGGCCGCTTGGGCGGCCTGGCTCGAGAAGAACCATCGTACCTCCGAGGGTTTGTGGTTGCGGCTGGCCAAGAAGGGGTCGAGCCTGCCCTCGGTGACTTACGCTGAGGCGCTGGAAGTGGCCTTGTGTTATGGATGGATCGACGGACAGAAGCGTGGCGAGAGCGAGCAGGCGTGGCTGCAACGCTTTTTAGCGAGATCGAAGAACAGCGTGTGGTCAAGGATCAATCGCAACAAGGCTATCACATTGACCTCAAGCGGCCGTATGAAGGCTGCGGGCCTGGAGGCCGTTGAGGCGGCCAAGAAAGCCGGACGGTGGGATTCGGCCTATGATTCGCCGAAGGGCGCCCAGATGCCAGCGGATTTTCAATCGGCTTTGGATGCGAGTCCGCGGGCGCGGGAGTTCTTTCAGTCGCTGGATAGTGCGAATCGATACGCTGTGCTGTTTAGAATTCAGACAGTGAAGAAGGCTGAGACTCGTGCCCGAAAGATTCGGGAATTCGTCGAAATGCTGGGGCGGGGCGAGAAGATTCACCAGCCACGAAAAACGCGCCGGACTTCGACTCGGACTTCAGTCCGGACTTCGATATAGGCCTCGAGATAGAAATAGTGGCAATCGTCAAAATTATCGGGGCGGGGCTGGCCGGGTGCGAGGCGGCGTGGCAGTGTGCGCGGCGAGGGGTGGACGTGGAGTTGTTCGAGATGCGTCCAGTGCGCTCGACGCCGGCGCATCAGACGGCGGATTTTGCCGAACTGGTGTGCTCGAACTCGCTGAAATCGGATAGCGAGAACACGGCTCCGTGGCTGCTGAAGGAAGAGATGCGGCGTGCGGGTTCGTTGCTGCTGGAGATTGCGCGAGAATGCGCTGTTCCGGCGGGTCATGCTTTGGCCGTGGACCGCGTCACATTCGCCGCTCGGGTGACGGAAGCCATCTCGCGGGAATCGCGTATTGCTGTGCGCCGCAGCGAAGTGACGGCGATAGAGGAGCATGAACTGGACAGCGTTACCATCATCGCCTCCGGACCCCTGACTTCGGATGGGCTGGCTGCGGAGATTGCCCGCTTGAGCGAGCCGACAGAGTCCAATGCTGAGGGGGCGAGTCGTCCGCTCCCAGACGGTTCACCTGCGCCCAGTCCGCATTTGTATTTCTACGATTCGATCAGCCCGATCGTGGAAGCCGACTCGATTGACTTGGAGCGAGTGTACATGGCGGCGCGGTATGACAAAGGATCGGCGGATTACATTAACTGCCCGATGACTCCGGAGGAATATGGCTGCTTTTACGACGCGCTCCTGGCGGCGCAGTCGGTGGAGGAGCGCGATTGGGAAAAGCTGAACTACTTCGAAAGCTGCTTGCCGATTGAGGAGATTGCGCGTCGCGGTCGCGACACGCTGCGCTTCGGTCCGATGAAGCCGGTTGGCCTAATCAACCCGCGAACCGGGCGCATGCCCTATGCGGTAGTGCAGTTGCGACAGGAAAATCTGCGGGCGGATTCCTATAACCTGGTGGGATTTCAGAATCACTTAAAGTTTGGCGAGCAGGCGCGCGTGCTGCGGCTGATTCCCGGCCTGGAAAATGCGCGTTTTCTGCGCTACGGACAGATTCACCGCAATACCTACATCAATGCCCCCATTCTATTGCAAGCGACACTGCAGATGAAGACGCATCCGCGGGTTTTCTTCGCTGGACAGATTTGCGGAGTCGAGGGCTACGTCGAGTCGATTGCGACGGGACTTCTAGCCGGCATGCACGCTGCCGCACTGGTTTCGGGGGCCGAAATAGTTCCGGCCCCCCGGGCTTCCGCCTTCGGATCGCTAACCCACTATGTGACGCACGCGAATGCCAAGAACTTTCAGCCGGCGAATATCACGTTTGATCTGCTCCCTCCGCTGGAGACGAAGATTCGGGATCGCAAGGAGCGGCATCGCCTGCAATGTGATCTGGCTCTGCGGGAATTTGATGGGTGGATGGAGCAGGTGAGGGCTGTGGCGCAGACGTGAGCGGTGGTCCGGCCTGCCGAGCTACGCTCGGCTGGACAGCCGAGAACTGCTGTCCCCACATGAGTTGTTCGACTTCTTAGACTGTCTTTTCTTGCAACAAAATCCTTACTCCCTACGTATCTGATACAGGGTGGACCTCGGGTTACTTTCTGTCTTGGGCGGCGTCCAACTCAGTGCCATGACACTGCGCGACCTCATTTTCGACGTCCTGCGAACCTTATGGGCGCACAAGCTTCGCGCCTTTCTTACCATGTTCGGAATCGCGTGGGGCATCGTTTCAATTGTGCTCATGGTGGCGGCTGGCGAAGGGT
>Ga0208690_1000260_pt1 | contig 14885 bp, 13 predicted proteins | sample June2015DPH_16_1_2_FD_184712 | JGI IMG/M metagenome (GOLD analysis project Ga0208690, IMG submission 184712) | Peatland microbial communities from SPRUCE experiment site at the Marcell Experimental Forest, Minnesota, USA - June2015DPH_16_10... | ecosystem: Environmental > Terrestrial > Soil >...
TTTGCGGAAAGCCTGATCGGCATCGCTCAGATCGTTTCGATTGAGAGCGGAAACCCCACGGATGTTCAACTCGGCGACCGTACCTTCAGAGCCTTGCTGGTTTGCAATGCGACCGCGCAAATCCTTGGCATTCTGCGAAGCTAATTCATTCACCGGCTTGCCTCGCCACGAACGATTCAGCGTGACCACGGCCGCGGCCTCGGAATGGATCGAAGCCGCCATATCGAAATATCGCAGCGCTTCCTGCGATTCTCCCTCCATCTCTTTGGCCACGCCCATGTTATTCAGCGTAAAAACATTATTGGGATTTTCCTTCAGCACATGCTGCAAGAGAAGATCGGCCTCCGGCGCGCGGCCCTGCGAAAGCAGCCGAACGGCCTCAACGTTTTCATGGTTAAGCTGCAAAGGAAGGTCCGAAACCGCTAGCGCCTCCTTCATCGGACGGCCTTCGAATTGCTTCGAACTTGAGTGCGCGACGACGGCATCCGTCGCCTGCTGATCCGCCAGATCGTAGAACTTCAGCGCGCGATCCACCTGCCCCTGTAGTTCGGAAATGTAGCCGAGATTATTCAAGGTGAAGGGGTCGTCAGGATCGAGCAGATAGGCCTTGTAGAAGAGCGTTTCGGCTTTTTCGTAGCTGTGTTTGCGAATCTGCTCCACGCCTTCCTGATTGAGGCGCTGCACTGGCGTCATGTGGCTGCGCTTGGGCAGCGTGATCTTTATATCCCCGGCGTGAGCGGCTAAAGACACGCCAGCCAGCCCAGCGATGATGCAAACCGCCAGCCCTCTTCTAATAAATGCCATCAAAAAGCCCCCTCTAATAACTCGACACACCATAAGCGAAGGTATGATGCAGAAAAGCCCCTATTGTTTGGCGCTTTGTTTGGCGCGCCTGTCCAAGGATTTTCCACTTTAGCCGACTACCCTACGTGGTCCGTTGGCATCCAATTTCAGCGTCAAAAAAGGGAGCGATATGGGTCGGTATCTGCCAGGTGTGGGTCTCGGAATCATTCTATTCAGCGTCGCTGCCGTTTTTGGGCAGACGGGCCAATCCGTACCAACGCCAACCTCCTTTTCCACATCGGCGATGGCCGTCGATAGCCCCATTCAGCCCGTTAATGAGAGCGAGGACACGGCGCTTGACCCCGCCAGCCTGGTGCCGGACTTGCCACCTCTGCCGCGCCAAAAAGCCAGCCTCATCGGCGGAGTGGCGGAGAAACTTGACCGCGTCCGCGATGAGATGACCGTGCATGTCTTCGGCGGTGGCAAAATGAAAATCTCCTTTGACGCCCGCACCAGCATCTATCGCGGAGCTTCGCTGGTGTCCACTTCCGATATCCACCAGGGAGATCACGTTTATGTCGACACGATTCTCGACGGCAGCACCGTCTTCGCGCACAGCATTCGATTAAAGGCCGCAACATCGTCCGGAGAAAGTCAGGGAGTCGTCATCGGCTATCGCAGCGATAGAAACGAACTGCTCTTGCGCGATGCGCTTTCGCCCGAGACGCTCAAGATTCGGGTCTCATCGCAGACTCAAGTCACTGAGGGCGACCATGCGTCTTCGATTGGCGCGCTAACGCCCGGCACCCTGGTGGCGGTGAAATTCGGCGCAATGGGAAAAGCCGGCGACGTTGCCCGTGAAGTTTCCGTGCTCGCCGCTCCGGGAGGGCACTTCACCTTTGCGGGGCGCGTCACCGGATTAGATCTCCGCCTCGGATTGCTGGTCATCACTTCGTCCACGGACCACAAGACCTACGAAATTTATCTCGACCCGGCGAATGTTGCGTTTGATGACACGCTTCGTCCCGGAGTGGATGTGACCGCGGATACGAATTTCGACGGAACACGTTACGTGGCTCGCAGTCTTTCTGTAAACGCCCATTGATACGATCAAACCCGCGCCACCGCGTTTGAATACAACGTTCGCCGTATGATGCGGAAATTTTTCGTGTAGACGCCCGGAAAAGCGCTGGTACGCGGCTGGTTTCCGCAGGGAGAGAACAACTGTGTCGCACCCACCCTCATCCAAGCTGGTCGCCATGACGTCTCAACACAAGATCGCTCTCGCTTCGCCGCTCTTACTTGGAATTCTTTTTCTGGCCGCTTGTCAGGGATTGGGAAATTCTCCGACGACCACTACTACTACCCCAAACTTACAACTGACCGTAACCGGGCCAACCTCGGCCACAGGCACCGTGACCAGCAGCCCGGCAGGCATAAGTTGCCCGGGCACTTGCTCGGCCAGTTTCGCATCGAACACGCAGGTCACGCTGACAGCAAAACCCGCTTCCAACGAGTTCTTCGGAGGCTGGAGCGGCGGCGGCTGTTCCGGCACCAGCACTTGCGCCGTCACTCTCACGGCGACGACAAGTGTGGCCGCATCTTTTAATGCCGGCGACTCGGTCACGGTGGCCGTCACCGGTACTGGCACGGTTACGAGCAGCCCAGCTGGAATCAATTGTCCCGGCACCTGCTCTGCCGGCTTCGCGCCGAATACGCAAGTCACGCTGACTGAGACTCCCGCGACCGGCGAATATTTTGGCGGATGGAGCGGCGGCGGTTGTTCCGGCGCAAGCACCTGTGCCATTACCCTCACGGCCGCGACGAATGTGACCGCAGCGTTTACCGGCGGAGACGCTCTCACGGTAGCTCTCACGGGCACGGGGACGGTCATCAGCAGCCCCGCGGGTATCAACTGTCCAACCACGTGCTCCGCGAATTTCGCGCCGGGCACACAAGTTTCGCTCAGCGAAACTCCGGCCTCCGGCCAATATTTTGGAGGATGGAGCGGCGGCTGTTCCGGCGCGGGCGCGTGCGCTGTAACGGTGTCGGCCGCCACCAATGTGGCTGCGGCCTTTAGCCCCGGTGTCGCCGTGACCGTCGCGCTGGCGGGCGCAGGTACGGGAACTGTGACCAGCAATCCGGCAGGCATTACTTGTTCAGCCACGGCTACCACAACGTGCTCGGCGAGCTTTGCTCCGAACAGTGTGGTCGCATTAAGCGAGACGCCCGCAACGAACGATACTTTTGCCGGATGGAGTGGCGGTTGCACCGGCACCGCGGGTTGCAGCCTCACGGTGACTGCAGCGAGCGACGTGACCGCGACATTTGGCGGATCGCTCGCCAACATCAATCACATTATTTTGTTCGCACAGGAAAATCGCTCTTTCGATCACTATTTCGGGGCGATGCGCCAATACTGGGCCGACAACAACATTCCCGATCAGCAGTTCGACGGATTACCGCAGTTTACTCCTCCCTTTACCGCCGCACCGCCTTCGATTCCGGGTTGCAACATTGCAGACTCGGCGACGGATTGCAGTCCCGACCCGAGTAATCCGATCACTTCGTTCCACTTGACCTCGGCCTGCATCGAGAATCCAAGCCCGTTCTGGAACGAGTCGCACAACGATTGGGATTACGCCGATCCTGCCGATCAGCCCGCGGAAGTGAATTCCAGCGGCCAGCCGGATCCTCCGCTGAACGGTTTTGTCTGGACCGCTGCTTATGATGCCCGCTCGGACGGATTTATGGACGTGATGGGAGTGCGCGCCATGGGCTATTACGAAGGGACGGATTTGAATTACTACTACGCCCTGGCGAGTGATTTCGGAGTTTCCGATCGATGGTTCGCTCCGATGATGTCGCGCACCGAATTGAATCGAATGTATATGTTGTCGGCCACTTCGCACGGCTATGCATATCCACTGAACACTTCTGATAAAGACAATACGCCTCTGCCCAATGACCCCATCTTCGAGAGACTGCAAGCCGCGGGCATCACTTGGAAGATTTACATGGACGCCCAAGGTCTGAGCTATAACGGCCAGGCATGCAGCGCAACGGAAGTTTCTGACGCCAACGGGTTATGTCTGATCCAGTCGTCATACATCAACATGTTCACGTACGAACAGACAATCATTAACAGCGCCGGACAGAATCCAGACATGTTGATCAATGTCGTACCCATCGGCCAGTTCGCCATCGATGCGGCGAATGGCACGCTACCTCAGTTCGCGCTCATCGAACCTGCATCCGCGGCCGGACTCGATGAACACCCCTCCGATTCCGACGGCTATCCGGTAAACGTACAAGCTGGGCAACAGTATGTCGCGGATTCGATCGTCAATCCCCTTCTGAAGAGTCCCAGTTGGACGGATTCTGCTCTGATCTTCATGTACGACGAAGCCGGCGGACTCTATGATCACGTCTCGCCGCAACCTGCCGCTCTTCCCGGCGACGGTTACAACTGGCCGGTTGATCTCGATCCCTTGGTCATAAAGACCGGTCAGCAAATCACCAATGACATCTGCACGAAACCTGGGGAAGTGGAGGGTGAAGGAACCTGCAGCTTCGGCTGGACGGCCTATCGGATACCCAACGTCGTTATCTCGCCGTACGCGCTCAAGAACTATGTTTCGCATACCGTGCGCGATACGACTTCCGTTCTGGCGATGGTTGAAGCTCGCTTCGGGTTGCAGCCACTAACCGGTCGGGACGCCGCGCAGCCGAGTATGAACGAGTTTTTCGATTTTGTGAACAAGCCTTGGGCAACGCCGCCGACGCTTCCTACTCCGATTCCACCGAATAATACTCAGCAAGGCACGCTGCCTTGCGATCAGACCCCACCGGCCAGTTGGCAGGAACCTCCGCTGCTTACTGTCAGCGTCACGGGCGGGGGGTCTGTAACCAGTAGCCCTGGAAGCGGCATTGACGGCTGCACGAGCAGTTGTTCCTCTACGTTTGCCACCGGCACGGTCGTCACTCTAACGGCAACTCCGAACAGCGGGTCGACGTTCACCGGCTGGTCTGGAGGCGGTTGCAGCGGCGCGGGAATGTGCACCCTTACGTTGACCTCGTCCGATCCGCAGACTACCGTGACAGCGACTTTCAATCCATAGTTCCGTTGATCACGTCCCCCAAGGGCCCGGCTTTTCAGCGCCGGGCCTTTTTCATTTCGTATGCGCGTCCCTCTAATCTCCAACGGGCCTTTTGAAAGCTCCGGGTGTCTGATCCGCCGATGCAATGGGATAATGGGAGCGTGAGCATTCAACGGGTTGTTGGCTTCTTTCTTTTCCTACTTTCCTGTTGCGACTGCCTTGCGGCCACCCGCCAGTACTACATCGCCGCCGAAGAGGTGACCTGGAACTATGCTCCGAGCGGTCACGACCTGCTCACCGCCAAACCAATCCCTCGACCCTGGGTGACCAATCTGGAGTGGCCGAAGACCCGCTTCATCGAATACACGGACGACACTTTCACCATCAAGAAGCCGCAGCCCGAATGGCTTGGCATCCTCGGACCTATCATTCGAGCGGAAGTGGGCGACGAAGTCGTGGTTCACTTCATGAACAAGACTCAAGCTCCGCGCAACATGCATCCGCACGGGCTCCGCTACGACAAGAACAGCGAAGGCTCATTTTACTTGCCGTTCGGTAAAGGCGATCGCGTGGCTCCGGGGATGAAGTACGTCTATCACTGGTTCGCGAACGAGATGAGCGGACCCGCGGCGGGCCAGCCGAGTTCGATCGTGTGGTGGTATCACGGCCATGTCGATCCGGGCATTGAGGTGAACGCCGGACTGATCGGGCCGATCATTGTTACGGCCAAGGGCCAGGCGAATCCCGACGGTGCGCCGAAGGATGTGGATCGCGAGTTCGTCACGTCATTTCAGATCTTCGACCAAAAAGGCGGCAAGCCCGACGGGCTTTTCTACACGATCAACGGATTCATCTTCGGAAATCTTCCCGGGCTCGCGATGAAGCAGGGCGAAAAAGTTCGCTGGCATCTGCTCGCAATGGGAAACGAAATCGACTTGCACACGCCGCACTGGCATGGCGAGACGGTCACCTACGAAGGCCGGCATACCGATGTGGTCGAGCTGCTGCCCGCGAGCATGAAGACCGTGGACATGATTGCCGACAATCCCGGCTCGTGGATGTTCCATTGCCACGTGGAAGATCACATGGAGGCGGGAATGATGGCGATCTATACCATCGCTCCGCCGCAAACGCGAGCGTGCGCGGTGACGGCGAGCGGCGGAGATTTCTGGAACGATTCAGGACCGCTGGCGGTAACCATCAAAAACTCGACGAATAAAACTGTGTCGAGTGCGACGTTCGTCGCGGAGTTGTTCGCCGCGCCGCAGGATTTGCGCCGGCCCTACAACATGCCATGGTCGCTGAAGAAACCGATCCCACCTGGACAGGAAGGAATGATTCAGCAACCCGGCTCCAGCGGGAGTGCGCACGGGATTCTGGGTTGGGTATTTTTTCCGTCGATCGTGAAATTCGAAGATGGCTCAATCTGGCGTCCACAGCGCGAGGGCGAATGCTATCGCGTGATCTGGCGCGATCCCGATCATCCAGATTTGATCGCGCTACCACCGCGGCAAAACGAAATCAATCCCGATTAACTGCTGCCACAATTTTTCCGCACTTTCCCTAGCGCATACTTCCACCCAACACGCCATAGCACGCGGGGAGTCGTCCCGAGGGTCGTGTCCGGAGGTTATCTTTCTCTCATAGTCTTTCTACCCTAAGCTGGCCTCGTTCCCAGAAAGCCTAGGCCAGCGAGGAAATCCTAAGGCAGGCGTGCCTTCCTTCGATGTGGCCAAGGTGTGTGCAAGATCCTCTGCTGTACTCCGCCCCTGAGGACCGATGCGTTCGATACAATTCGTGGTTGCTGTTTCTCTTCTGGCTGCGTCAAGCGTGGGTTGGGCTAGTTCATCTTCTTATGTAGTTCCCACGACCACCCTCGCGGCTCAAACCTCCAATAATACGAGCGCAGCGAATTCGTTTCAGACACAGACGAATGGAAACCGCGGCGCGGGAAACATCAGCAAGGTCGACATCCATTCGCTGCTTTATTCCGGCGCGAGCACCAAGGTCTACGCCCATCTGATGGTGTGGTTCGGGCAATCGAACCATATGAACATCGGCTACAGCTCGACCGACCCGAATGAGGTCGCTAGCCAGATTAACGACATGGTGAGCCGCGGTATCGACGGCGTGATCGTCGATTGGTACGGGCCAGGTAATTCCATGGATCAGGCCACACAACTGGTCATGCAGCAGGCCGAGCAACATCCCGGCTTTACATTTGCGATCATGGTCGACCAAGGTGCGATCCAGTGGTATTCCTGTTCGGGGTGTTCACCGCAGCAGGCGCTGATCAACGATTTGCAATATGTCGAGAAGACTTATTTCACCTCGCCGGCCTACATGACCAGCAACGGCCAGCCGATCGTCACCAACTTCGACGTCGATAATTCTTACTCGATCGACTGGAACGCGGTAAATTCTGCGTTGAGCACGCACCCGTTGTTTCTCTTCCAGAATAATGGCGGATTTACGCAGACGTTAAGCAGTGGCAGCTATTCCTGGGTCATGCCGACCACCTCGGACTACGGCATGAGTTACCTGTCCAGTTTTTACGACACTGGAATGGGTTTCCAAAACGAGGAAACCGTCGGCGCGACTTATAAGGGATTTAATGACTCGCTGGCGTCATGGGGATCGGGCCGCATCATGGGACAGCAGTGCGGCCAAACCTGGCTGCAAACGTTCTCGGAGATTAACGGCCTCTACAACTCTGGCAAGCAGCTCACAGGCCTGCAGCTCGTAACCTGGAACGACTATGAAGAAGCCACCGAGATCGAGTCGGGGATCGACAACTGCTTCTTGCTTTCCGGTTCAACCTCCGGAAATACTTTGCAGTGGAACATTAGCGGCAACGAAAACACCGTCGATCACTACACGGTCTACATCAGTGCCGATGGCCAGAACCTGATGGCGCTGACCGACGTCGCCACCGGAAACTATTCGCTGAATCTGTGCGCTTTCCCAATTCCTAACGCGACCTACACAATGTTCGTGCAGGCAGTTGGAAAGCCCACCCTGGCCAACCAAATCACTGGAGCGATCAACTACAACGCCACCTGCGCCGGCACGACGACGCCCCCACCACCTCCACCGCCTACGCCGAGTGTATCGTTAAGCGCGGCACCTTCGTCGCTGACCATTCAAGCGGGGCAGTCAGGAGCCTTTACCGTCGTCGCCCAGCCGCAGTCCGGATCATTCAACAACACTATCGCTCTTTCCTGCAGCGGGCTCCCCAGTAATTTGAGTTGCGCTTTCTCGCCCGCCAGCATCACCCCCGGCTCCAGCGCCGTTAGCTCCACGCTTACCATTTCCGCCGCTGCCGTTACCGCCCGGAGCTTGCCGCACGGGAAGGCGTTCCCAATCTACGCCGCCTGGCTGCTGCCCCTCGGGATGGTCGGCTTTGCGTTTGGCGACAAGCTGCAGCGCGGGCGCAGTCTGCAAATCCTCGCCCTGTGCGCCATCCTGAGCCTCGGTATGGTTGCCAGCTCGTGCGGAGGAAGCGCGAGCAAACCTGGAGCTCAGAATGCCCCTCTGAATCCCTTGAGCAGCTCCTATGCCGTCACCGTTGTCGGGAGCGCGAGTTCCACCGCGCTTTCCACCACCGTTAACGTTGTCGTCCAATAACCCCTTGCGTGCGGAGCCATTGTGCGGGAAGCGGTGCAGCGCGGAACGCTGCACCCACCCCAGTGAATTCCTAGTCATCAGCCGTAGCATAAGCGATTTGGACGGAACCCAACCCGGCAGCCTGCGAAATCTGGTGATTTGCCGTAGAGCTTCGGTGCGTTGCTCGAGTTCAAAGTGGCGCAGGTATTTCTGAACAATCGTCGGCATGGTCATGCGCAGGGCCGAAGCGAAATTCTGTATTGCCATTTCGCGTTGCTGTTCCTCGTTCGTCAGGAACTCGATCAGGCTTCTCGCCAGATCTTTGGCACTCCCTGGTTCGTAAAAATCAATCGCCAGTTGCTCACCATCGGCCATCTGGCGGAAATCCGGAAGGTCGGCACACAGGATGGGCACGCCATAAGCGCAAGCCAGGTGAGCTACCCCGCTGCATCCAGTTGACGAAGAGTAGGGCATAACGGCAACAGAAGAGCTCTGGAAGAGATCGGGGAGCTGGTCCTCGTGCACGTAGCCGGTGAACTCAATCGTCGGACTCTCATGTTTTTTCTTCATCGCTTCCACGTAGCCATGCGCTTGTGGATGATCGCCGCCACCAATCACAAGTTTCGCGTTGGGTAAGTCGCGCGAAACCAGCTCGAACGCCTCGATCATCAGCTCGAGCCGTTTGTACGTTCCCCACTTGCCGAAAGCCAGGATGCGGTGCTCGGGATTTCCGCGGCGGGAAAAGTCCGGATACTCCGGCCTGCGCGTGAGGACGCCATGGGAGCGAAGATGAACATTATCGCGGCCATACTTTTCGTAGAGAATTTTGCGGTATCCGGGCATAAGCACGGACACGGAATTCGAAAGCAGCAGCATCCTGGTGGCGACCGACCCAGCCGCTCGATAGAGACGCGGGTGGCGCACGCCCGCGTCCTTGAGATCGACCGTGTCCATGAGATGGTGCAAAGTCACGTGCGTGTAGCGGCCGCTCAAGCGTGCCATAAGCGGCGTGAGCAGACCCAGAAAGGCATTCAGCGGATTCCGGCCAAACGTGCTGAAGAGGAGGTTGAACCAAACCACGTCGGGCTTAAGTTTGTTCAGCGCCTTCAGAATACAAACCACACTCGAGGGATCGTCGAACGACCAGCAGCGTTCCACGTTGAAGCCCTCAAGCTCAGGCGGTACCGGAGATATTTTGTCGGCCAGAATCGTAAGGCTGAGGAATGGATTGCGGCGCAACTCTTCGGCAATGTGAAGGCCGTATTCGCTAAGCCCACCCTGGCTCGGCGGGAAAGTGGTTACCAGGCAGATTTTCATTGAGGTCAACACCCCCATGTGTGGCCTTGGGTTCGATGAACTGTTTCAAGCAGATGTTGCTGGAGGGTTAAAGCAAACTTGCATTTAACTGATTGAAAGAGAACTATTTTGCAGTTTCGTCGCAAAGCTCCGGGCGAAGCGATTCTTCCGAATCTCGCGCGCGCAGGAATGCTTCCCTGACTCTGACTTTCGCCGCATCGATGCCGGTGGGTTCAATCACAGTGATGTCGCCCGAAAATTGGGCGAGAGTGAGATAGGCATCCCGGTTGCTGCGCAGGAATTCCAAAGGGTACTCCGGCTTTCGAGCTCGCGCAGCCTCGGGATCGGCATCGATAAAATAGGCAACATCCGGCTTCGGCACAAGTTTCAATGCAAGCCAAATGAACGCCCGGACCAGCCTGCGGTTTTGCGGCAGATTCGCCAGCTCGTCGTAGATGTAGCGATCGAAGATCACAACATCGAAGCTGCTCTTCCGGACTTCGCTGACTTTGCGGCTAAGATTAATCGCGTCTGCCAGGTAGAGAAAAAAGCGCGCCGCGACAACGGGTAATGAAGTTACATTCTTGTCGCGCCGTTCCAGCGGCTTCTCCGGGCTGCCAATGCCCTTGTCGCCCTTGAACGCCAGGTGACTGACGGACTCCCGGAAACGCGCAGCGACCACGATGTCGTCCCAGAAAGTCAAAGTCTTAGTGGTAAGTCCGGTGGAACGCAGCCAGTCCTCGAGCGCGCAGATTTGGGTGCTCTTGCCCGCGCCGTCGATTCCGGAGAACGAAACAATTTTCACAGGTCACTCGCTCGCGTCAGGGATCTAACTCAGTGCGCACCCGGCGGTTTGCTCGATGTCGCCGCAGTCAAGGCTACGATGGTGCCCACGGCCACGCCCGCGCCGATGATAGCGCCAACCTTGATCACGATTGTGCGCGTGCGGTGTTGCTTCGCGGGAGCGATAGCGGCGCCCGCCGGTTGTGATGCCGCTATGCCGCTCGCGTCCGGGGCGCCGGCCGCCGCGGTGCCCACGGGCTTCTGCGGCGCATTCTGATTTTGCTGTTGCTGGGCTGTCGAGGAAGAGTCCGATGGCGGCGCGTTCGTAGATTGAGGCGCGCCGGTTTGCGGCTCGGCTTCCAGCTTGGCAAGAGTCACTCCCGGGCTGTCCGGCAGCTGACTGCTGGAATTCTCATCGGCACTCAACTGGTCGGTGGTGTTTGAAACAGCAGACTGCTCCGATTTTTCCGGCATTGCCTGCGCCACGGCGCGCAACGGTCCGCCGAAAAACAACGGAGCGCATAGAGCGCCGAAACTGATATGTAACAGCAGCTTATTCCAAGTTTGCATCGCCACCCCCGGCGCGCAACAAGATGACCTCATCTTTGCGAATTGCTAATTGCTAATTGCTTGCTACTTCTTTAACTCGCTTTTCTTAACTGGCTGGCTTCGCCCATCTGGTATTCCTCGGAATACCAAGGGAGCGTTTGTGGCCCTTCCGGCATCGTTACAGAGTGGAAGCTCTGGGTCGCTTCCTCAGCCGTATCGAAAATCTCAAACAGACGATCGACGCGCATCAATTCCATAATTGCCGCCGAAGCAGGCGAAACCGCGGCGAGCTTCACGTCGCCATCGCGCTTCATCGCCTGTTCAATGCACTGCAGCAACACTTCGATGCCCGCGCTATCCACGTGCTTCAGCTCCGAGCAATCGAGAACAATTCGCGGACGATCGGCCTCCAGAAGCGGCTCAAGCTCGAAAAGAAACGCCTGGCCTTCTTTGTGGTTCAGCGTTTGCGGAACTTCCATGACGATTACAGGATTGCTTGCACTCATGCTTCACCCCTGAATAAGATTTGCCCCAAGCTGCCATGTTTCGGCCGCCGCGGTTCGTTCCGGTTGCGGAGCAGGCGCAGGCTGGCGCTCCTGCCTCGGACTGAACGCGGCCTCCTTAGGCAGCGCGCCATTGAATCGCATCACGCTGGGATCGGAGATCTCGAGCAGCACGTCATGCTTCAAGCTCAACAATCGATTGCCGCTGGCTAAGGCGTGGCGCAGATCGAGCCAGATCCCCAGCCGCGTGTTGGCCAGGATCGAACTGTCTTCGATCACGGTGCCGTAGTCGACGTAGCAGTCTTTCTCGATGCTGCTGCATCGCGTCACAAGAGTGTCTTCGCATACCCTGGACCTGCAACCGATATACGCTGGCGCTACGATCCGCGCGCGGCGGTCGACTTCTGCGTCCTCAGCCACCCAAATGCCCGGCCTCACCTCTTCACCCGAGGGCCGGATCGAGCAAATCCCGCGGAACGCGTCCAAAGTAAGCGCCCGCAGATCCCGTGGATGCGACAAACGCCGCACATATCCCGCGATGAAATAGGCCGCGCCCTCCTGATTCGAATTGGTCACGGGCTTTTCGAGGTCGAAGTACGGAACGTTCTCGCAATCGACCACCCACATACCCAAAGGTCCCTCGTCGTCGAAAGCACGCGTGGCGCTCCGCTTCGCCTCGCGGTGAAAGTAGAAGAAATCAAGAAGGTCAGTCTCCGCGTACGTATTGCCGGAAACCACAAAGGAGCTACCAATTCCCTCCTGAGCCTGCTTCTTCAACGTTGCGTTGATCGCGATTGAAACATCGCTCACGAACTCGACCTTCACATTACTGTACTTGCCCGCAAGCGAAGGAAAGGCGTTAGAGACTGCAGACGGGACCAAAACGTCAACCACGTCAACTGCCGCCCCCCGAAGATTTTCAATCGTGCGTTCGATCACGGAACGTCCAAGGACGTCCACGCAGGCCAGCGATTGCGCGAAACGGACCTCCTGCCCGCCCGCTTGCGCAGCGTCCCAACCGGCTTCCTGCTCGTTTCCCAGCGCTAAAATTGCTCCTAGACCCACAGCCTCTGTCCTTTCCTGCCCCAAAACTCCGATTTTTGCGAAAGTCTTTTTTCTATCCGCTTACGCCACGGGCGATAGTTCTGCCCGCTCGGTATTCAGGTCGGAAGGTAGTAATTCCGTCATATTGTGATTCGCATTTCGCCGCAGAACTCTGCGCTTGGGGAACAGCAGGTCGCGCATCTTCATCTTGGCTTTGTGAAGTTGCGACTTCGAGTTGCCCACCGAGCAATCGAGCATTTTGGCGATCTCGTGATGCTGGTATCCCTCTACTTCGTGGAGGGCGAAGATCTGGCGGCACCCTTCAGGGAGCTCCTGCATGGCGCGCCGTAGTGCAATACGGTCGATCGCGCCGCTAAGACGCAGATCCGCTCTTCCCACATCGCGCTTCAGCGAAGGAGATTCCGCCGATACCGGCTCATCCAGCGAAACCAGCGGAGGAGCTTTGCGGCGGCGAAGCTTCATCAAAACCGTGTTCACCGCGACACGATACAACCAAGTCGAAAAAGCTGAGTCGCCGCGGAAAGAGCCGACACAGCGAAACACTTGCAGGAATGCCTCCTGCGTTAAGTCTTCCGCTTCGGCAACATCCTTGGTCATTAGGAGGCAAACGGAGTACACGCGCTTCTTGTGGGTTTGGAAGAGCGTGGCAAAGGCCTGCTCGTCGCCGCGCTGCGCGCGTTGAACCAGGCTGCGTTCGGTTTCGACCGGATTGCTTTCTTTCACGGCCGGAATCATGTCGGTTGCTGTCGCGGAAATTACGCAAGTCGCCACTGTCGTCTCCTTAGATCAGAACTAAAGTGCTGGTCTGGTTTGCTCTCGAAGAGTTCGTGAGCTCTCAGCGTCCAAAAAGAGAGTAGCGGCACTACAGGTCGCGTCCCATCAGGATGCTCCTGTAATTGACTGCAAGACTTGCTGTACCGTAGGTTTGCTCCAAATGCTGAGATGATTTTTCCCATTGGGCAACGAAACTTTTTGCAGTTCAGCGTGTTGTGCACCTCGTGAAATACTTCCGCCATTAAAAACACTTGCGCGGGCCAGGGATTGTCGTCACCCCTTGGCCCGCGCATTCTTCTAATGAGAAGCGTGAATATCTGTTCGATTGATTAAAAGAGCCGGAAACCCACTTCCACACTGATTTGCACGTTCACCGGATGCCCATCCTTCATCGCAGGCTGGAACTTCCACTGCTTTACTGCGGCGATCGCCTTGGCATCGAGTCCCATGCCTAAGCCGCGTACTACGCGAATGTCGCGGGGATTTCCCTGGTCGTCGACAATCAGCCAAAGAACGCATGTTCCCTGCGTCTTCGCGTTGCGAGCTTCCTCGGTATATTCGGGATCCGGAGTTGTAATAGGTTGCGGCGCGGAGATTCCTCCGCCCACTTTGAACACTCCTCCACCGATACCGCCTCCGCTGCCGGCGCCTACACCTGGCCCATGACCTACGCCTACGCCGCCGCCCGATCCAGAACCAATGCCACCGCCCGATCCAGTACCGTTGGAAGGAGGAGCAGATGGCATGGCTGCTGCGGTCGGAGCACCCAAGTTGGGCATGTGATTGTCAGCCAGGTGAACTTGCGGAGGAACCACAACGGTGGGCTCGACCGCCAGCTTGGGCCGCATGTTGTGAATCACGATCTGCGGCGGCGTGATTTGCTGCATCGCAGTCTTTGGAAGCCGGCCTTTGGTTGGCGCCACAATATCGTGATCGCCGCCACCACCGCCGCCGCTGACAATTTTTTTCGCAACGGGGAGGGCGTAAGAATCGGGGGAAGGCGCAACCAGCGTTACGACCTGACGTTGCTCGACCTTCTGAACAACTTTGTGACCGAACACTGCGCCACCTAAAATTAAGGCAAGTAGAACTACGTGGACCACTACCGATCCTACAAGGCCGTTGGAACGATAATTATTAAATTGTCCCCAGATTGCTTCGGGAGCCTGAACCCTCTGCACGCGTGCGGTCACTGGCACAGGCCTCACACGGCCCGCATACAAATGCTCGAGCACTGCAGACGAGGAGGACGCTGGGTATAGTCCTTGAGCGGGGAGACGAGAACTTTGATTCGGCATAGCGCTCCTAGAAAACTCCTACTGCAACAAACGCAGGCTTTATTTCTATTTCAGGATTTATAACTGGAGTGATGAGAGAACGCTCTCCCACCACTCCCTTGCTCGTTACATGCAAATCGGCTTACAGC
>Ga0208690_1000263_pt1 | contig 14659 bp, 15 predicted proteins | sample June2015DPH_16_1_2_FD_184712 | JGI IMG/M metagenome (GOLD analysis project Ga0208690, IMG submission 184712) | Peatland microbial communities from SPRUCE experiment site at the Marcell Experimental Forest, Minnesota, USA - June2015DPH_16_10... | ecosystem: Environmental > Terrestrial > Soil >...
TCGGACTCGGAAACTGCGGAAAGATCCCAGGAAGAGATTGCCTGAAAAAGCCTAATTCCGGCCCATTCTGCGTGCCTTTTCGCAACGGCGCCTCTCGGCTTGTACGATCTGCGTGCCTCCAGATTAAGGTGATTCCCTTATATCCCTGTACCCCGGTCGTCATTAGTCTGAAGGGAGATTCATGCAACGGGGAGGGCGATTGAAAGCGGAGGCGCTGGTTCAAATCGATTCCCTCCTGAAAGCCGTCGCCAGCTCGCGGCAATCGCTGCTTATGCTCGATTACGACGGGACGCTGGCGCCATTCCGAAAAAATCGAGAGCAGGCATTTCCCTATGCCGGGATTTCTTCGGTACTGCAGGAGATTCTGCGCACCACTAACACACGCGTAGTAATTATCTCGGGGCGAGATGCTCAGGAAGTCGTTGCGTTGCTGGCCCTTGAGCCAAGGCCCGAGGTCTGGGGACTGCATGGGCTGCAGCGGCTGGGAAAGATCGGCAGGCCGGATCTGTTGCCGATCGGCAAAGATGTTGCTGACGCCCTCGAGACAGCGCGGGATTGGCTGCGGTACCAGCATCTGGAAGACTCTGCCGAGTTCAAGGCGGGAAGCATCGCGCTGCACTGGCGCGGACTGAGCGAACCGGAGGTGGAGGCGATTCGGGCACGAACCCTGTTGGGATGGTGGCCCATTGCGAAACGGACAGGGCTTGACCTGTTGGAATTCGACGGAGGCGTGGAGATTCGCACGCCGGGAGCCAACAAGGGCGACGCGGTCCGCGTGGTTATGGACGAAATGAAACCGAATACGCCGGCGGTTTACCTGGGTGACGATCTAACGGATGAGGCAGCATTCCTGGCCGTGAACGGGCGGGGATTGAGCATCCTTGCGCGGCCACAATGGCGCTCGACGGCTGCGCAGTTATGGTTACGGCCTCCGGAGGAAGTTCTCGATTTTTTCGGGCGGTGGCTCAGAGCTTGTCGTGACCAGGATTTTTGCAATCGAAGGCCTGCGCTGGTGAATGCATGACGGCGGCGTTGGCGGCGGCTCACTCTCGTGTTGCGGCAGCGCCTTTTTACTTCAATACTTCCGCATCTCTTCTACGGATTACGCAATACAAGGCGAACAATCCTTCCGAATTGCTGGACGGCTTGCAGAACTGCCCGGATGACTCCATTTTTCAGCACAGTATTCGGACCCTGCAGGAGCATCACTTTATTCGCGAGGGGTTCACGAACGATTTCGCGCACTGGGCTGCATCCGGGTGCAATGAACCGATGCTGGCTGAGGCGCTGGCAGAGATCGACGTGCGTGAGTTCACTAAACTCGCGGAAATTCGTGGGCGCTTTGTTGACGCGGTGCGCCGTTTTCTGGATCGCGCGCCGGAGACGGGTGAGCGGCCTGCGCTAACCGTATTCCACTTTTGCGCCTCGGACATCGTTGTGATTCCCACGACATTTGTGGCCCATGATCTCCGCGAATTTGCGGATGGCGTACGGGGAGTGACTGTGCATTCGCTGCATCACCATTTCATCGAGGCGCGGCTGCGGCTGAACCTCAGGTCGAATGATTTTTCGGAATGGCTGGAAGATCTGGGGATGAAGGAAGCGGCTGACGAGTTGAACCGCATCGATATCTACAGCGCGACGCTCGAAGATGTTCGGGAACAGATCCTTCGGATTGTCGACCGCTCTTTGATTTGAGCTTTGAGCTTATTTATGGAACCTGTGGAATCGCAAGTCGAGAGTGAGCTGACGAGTACAAAGGTCTCTGCCGAATCGGGGGTCGTGGCATCTCGGGTGTCGGACCGCAAGAGCCATGCTCAAGTTGGGACTGAAAAAAATCCGCCACCAACAGCTCCACCGCCGCGCCTGGACGACTACATCAATATTGTGGGAGCGGCGGAGATCGATGAATTGAGAACCCTCGCGCGAGAGGTGAAGGGGAAGACGGTGAAGATGGTGAACTCCACCGCGCTCGGGGGTGGGGTCGCGGAGATGCTGAACCAGCAGGTTCCGCTGCTCAATGAACTTGAAGTCAAGACGGACTGGGATGTCATCAGCGGAGGGAGCGACTTCTTTGAGGTGACGAAAGCGTTTCACAATGCGCTGCAGGGCGGCGACTACAAGCTTACGCAGCAGGCTCGCGACGTGTTCCTCAGCTACAACCAGCAGAACAGTGAACGGATTCATTTTACCGAGGATGTGGTTGTGATTCACGACCCGCAGCCGGCTGCGCTGATTCGTTCGCGGCAGAATCAATCGGGAAAATGGGTATGGCGGTGCCACATCGACTTGTCGAAGCCGAACGCGGAGGTGTGGCAATTTCTGCGGCAGTTCGTGGAAAAGTACGATGCGTCCATTTTCTCTGCGCAATCTTTCACGCAACAACTGCCGATTACGCAGTACTTGTTTTATCCGTGCATCGACCCCCTATCGGAAAAGAACAAGAAACTTGACGACAGCTTCATCCAAAAAGTATGCGACGAGTTCGGTATTGACCGTTCGCGGCCTATCGTTACGCAGGTCTCCCGCTTCGACCGGGCCAAGGATCCCGTGGGAGTAGTGCAGGCTTTTAAGAAAGCGCGGAAGTTTGCGGACTGCCAGTTGGTGCTCGCGGGTGGGGGCGCCAGCGACGATCCTGAAGGCGCGACTGTGCTCAAGGAAGTGGAGGAAGCAGCGAACGGGGATCGCGACATCATTATTCTCGATCTGCCTCCGTGGTCGGCCCTGGAGATCAATGCGCTGCAGCGGGCTTCGACGGTGATCGTGCAAAAGTCGTTGCAGGAGGGCTTTGGACTAACCGTGACCGAGGCGTTGTGGAAGGAGAAACCGACCATTGCCGGCGCGGTGGGCGGCATCCCCAACCAGGTTATTCACAAGTTGACCGGGATGCTGGCGCATTCCGTCGATGAGTGTGCCGAACAGATGCGGCACTTGCTGACGAATCCGGACTTTGCTAAACAGCTTGGCAAGAACGGGTGCGAGCATGTGAAGGAAAATTTCCTGATCACCACCGACCTGCGGCGCTGGCTTCTGTTAGTGCAGATCTTGCTTGGTGAGCGTTGAAGTGGCTGCGGGAACATTCACTGTGGCCGCGAAGAGATCGTCCCAAGCGCTAAAGCCACGATGAATTCACACCCACTTTGTGGCACCTGCTTCGCGCGCTTCCCGGTTTGCGCGAGCACGGGTGTTCTCGCATAACGCAAAGCCAAGTTTCCTCACCTCTTCAATTTTCGCTTCTTCCTGGAATGCCTACGAAGGGGCGTCAGCTTTGGGGTGGGTGGCGTGCGGGGCAGCTTCGATGGTGACTTCCACCTCCGCGCCGGGTTTGAGGCTGACCTTCTGGCCGTTTTCGTCGATCAGAGTGTTTTCGATGCGAATCTCGCGGTAGAGATGATCGGCCCCTTCGACCGAGATCTGGGCCTTTTCCGGTTCCCGCGGAGAGACTGGCTTGATGATCTTCTCGACAGTTGCATTCAGAGTGGTGCTGGGTTTTTCGCTCATAGCCGTTCGCAGGTCCTCACTGCAGCGGTTCCGATAACGATCTCGGACTCCCTCTATGGTTTGGGATTGCGGAGCAAAGCCATTCTACTGGAAAACCCGTACTGCTGGGGCGTGAAAAATCAAGAGGTGTGTGCGGCGCAGCCGGTGGTTCACGCCGACGGCTACTCAGTGCATTTTGTTGTTCGAACCTTAGTGGGTTACGCGGGTCGAGCGGCTCTTCGAAGGGGGACTGCGGGACTACAACCTTTGAGTTTGAAGCCTGACGTTTTGTTTTTGACAACTACAGGGTTTCTGGTATTCTCGGGAAAATTTAGCTGATCCTAAAGAACATCCGTTGTAGTTCCGGGCCCACGACTTTCAACGGTTCGAAAGGGATCGCAGGTAAGTTCGCCGCTTCTTCAGGAACCCTTCCACGTGCCCGCTCGCGCGTCAGGGTAGTACGACCTGCAGTTCTGTACGCGCAAGTCAATAACCACCAATGGAGAAGAGTTTCATGCCGAAATCTCTGCTGATGTCCGTGTGCCTGCTGGTCGCGTCTGCTTCCGCCGCCTTCGCAGGCGTGAACGTCTCCAGTCCGTCCAACGGTTCAACTTATCAAGGGTCTGTTCCTTACTCGGCTACCGGTAGTTCGTCTTGTAATAAAGGTGTAGCGTCGATGGGCATTTATACCTCGCCCGGTGTTTTATCTTATGTCGTGAACGGCTCTTCCTTGAACACCAGCCTGACCCTCAGCGAAGGAACCTACAATACGACCGTGGAAGAATGGGATTACTGCGGCGGTGCGTCGACCACTCCGGTGACTGTAACCGTGACGAGCGGGGGGAAATCTGGCGTGTACGTGACTTCGCCTTCCAATAATGGTTCGGTTGGCTCCCCGGTGAATTTCACGGCGACTGCGTCCACCACGTGTCAAAAAGGCGTGGCTTCGATGGGCATCTACACCGCGCCGAACCAACTGGCATATACGGTCAATGGCGCGAGCATGAACTACAATTTGTCGCTCAGCCCGGGGACCTACAACACTACGGTTCAAGAATGGGATTACTGCGGCGGATCGGCCAGCACGCCGGTTAAGATCACGGTCAGTGGCGGTGGGGGCGGTGGAGGTGGGAGTTCATTTACCAGCCTGCAGGCCAGCGGAGGATGGCAGGGATACGCCCAGTCGGCGCCGAAGTATGTTGATTGCTCGCCTTCGCCTTGCGACGGGGTCACCTTCTGGATGAAGCAGAACATCAGTTCGCCGTCGACGGACGGAAAAGCCTCCGAAGTTTACGTTGGCGGAACAACGGACTACGGCGACACGTTATGGACTAACCATCTGATCGGATCGCAATCGTCGCAGGGTTTGCCCGACAACAATCACACGCTGGTGCCGACGCTGACCAGTTTTACTTATGACGTGTATTTTTACGGGACAGATCTCGCACTTTCGCAGGCGCTGGAATTTGACGTCAACCAGTTCTTCGACAGCATGGGCTTCATTTTTGGCCATGAATGCGTGATAGCCGGAGGCCACGGATGGGACATTTGGGATGACGCGACCAGCCATTGGGTGTCGACCGGAATCCCGTGCAATCCGAACAGCAATAGCTGGAACCATCTGACAATTCAAGTGCAGCGAACTTCGAATAACGAACTGAACTATCAATCGATCACTCTGAACGGGGTGACCAACACACTGAACTGGACGTACGGCCATGGCTCGGCCCCGAGCGACTGGTACGGGGTGACGATCAATTATCAGGAGGATGGCAACGAATACCAGCAACCCTACGATGTGTATCTGGATCAACTGACATTTACCTACCAGTGAGAGGAGTCCCTCGCTTTCCGCAAAATAAAACGGACCCGGCCAAACCGGGTCCGTTTTGTTATTTCAGCGATGCGGATGGCCGACCCCAGCGGCTAAAGCCGGGTTGATTTTCGGCGCCTTGGCGGCACGAATGGAACTCGTGCCCTTCCCGGTTTCGGGAGTTGAACGAGGTCACTCTGCTCTTTGCAGCTAGACAGGAGCAATACCTTTTGGTCTTATTCCATCCCGCATCAGTCGCGAACTTTGGTTGCCGCGAATCGCAGTCGTACGTAGTCAGCCACCCAGGTTCCATTCCCATCGCGAAGTTGCGGTTCTAAGACCATCCGAACCTCCTGCAAGTAGTCGCTGCGAGCTTCGTTGGAGAAGCCTTGAAAAAAATTGAGAGCAAACGTTTCCAACCAACAAACGATGTCGCCGGGCAAGGGAGTTGGGCGCGGGATCAGCGCAATGCTATCGACGCGAAACCCTGCGCGCTCCAGCCGGGTGGCGTATTCGCCGGGGGTGGGGAAATTCCACGGAACGCGAGCCTCGCCATCAAACCCGCGGCGGTCCAAGGCTTGCACCAGTGCAGTCCGGATCTTGTGAACGCAACCGTGGCCTCCGCATTCGGCCACAAATCGCCCGCCTGGCTTCAAAGAACGATACACTCCGGCCAGCATCACATCTGCACGCTTAATCCAGTGCAGCACGGCGTTACTAAACACGGCATCGAATTCTTCTTTGTATAGCAGCTCTTCGGCACTGGTTACGAATGCGTTTAAGCCCAGCTTCCTCGCGGCTTCGACTTGCGGAACGCTCGAATCGACGGCAACGACTTCACAGCCCAGATCCGCCAGCTTTTTCGTGAGTACGCCGTCTCCGCAGCCGAGATCGAGGATCCTTTCGCCGGGCTTAGGGGCAAGCAAATCCACGACGGGCGATCCTAAGTCGGATACGAATCTCGCGTTTCGCGCGTAGGACGCTGGGTCCCAGGTTTGTGCTGTGGACATTGCGAAAATGATAGCAGCTTAAACTTCGACCGCGCGGGGTTGCCGAGGTTGAAGAGAGCCGCGCCTCACGAAACGCCGCCGAATTTTTCCTTCACTGCGAGAGGTATCGGGCGCGCTTCGAATTTTTCCGCATCGCCATCCGGGTGCGCGACCCAAACGCGGGTCTCGAGACATTCAACAGCCACTGCCTCGCCTTTCAACAAGCGATGTTGTACGACAAAGCTGCTGTTTCCCCATTTTGCAATCGACGATTCCACAACCACGTCTTCGCCGAAGCGCGACGGCGTCGTGAAGCTGGCTTTCATGTCTACCACGGGGATGCCAGCGATTCCGTGCAACTTCAGCATGAGCGGCTTGAACAGGCCGGTGCTTTCGAACAGGGCATTGGTGCAGATGTCGAAATACTCGAAATAACGAGGAAAGTAGACGATGCCGGCAGGATCGCAATCGCCCCATTCGATACGTATGGTCCGTCGATTGATGAGCATGAGATTTAAAGACACTTGGGTACAATTCAGGGAAATTAAGCTTGCGGCAGCAGCCTTGTCAAATCACCTTCCCCGCATGCATCCTCATGCAGGAGAGAAAGATTTTGAGAAATTCTGCGATTCTGCTGATTCAATGTCCCGACCGCAAAGGGCTGGACGCCACGATTGCCGATTTTATTTACCGGAACGGCGGCAACATTCTGCATTTTGAGCAGCACCAGGCCGGCGAGGAGCGCTTCTACTTGGCGCGCATCGAGTGGGACCTGGACGGGTTTCAACTGGATCTGAAGGAATTTCCGGAGAAGTTCGGGCCGATCGCAGAAAAATTTTCCATGAAATGGCGCACGATGCTTTCCAGCCATCGGCCAAGGGTCGCGATCTTCGTTTCAAAGCACGACCATTGCCTGGTCGATCTGCTTTACCGGCAGCGAAATGGAGAACTGGCGTGCGACATTGCTCTGATTCTCAGCAATCATACAGACGCGCGGCGGGACGCGGAGTTCTACGGCATTCCCTACCATGTCTTTCCTGTGACCAAGGAGAATAAAGCGGAGTCGGAGCGGCAGGAACTGGAGTTGTTGCGGAAGAACGAAATTGATCTGATTGTGCTGGCGCGCTACATGCAGGTGCTATCGCTGGAATTTATCAATCACTATCCACAGCAGATTATCAACATTCACCATTCTTTTTTGCCGGCGTTCGTTGGCGGCAAGCCGCATCTTCAGGCTTACGAGCGCGGTGTCAAGTTGATTGGAGCCACTGCGCACTATGTGACAGAAGTGCTCGATGACGGGCCGATTATCGAGCAGGGGGTTGCCCGCATCTCGCACCGGGATGCGCTGGAGGACTTAGTAGAAAAAGGGCGCGATCTGGAGAGAGTGGTGTTGTCACGGGCGGTACGGTGGCATATCGAGAATCGCATTCTGCTTTATGACAAGAAGACTGTGATCTTCGAGTGATGGAGGGGGATGAATTCAGCAATGTTTCTTTGCCTTGATCTCCTAACTGAAGAGTGCGGAAAAAATACCCTTCAATCTGCGGAGGAATCGACTGGGACCGGAACTGCGCGGAACTGTTTTTGGTGGCGGGAGCGGCACTTGGATCTGTATCTCCGCAGGCGCCGGTCGCGATTCCAGGACCGGTAATGCTGCGGCTTCTTCCGTCGGGGGCGGAGGAGCGGAGTTTTTCTTGCCGCGGAAGACGAAGGGCGCTTCCACTTGAACGTGAACGGAATTTGCCGGTTCAGGCGGCAAGGGACGGGTTTCCGGTCCGTTCGATAGCGTTTGTGTTGTTGCAGCTAGATTTCCGGCGCCTTGTCCCGGTTTGTTTGCGGATTCCGGCGCAGCTTTTGTAGGCGAGAGCGTGAAATTCGTGGCCGGCTGCGAATCTGTTGCAGCAGGCGCTTCCGCGAGCAGGACTGGAACGGGGGCTGGACAGCCGCATTCGAGCGGAACATTGCTATCCACCTTATCGATTTGGCCGCCGCGGAATACGGCCTGCTCTTCGGGTCTCACCTGGTAGGTGCGATCGCCGATCAGCTCGGAAACAATTGCTGACGAGGTATTGCCGGTGAGGCCGCGGACGCAGGTATTGCCGTGCGAATCGGCGCTGACCGCAAAGTCGAATTCTCCCGGGCCGGCGAACAGGACGCGGAAGTCCGGAGTGAGAACGGTGTCGGCGAAGGCTTTGAGGGAGTAATGCATTTCCAGCCCGCCGGTGCTCATGCCCAGCATCAGCTCGTTGTCATTCTTCGATAGCGTTACCGAAACTGTGGTGCGAGGACAGATGCGAACCTCGCCTCCTCGGGATAGACGCAGGACAGCAGTTTCGGTACCGGCCGTAAGGGACGATCCCGAGACGAGACGGCTCTCGTCGACCACGTTGGGGCCACCACCGCTGATCGGCGTGATGGCTGCAGGCTTGGATGGGATCAGGCTTCTTGCTCCTGGCGGGACCGGCGTTCGTTTTTTGGATGCGGTGACGTCCTCGGGTGGTTTCAGGCGGACCATCAGCCGGTTGCCGGCTTCATCCCACGTGTAACTGTAAGCAGCGCGGAGGTCGAGAACGATCCTGACGATCGGAGGGTCGTCCTGAAATTGTTCTGCGCGGATGCCGAGAATATTGTCCTTGTCTACCTCAATGTGTTTTTCTTTCAGGCCAATGCGGGCGTGCAGGAGATCTACGACCAGACGCGGCGGAGAGTCGAGAAACTGAATCTGCGGCACGGACGGGAGAGTGGAGAGAACCTCAAGTGCGGGAACGCCGCGATCATGGACCACCTGGACGCTGTTGACGACGGAAATCTCATGCTGGATGGGAGTTGCAGGTGTCTGAGGTGGGTTGGAGCTGGGATGTTGCGCCGATGCGTTTTGTCCCGACACAACGGCGAATAGCAGTAAGCCGGCGATTTGAGCACAGCGTGATAGCAAAGAAAATTCCCTCAACCCTCTTAAGGGAACCTTATCACTTGGCGCAAAGCGGGAGAAGTGCAGGGAGAAGTGCAGGGTAGGGAAATCCAACGAATGAAACGTTAACGTCACCGGGTGCCCGGGAGCTGCCGCTTCAACTCTCGGGTAGAAATTCGTATTCTTCAATGACGGCGGCCACCGCCATTTTGCCATCATGGTTTGCGTTATCCACCCGAATCACCCGTCCCTTGCATTGCACGCGAATGCTCTCGGTCAGGGTGATTTCGGGCGGCAGGGTGAGCGTGAAACCGATGGGTGAACCTTGCGCCATTGGCGAATCGAGATAGAGGGAAATGCCGCGCGCGCTAACGTCCCGCAGTTGCGCCGATTCGTTGAATGTGGAATTCTCGCCCCGGGCGATGGCTACCGGAATTCGGAGCGCGAAACGCCGTGCAGCCCTTTTTTCCTGCTGGGCTTCTGCCATGTAAAACTCCTGCTTCCTGAAGTGGCTGTTAAGTGATTTAGAGGATGACGTTAAAGGGCATGTCCCGTCAATCCCCCACTAGGGGAATCCTAATGGCTCTTTTGGGCGAAGAAAAATGAAATTCATCTCATTTTGACATGCAACTTCACTGCCGCGACAGTTGACACACGCCGGATTTTGCCCCAAAGTGTGTGCGGCGTGCTTATGGGGTCAATTTCTGTTCCTATAAAGAAGAGTCTGCTGGTCGCCGTAGCCGTGGTGTTGGCCCCGGTGCTTCTGGTGGGCATTGTGGCGTTGGCTGCCGGAGACTGGCGGCAAGTGGGTGCGACTGCGGCTGGCGATCAGGTGTTGGTCAGCACGGTGAGTCCGCTCAGGAATGGGGCGCGCACGGCCTGGGTTCGAGTTGAGTTCAAAGAGCCGACGAAACTTCCGCAAGGCGGTCCGTTTGTGGAGTTGCGCGCGCGGGTTCACTACAACTGCGTGAACGGCAACGCTGCGCCGAATTCGGAATGGTTTTACTCGCGCGATCACAGCGGAAAACTGGTGGTCAGCAAGAAAATGCGGCGCGACGATCAGTTCGGGCAGGAGCCGGGGAATTTCGGCGAAATCGCCAGAGATTTTGTTTGCAAGCAGAAGTAGCAGGAAAATTTTAAGCCAACGCGCCGCGCGCTGAGATTTCCACAGGATAACTCAAGAAACTGGCACCTCGGTAACCGTTCCACTACTTCCATCCACCAAGCTTCCGGCATATTCTGATAGCGACACGCAGGCTGCGGACCCACACACGAGTTGCTCATCAGTATGGATTCAGTTCGGCTTTATTCGTTAGTCGCGGTGGGCAGCGCTATCGCTCTCGGCGCGCTCGCGCTTTTGCGCCGTAAGCCGAAGAGCGCAGCGGATCTGGAGCGCGAGCGGCGCACATGGCTGGATGGTATCGGTCGCATCACCGACGGCACGGTGATCGATGTGCAAGAAATGCCGCCCAACGATGGCCATCACGCCGCCGTGTTGCTCATTTATAAATATGATGTCGCGGGCGTGTCTTATGAGTGCTCGCAGGATGTGACCTATCTGCGGCAGTGGATCAACCTGCACTCCTGCCGGCTGGGACTGCCTACTTCGGTGAAGTACGATCCGCATAATCCGGGGAATTCGCTGGTGGTGTCGGAGAGTTGGATGGGATTGAGGCAGTAGAGGCCGAGCGGGCTATATCGCGAGCTTCCTCGTCCCCGGCTCACCTCCGGATTTCGTACGGGGAAATCTTCGCCGCTGCCGCAGGCCTGAACGGGACTACTTCACTTACTAGTGGAGTACACAGTTCCGCTCGCCTGCTGATAGACGTATGCAGCGTTTTGCACTATCTGCGGGAGGCCGCCGCTTCCGGGCACGTCTTCCACCACAGAAAATCGCGAGATCGCGGCTCGCAGTTTGCTCTGGCGTGGGGATTGTGGCATAATTCGCAACCATAATTCTCTGCCCCGTTCCCCCAGGGTCTCACAGCGCTTCTCGTCCAGAATTCAGGAGCTCGCCAAAAGGAGTTTACTTTCATGCCCACGACAACAAGTCCCTTAGCGGAAGCTTCGTTGCGCAACCTGACCCGCAAGGCCTCTCTTTCTTGGTTGGTCATCGCCTTGGTGAGCTGCTGTGCGGCAGCCTCCGATTTTGTCGCTCCCAAGACGTTCGTTGCGGGCGAAGGCGCTGCTGCCATGGCTGCCGCCGACTTCAACGGGGACGGGAAACTTGACCTCGTTGTGGTCAACGCCAGCCTCAATATTATTTTCGGTAATGGCAACGGGACATTTCAGGCTCCGGTCACGTACTCGCTGAACAGCACGGCCCTTGCAGTCGCCGTGGGAGATTTCAATCAGGATGGCCATCCCGATATCGCGGTCGGAACGAATCTCGGGATCGGCGTATTTATCAACACGGGCACGGGAACGTTCAAGCCGCCGGTGTATTATGCAGTCGGCGCCACCAGCATGATTGCGGTTGGAGATATCAACGGCGACCGCCACCAGGACCTTTTGTTCGAGCCGAACGGCGAGGACGAGCAGGTGTATTACATGCTGGGCAACGGCGATGGCACGTTTAACCCAGCGGCGACCATCAGCGTTCCGGGCTGTCCCACGGGACTGACCACTGGCGACTTCAACAACGACGGGAAACTCGACCTTGCCGTGGCCAACGCCATCAATTGCGACAATAACGATGGCTACCAGATCAGCATTCTGAAAGGGAACGGCGACGGAACGTTTCAAACTGCGCTCAACTATCCGACAACGGGTTTGTACGCGCTGAATCCCGCCGTAGCCGACTTTAATAAAGATGGCAATCTCGATCTCGCTGTCGTCATCAACGGCAGTAACGCGGTCGATGTTTTCCTAGGCAACGGCGATGGCACGCTTCAGCCCGCAAAAAGCATAGCAGTGGATGGTTCTCCCGAGAACCTGCTGATTGCCGACTTCAACGGCGATGGCAAGCCGGATATCGCAGTCGCGCATTGGAACGATGGAGACGTAGGCGTACTGCTCGGAAACGGCCTCGGCGGCTTCGTCCCATCGTATTATCAGGCGGGATCTTTCCTTGTCGCGCTCGCCGCTGGAGATTTCCGCGGCACTGGCCAGCAGGACCTGGTCACCGACTCGGCCAGCTACACTGACGGCGGAAATCTTTATTACCTGGCCAACCAAGGCGGTACCTTCCACTCCGCGGTGGACTACTACACCGCCTTAAACTCTTTCAGCATATCTGTCGGCGACTTCAATTCCGACGGCTTCAATGACATTGTCGAGGGCCAGACCGTGCTGGGCTCCAACGTGGCAGTTGCCGTGCTTCTGAACAATGGAAAGGGCGGCTTCAAGCATCCCATCATCACGAAAGTGCCGTCTCTCAATAACTCGAACGGCCCATACATTGCCACTGGCGATTTCAATAAGGATGGCAAACTCGATGTTGCGGTGGTGGAACGCGCCGCCGATGGCAGTGAAAACGTAACGATTCTGTTAGGCAAAGGCGATGGCACGTTTACCATCGGAGCCAACTATGACCTGGCGTCCGGCTATGGGGCTGCGCCCATTGTGGCAGGCGACTTCAACCACGACGGCAACATTGACCTCATTGCCATCTGCGCCTACCAGGCCTGCATCCTGCTCGGCAACGGGGACGGAACTTTCAAGCCTCCGGTCACATTCAATATTGGCGGCTCGTATTACAATCCTCCGACCGCGCTGGTCGCGGGCGACGTCAACCATGACAACAATCTGGATCTGGCGGCCGTGATATACAGCGAGACTATCGCGGTGGTGTTGGGAAACGGCGACGGAACTTTCCAGACACCTTCCACCTATACCGATAAACAGGGGCCGATGGCGCTCGTCCTCGCCGACTTCAACAAAGACGGCATCCTTGATCTGGGCGTGGCAGATGAGAACACCTATTTTGGTATTTTGCTGGGCAATGGTGACGGCACATTCAAACCGGAGAAGCACTATCCCGCTGGTGGCAGCGGGGTGAACTCTTTGGTCGCCGCGGATTTCGACGGCGACGGCAACCTCGACATCGGCCTCGTGGAGAGCGCGTTCCCGTGTAACTTCCTTGTCGTCCACGGCAAGGGCGATGGGACGTTTAAACCACCCGTGTCTTACTCCATACCCTACGATGCGATTACTTCGGCTGCGGCGGCGTTTACCAACAGCGGAGCTCCAGATGTGGCCATCGTGGGGCTTGATGTCTCGGTATATCTAAACGTGCGGGATTTTTGATCGTTGTGGATTGTTGGGACAGAGGATGGTGGGCCATCCACGGGTGGCCACCGCCTGCATTCCTCAAATCTGATAATCATCCTGAAACAACTCTTCCGGCGAAATATTGGGAGTCGAAGTTTCTTCGTCGATAGCTACGTGCGGCTCGGCTCCCATCGTATCGTGCGAGTGCTGCTGAAATTTTTCGCGCAAATCGTGTACCTCCGTGGCCAGTTTGATAATCACATCGGAGAGCGGATCGCGGATGTCTTTGGGGTCGGTGATTACTACGCGCTTGCCGTCGCGCAGAACGATGTGTCCGGGCACGCCTACGATTGTGGAGTTTGACGGAACGCTGGCGGGCTGGCCCACCCTCGCCGGCACCATTCTAACTGAGGATGCCCCACCCGCCGCTCTTTTCGGCGGGTGGGCCACGATGCAGCCTGCAGCACCGCTTGCATCCACGAAGATGTTCATTCATCACAGACCGTCCCATCCTTCTCCGATTACAAACTTCCCATGCCCACCGGACTTCACCGCCGCTACGGCGCCGGCTACCTGCACTTCATCACCACCAGTTGTTATCAGCGCCTGCCATTGCTGGCGCGGCCGGAGAATCGCGATTTATTCCTGGAGGTTCTCGAGCAGGTCCGGCGGCGTTATCGATTCGTGGTGGTGGGCTATGTAGTCATGCCCGAGCATGTGCATTTGCTGCTGAGCGAGCCCGAGCGCGGCAACCCCTCGTTGGTAATGCAGGTGGTCAAGCAGGGATTCGCGCGGCGGTTTTTGTGTCTACTGCGCCGCAGGGGCGATCCGCGACAGGGTGCGTTATGGGACTTTGCGCTGGAAGCACAACACATCTGGCAGCGGCGCTTTTATGACTTCGCTGTGTGGAGTGCAGCGAAGCGGCAGGAAAAGCTGCATTACATTCACCAGAACCCGGTACGACGAGGGCTGGTCCTTGAGCCGGAACAGTGGGCTTGGAGCAGCGCGCGAGATTGGCTGCAGGGGGAACGCGGGCCGGTTTTGGTGAATGAAGCTTTGCGCGCTGAGATGAAGATACGCCCGGTTGCTTGAAGCAGCATCGTAGGCCCACCCGCCGAAAAGAACGGCGGGTGGGGCATCCTCAGTTAGGATGCTGCCCGGCCCTTTCTAAACCCTGCTCACAAACCTCCTCCTACACCCTGCTAGACTCCTACTATTCCCATGTCCCTCGCCGATCAACTCGGATTCCGC
>Ga0208690_1000268_pt1 | contig 14503 bp, 13 predicted proteins | sample June2015DPH_16_1_2_FD_184712 | JGI IMG/M metagenome (GOLD analysis project Ga0208690, IMG submission 184712) | Peatland microbial communities from SPRUCE experiment site at the Marcell Experimental Forest, Minnesota, USA - June2015DPH_16_10... | ecosystem: Environmental > Terrestrial > Soil >...
GAAGTGTTCGGCAAAGTGTGCGTCTGGAAACGTATACGTGCTGGTCAGCGCATTCCCGTCCGAATACCCGGGCCCGTGCATGCTGCCGCTGATCGTCAACGGCTCAGATCCGCCTTTTTCCATGATGTCGATTTCCCCGCAGGCCGGCCAGTCTGCGCTCGAAAAATTCTCCCCGAGCATCCAAAAAGCCGGCCAAAGTCCCTTCCCGTGTGGAACTTTAATTCGCGCTTCAAAGCGTCCGTATTCCTGCGCAAACCGGCCCTGGGTCTTGAGACGACCGAGGTGTAATCGTGGTGAGTGTGATCGGGGGCCACGAATTTTTCCTTTACCGCCTCGATCACCAGATTGCCGTCTTGCTGGCGAACGTTCTTGCTTCGGTCTGTGTAGTATTCCAATTCGTCATTGCCCCAACCGCTCCCGCCGCTTTCGACAACCCATTTAGCGGGGTCCGGCCTCGATCCAGAGGACCCCTCAAACTCGTCGCTCCAGGTCAGAACCCATTTGGCCGCCTGACCGGGAGACTTTAACTGAGATTGCGCCTCTGAACTCACCTGCACACATCCGAATGCCAAAATGAACGCTGCCCGAAAGCGGAGGCGGCGCATTATGTTTTGTAGCGAATTGATAGATTCTGCGATAATTTCGCCAGACATCAATAGTCCCGACTCGCCTCTCACACCCCACCCAAAACTACAGTCGGCGAACTGCGCACGAATCCCACGCCCTCGGAATCTTTTCCTACCACTTTCTAGGTATGACTTGGCTGGCAGGGCGCTTTTGCGGAAGCACAGCTCCCCAATCGCCGAACTGTCTGTGCCCGATGCGTTATGATGTCTATCCAAACTGGGGGAAGCGGAGCGATAATTTGTCGCCGCGAGCCTGTTATGACACCGTGGAAACCATCATCGGCTAATACCTCGGCGCCCATCCGTCGCTACGCTATTGCGGTTGCGTCCGTAGCCATTGCGCTCGGGTTGGCTCTTTTTCTGACTCACCTCAAATTCAGTGGAGTCGCCGATCCTCTTTTTTTGATTGCGGTCGCAGTAGCCGTTTGGTTTGGCGGAACGGGACCAGGAATTCTGGCGGTCGTTCTTTTAGGTTTGGCCGAAAACTATTTTTTCATCGAGCCCCTCTACAGTTTTTACATCACGCCCTCCGAACTCCCGCATTTCATCATCTTCGTTTTGTTCGCTTCACTCCTGACCTGGTTCAGCGCGGTTCGTCGTCGGATCGAGTTAGATCTTTTGCGGTCCCGCGATGAACTTCAGAAGGAAGTCACAATACGGACCCAGCAGGCCAGCCTTCTGCAGCTCACGCACGACACCATCTTTGTCCGCGATATGAACGATGTCATCACCTACTGGAATCGCGGTGCCAGCGAACTATACGGCTGGACGGAAAGCGAAGCTCTGGGGAAAAACGCGCACCAACTCTTGCGCACAACCTTTCCTGAGCCGGTTAAAGACATTCAAGCCAAGTTGCTGAACACCGGCAGGTGGGACGGCGAAGTCGAGAAAACAAAATCGGACGATACCCGCGTCGTAGTGGCAAGCCGATGGTCCTTGCAGCGGGACGACCAAAAGAACCCAGTAGCCATCTTGGAAACTAACAACGACATCACGCAGCGCCGGCGCGGCGAAGAGGAAGTACGCAAACTCAACCAGGAACTCGGCAAGCGGAGCACTGAACTGGAGGCGATCAATAAGGAATTGGAAGCCTTCGCTTATTCCATCTCGCATGATCTCCGTGCCCCGCTGCGGCATATGTCGGGCTTCGCGGAGCTGCTGCAAAAAAACGCTGCTTCGATACTGGATGAAAAAGGCCGCCGCTACATGACGATGATTCTGGAATCGTCGAAACGGATGGGAACCTTGATCGACGATCTTCTGGCGTTTTCGCGGATAGGCCGGACAGAAACCCGTATGACCTCGGTGAGCTTGGGAGAAGTGGTAAAAGAAGTCCAGAGTGAGGCGGTCGACGATACACAGGGCCGAAATGTCACCTGGCGGGTGGGGCCGCTACCCACTCTACGTGGAGATCGTTCGATGTTAAAGCTCGCCCTTATGAACCTGATATCGAATGCGGTGAAGTTCACGCGAACGCGCCCTCAACCCGAAATTGAGATAGGATGCACCGATAAGGAAAAACCCGAGGTAGTGGTTTTCATTAAAGACAATGGGGTCGGCTTCGACATGAAATACGTTCACAAATTGTTTGGTGTTTTCCAACGATTGCACCGAGCCGATGAGTTTGAAGGGACCGGGATCGGCCTGGCCACGGTTCAAAGAATCGTTCGCCGGCATGGCGGTGAAGTTTGGGCCGAAGGTGCCGTAGACAAGGGATCAACGTTTTATCTGTCACTTCCGAAGTCATAGGGGACGCACATCATGGCGACACTAGGACGTATTCTGCTGGTTGAGGACGACTCAAAAGACACCGAACTCACGATGACCGCGCTGGCCGAATACAACCTGACCAACGAAGTTGTGGTTGCCGTGGATGGTGAGGAGGCGCTCGATTATCTCTATCAGCGGGGGAAGTTCGAATCCCGCATCAACGGCAACCCTGCTGTTCTTCTACTCGACCTGAAATTGCCCAAGATAGATGGACTGGAGGTCCTCGAGCGGATTAGATCCGACGAGAATTTGAAAATGATTCCCGTGGTCGTGCTTACGTCCTCGCGCGAGGAGCGGGATATGGTGGCAAGTTACAAACTTGGGGTGAACGCCTACGTGGTCAAGCCAGTGGATTTTCACGAGTTCGTAAACGCCATCAAGGAGCTTGGAGTGTTTTGGGCAATTATCAACGAGCCGCCTCCCGGAAGCATGAAAAAGAAATAGCGACGGTTGCCGATCGGAGTTTCCAAATATCCGGTGTGCCCTAAGTCGAAGCAGCTTTAGGGCATACTACAAGGCAGCATTCATTTGCAGCGAAGAGAATCCAATCACCCGTGAACTCCCCACTGAAAATTTTGTGCCTGGAGGACGACCCCAAAGACGCGGAGCTTATTCAGGCGACGCTGGAGGCGGGAGGGGTCGAATGTTCGGTTGCCCGTGTTGAAAACGAGAGCGAGTTCTCAGCTGCCCTCGAGGCGGGAGACTTTGAACTCATCTTGGCGGACTATACCCTCCCCTCTTTCGACGGAATTTCCGCGCTGAAAATCGCCAAGAAGGTCCGCCCAGAGCTGCCGTTCATCTTTGTCTCTGGCACGCTCGACGAAGAAGTGGCCATTGAGTCCCTCAAGATCGGCGCAACTGATTATGTCTTTAAAACTCGCCTTTCCCGCACGGTGCCCTCGGTGCGGCGCGCGCTGCGGGAAACGGAAGAAAAGAAAGTTCGCAGGCGCGCGGAAGAGGCGCTGCAACGCAGTGAACAGCGCTTGCGTGACGTAATTGAAACTATCCCGACGATGGCGTGGACCGCAACTCCGGATGGCGCTAATGATTTTGTGAATCAGCGCTGGCAGGAATATACCGGAATCTCCCTGGAGGACACATCCGGCGACGGTTGGAAAGCGGCCATCCATCCCTCGGATCTTTCCCTTCACGTAGAAAAGTGGCGCGCGTCTCTGGCGAGCGGCGAGCCTTTTGATGATGAGGCCCGGTTACGTCGAGCGAGCGACGGCAAATATCGCTGGTTTCTGCTTCGCGCCGTGCCTCTGCGCGGTGAGCACAGACAGATTGTTAAATGGTACGGAACCGGGGCCGACATTGAAGATCGAAAGTGCGTGGAATCGAGACTGCAGGAGAGCGAGCAGCGATTTCGAGCGATTTTCGATGAGGCGGGCACAGGGATCGCCCTCTGTGACCTTTTTTCCGGCGTCATCGAAAGCAATCGTGCCTTACAAACAATGCTTTCTCGGAGCTCGGAAGAACTCAGCCGGATCGAGACTTACGATGTGCTCACGTCCCCGGACCGTCGGGAAGCGGATGCCGCCTTATATCGTGAAATCTGCACCGGGGCCCGCGACGTTCTCCGGCAGGTAAAGCATCATATCCTTGAAGATGGCAGGTCGGTTTGGGCAAACGTAATATTTACTCTTTTGCGAGATCCCGAAGGCCGTCCCAGACATGTGCTCGCCACCCATGAGGACATCACCGACCGCAAGAGAGCCGAAGATGAACTTCAGAAAGCCCTTGAGGAAATCAAAGTTCTGCGCGACCAGCTTTACAAAGAGAACATTGCGCTCCGCGAGGAAGTCGATAAAGCGTCTATGTTCGAGGAGATCATCGGGGACTCGCCTGCACTGAGGTCGGTTCTCACGCGAGTAAGCAGGGTCGCGCCCACCGATGCAACTGTTCTGATCACCGGAGAGACCGGGACGGGCAAGGAGCTGATTGCTCGTGCCATCCACAAGCGATCGCAACGTTCGTCTCGAGCATTCGTCACCGTAAATTGTGCCGCGATTCCCACTTCGCTGATCGCTTCAGAATTGTTTGGCCATGAAAAGGGAGCCTTCACCGGCGCCCTCCAGCGGCGTTTGGGGAGATTTGAACTGGCGGACGGCGGCACCATTTTCCTGGATGAAGTAGGCGAACTCCCTCTGGAAACTCAAACAACCCTGCTGCGCATTTTGCAGGAGCGAGAGTTCGAACGAGTCGGAGGCAATGTCAGTATCGGCGCGAATGTACGAGTGATTGCGGCGACCAATCGCGACTTGGACGATGCAATCATTTCCGGCACTTTTAGACGCGACCTTTTTTATCGTTTGAACGTCGTGCCGGTGGAGATCCCCCCGCTTCGCGAACGGAAAGAAGACATCCTCATGTTGACCGAGTACTTCATCGACCGCTATGGGAGAAAAGTCGGCAAGAAAATTCGCGGCGTCGAAAGGGAGACGCTCGAATTACTACAATCCTACCCCTGGCCGGGAAATATTCGCGAACTGCAAAATGTCATAGAACGTTCGGTGGTCATCGGGGATACGGAGATCTTGTCAGTGGACCCCTCGTGGTTGTCGCCGGCATCCCGTGTCTTTCAGCGAGAGGGCTCGATCCCCACTTCTGGCAGACGATCTGCCGATGAAGAGCGAAAAATGATAGAAGCAGCTCTCGCTCAAGCTCGTGGCCGAGTCTCGGGTACATCGGGTGCCGCCGCTCAACTCGGCATGCCGGCGTCTACCCTCGAATCCAAAATCCGAACTCTAAACATAGACAAGTACCGTTTCAAGAGGGCCTGACCTCTCTCTCCATATTCGCGAACTTCGCGATTTTCTCGCGAATTCGCGACTTCGCGATTTTTCTGCTGGCGATAACACCCATCTTTTTAACACTTTACAAATGGCATTGCTGTTGCACGTGAATGTTCCACTGTGGGATACGCATGCTGAAGATTCAGCGCTCGTCAGGCGACCGAGTAGTGGTCTTCAGCTTAACCGGCCGAATCAGGCTCGAGCATGTGCATGAGCTGCAAAGGCTTCTTGATGTAGAGAAAGTCGATCATCAAGAGGGCAACGATCGAATTGCTCTGAACTTGGAAGAGGTCACGTTGATCGATCGAGATGTCGTTAACTTCCTCGCCCGGTGCGAAATAAACAGCGTCGGAATTAGCAACTGTCCAGCTTACATACGTGAGTGGATCGATCGAGAAAAAAAGCGCGGAATAGACAGCTAGCAACTTGAATCGCCCAACTTGGCACAGACAAGAAAACTGCCACAATCGCCGTTAGGAGAGCAGACATGGGATTCACCGGCATGAAGCGACGTAACGCGCTAACCATCTTCCTTTTTCCGAAATCTTTTGCTGAGCCGCATGCTGACGTCGAGGAAGGGTCCGCCTCGGAAGATCTGGCGGTAGCTTTCTCACGCATTCGGCAGGAAGCGATTGGGGCTGTTCCAGCGACTTTTCGTGTCGTACTCGAAGGCCGCCCGCGAGTCATGGATGGGACGATACGCGATCAGGTTTATCGAGTTGGGCGTAAGGCGCTACTCAACGCGTTTCTCCACGCGGATGCAACCGAAGTCGAGCTCAACCTTGAATATGCGCACAACCGGCTGCGCATGGCGATTCGGGACAACGGAAAGGGTATCGACCCCGACCGCTTCGGTACCGCCGATCCTGGCTATGGAAGCTTTTCCTGGATGCGGCTCGTAGCGGAACGCATGGGTGCAAAGTTCAGGTTGTTGAGCCGGGTTGATGCTGGCACGGAAGTGGAGCTGTCGATCCCCGCCGACATCGCCTTTGCATCGCGTTCGGCAGCCCGTCAGCCAGAATGGGGAGCGGTGTGCGGACTGAGCGCATGAGAGATATCCAGGGGAACCGAAATGACGACATCGGCTCGAATTCGCATCCTTACAGTGGATCATCATCCTTTGCTTTTGGAGGCCCTGGCCGCCATTATCCGGAATCAGCCCGACCTGTTGTTGGTGGCCCAAGCCGTCAATTGTCGTGAAGCGATCGATCAATACACAAAGGTTCAGCCGGATGTCACGTTAATGGATGTTCGATTGCCCGACATCACCGGAATCGATGCGATGATTGCGATTCGCGCCCAGTTCCCCGAAGCCCGCATCATCATGATGACAACATTCGGAGACGACGGCGAGGTTCGCGTCGCTCTACAAGCTGGTGCGAGTTCTTGCATTCGCAAAAACATGTCGCCGCGCGAGATTGTGAATACGATTCGTCAGGTTTTTTCAGGCAGGGGACGCACTGCACCCGCCACTTCGCGTGCCTCGGCATCTCGCTTCGACCCTGTTCAAGATGAGGCTTGTGAAAATCAGGCCGGCGTCTTCCCCACTTCTTAAGCCCACTCCTCAGAGAACAGCCGCTCACGCAAATGAACAACCCTCCTCCCCAAACGTGGTACCTGCCAGCAGGACTCCCGTGGTAGCAAAAAAACACTGCATCTCGTGATGTGTTACCGGCCTTGACCGTGAGAAAGTCTGATGCATGCAGACCCAAGAAATGGCGCCATACAGCAGGCTCGGTTTTTCTCTGCCTCTACCTTTTTCCACTGCACAGGAGAGCCACACCGCGAGCGCAGAAAATCTGTTGGAAGAGAGTCCGCTTGCAGAAAAGCTGCTGGCGTTGTTGGATTTCGTATTCGGTTGTCACCACAGCAACCTGAGCCGGGTGTTCACCCTCGGTGGGCAAACCTATCGAGTATGTTGTGGCTGCGGTGCGAAGTTTGAATATTCGCTTCGAGGCATGCGCATCGAGCGCCGCATGAGTGTCCTCGCAACGCAGACTATCCCGCCTTTCGTGGATCAGTCGCCGGACCATATTCATCCCAAGGAGTGGCTCCATGAAGCTGTTTAGGCGACTAATCGTTCCCATAGTTTGTCGGCTGCTGGCGGAACCATTGGTCTTGAACATTTTCATCGCCTTCAGCAGATGAGGAGAACATGCCTGAGCTTATCGTAGGGCTAGATCACACAGCAATCGCTTGCGCTGCTCAACGAAATCTCGACTTCGCACCGAATTGTTGGCCACGCTTCCTATCGCGCACGGTCAAATTCGATGGTCACCCATCAGTTCCAATTTTGGCGATGACATCCTCCCTCGAACTTGGAGAGGGAAACTAGGCGAGACGCGCTTCCATTTTCATATCGGATTCAAATCCCAATCAAAATCTAGAACTCAACGCCGCCGGAATCAACAAGTGTGAACGGCAGGTGTTTTCTCTGGGGTACCGCTTTTCTTATCTCCCGTCTTGCAGTACCTTGTGTAGTGGCCGCCGGACATGTTCTTCCGCGCCATCCGCCCGAATTGGAGAAGTCATGAACCGCTCAGTACTAATTCGTTTGCTTGTGATCGGGTCTGTTACTGCCGCCCTGTTTACCGGCTGCTCGCGCGATCCCAATGTGCGCAAACAAAAATACCTGGAGAGCGGGGACCGTTACTTTGCTAAGGGAAAATACCGGGAGGCGGCGATCCAGTATTCCAACGCGCTGCAGGTTGATCCGCGGTTTGCAGCGGCGCATTATCAGCTCGGCGAGAGCTTTCTCAAGCTCGGCGACAGCATTCGCGCCTTTCAAGAGCTCTCGCGGACCGTAGAACTGGCTCCCGATAACTATCGCGCCCATACCGACCTGGCCAATCTCCTGCTCGGCGCGCGAAATCCTGACGGCTCGATCAACGAAGACTACATGAAACAGGCGCGCGTACACCTGGACCTTCTGCGGCAAAAACAGCCGCAGAATCCGGAGGTCTTCCAGGCTTGGGCGGATTACTATGCCGGGGAAAGCAACCTGGCTGCGGCTCTGCAGGAAATGCAACGGGGAATCGCCGCCGATCCTACCCGCTCGGAATCCTATCTGGACCTGGCGCTGCTTCAGCTTAAAGCTAATCTTCCCGATCAGGCGGAAGCCAATTTTAAGAAAGCCGCAGACCTCGCCCCTACCGCAGGGAATGCCCAATTGGCGCTGGGAAGCTTTTACCAGTCGCGCAACCGCCTGCCAGAGGCCGAACAGCAGTTCAAGCACGCCATCGAGGTCGCTCCCAAAGATCCAGCGCCACGGGAGGCTCTGGTACGGCTATACATGGCGGAAGGCAAGAAGCAAGAAGCAGAAGATTTCCTCAAACAGGCTAAGAAAGACTTAGGGGATACCTCGGAAGGTTATCGGTTGCTCGGCGATTATTATTTCGCCAGCGGCGATTTGGACAAAGCCACGGCGGAGTACGGGTCACTTTATAGTGAACATCCCAAAGACCTGCAGGTTAAGAAAAACTACATCCAGCTCCTGATTCTAAAAAACCGTCTCGAGGAAGCTGGCAAACTGAACGATGAAGTGCTGAAGGCGAGTCCACGCGATGTCGATGCGCTGATCTATCGCGGCCAGGTACAACTGCACCGCAACGATGCAGCGGGCGCGGTGGATTCATTACAGCGGGCTCTGAAGGACGATCCCGGCAATGCTGTTGCGCACTACCAATTGGGCGTGGCTTTCGACATGCAACACAACGAAGGCCGCGCGGAATCGGAGTTGCGCGAGGCGGTACGCGCGCGTCCCGACCTTACCGATGCCCAGCGGGCTCTGGCGACCCTGGAACTTCGGAGCGGCGATTTCGATGCGCTCACGCAAAGCGGGCAGCAAATTATCGCTGCGGCTCCCTATGCTCCCGATGGCTATATTATGCGCGCGGTGGCCGAGATGAACCGGCAGAAGTACTCGGACGCGGAGCAAGATTTGACGAAAGTAATGGGGATTCTCCCCAACAGCGCTGTTCCTTACGTGCAGATGGGCAATCTGTATCAAGTGCAGAAAAAATATTCGGAGGCGAGTAAGTTTTATCGGGAGGCGCTCGACAAGGATCCTTCCTCTACGGATGGCTTGCAGGGAGTGATGAACGTGTACGTTGCGCAGAAACAGGTTGATCAGGCCATCGCGGCCGCGCGGGGACAGATCGCAAAGTCACCGAATACGAGCGGATTTTACGATCTGCTGGGCACTGCGTTGTTTCAGAAGAAAGACCTGAGCGGCGCCGAAGCGGCGTTCCATAAGGCGATTGATCTCGATGGCAACAATTCTGACGCGCTTTTGAAACTCGGCCAGGTGCAGGCGGCGGGAGGTTCCGTCGGCCAAGCTTTGGCCATGTATCAGCAATCGATCAAAGACCACCCTCGCGAGATTGGCTTCTACATTCTTGCCGGCGAGATGTATGAATCGCAAAGTAGCTGGGACCAAGCGAAAGCGATGTATCAGAAGGCACTGGAAATTCAGCCGGACAATCCCCTCGCCTCCAATAACTTGGCGTACGTGATGTTGCAACAAGGCGGGAATATCGATGTCGCCCTGGCCATGGCGCAGACAGCAAGGCGCGGGATGCCGGAATCGTCGAATGCGGCCGACACTTTGGGCTGGGCATACTTTCAAAAAGGGGTTTACCAGTCGGCGATTCAGATGTTTCAGGAATCGCTGCGGCTCAATGAAAAGCGGGGCGCGCCCGATGATGCGACCGTCCATTATCATCTCGGGCTCGCTTATCAGAAGGCCAATCAGCCGTCGCAGGCTCGCCAACAGCTTGAGCGCGTGTTAAGGATCAATCCAAATAATGACGACGCACGCAAAGCGCTGTCGGAGCTACGCGGGTAAGCTTGGGCGCGTGGTGAGCGGCTTCTCAGGACGTTTCTCACGACACGTCTCAGGAGAAGATTAGCGCGGGAGAAGATTAGCGCGTTAGTCAGCGGCGGCAACCGGCGTTGGCGGATCCTCAGCCGGCGGCCGGCGAGCCGAGCGGTTGGACGGCAGCCCTGCATCGCGAATCTTGTAAAGCAGCGCCCGATAACTGATGTTCAGGGCGCGCGCCGCCTGCTTGCGATTCCAGTGATGATGCTGCAGGACCTTGAGAATGATCTTGCGTTCCAGTTCATGCACAGCCTGGCGGGTTAACTTCTTCAGCGAAATCGGGCCATCCACGGAAATATCGGCGCTGAAGTAATCAACCTCGCGTGGCCGCAGGTCTCCAAGAATAGTTTCTTCGTTGCCCAGAATGACGTAGCGCTTGATGAGGTTTTCCAGCTCGCGAATGTTCCCCGGCCAATGGTATTTTCTCAGTGCATTCATCAGGTCGGGCGAGAGAGCTTTGGCGCGCGCGTTGAACTTGCGATTGTAGTACTCGGAAAAATAAGCGACCAGATCGTTCAGATCGGAGGCACGCTCGCGCAGCGGCGGCATATACAGATTCACCACATTGATGCGATAGAACAGGTCGGCGCGGAAGGTACCGTTGGCGATCTCATCTTCCAGTTTGCGATTGGTGGCGCAAACCACGCGCACTTCCACTTTTTTATCTTCCTGCGCGCCGATACGGCAGAACTGCCCATCCTGCAGAAGTTGCAACAGCTTCGACTGCAAACTCATGTCGAGTTCGGAAATTTCATCGAGAAACAGCGTGCCGCGATGCGCCATCTCCACGCGACCCGGCTTCATACCGAAGGCGCCCGTGAAGGCGCCTTTTTCGTAGCCAAAAAGTTCGCTTTCAAGCAGCGTTCCCGGAATGGCGGGGCAATTCACCTTCACCCAGGGACCGGTCTTCCAGGGCGAAGCCGTGTGGATCATGCGGGCGATAATGTCTTTACCGGTGCCGCTCTCGCCTTGAATGAGCACAGGGACGTTTGCGCTCGCGATTTTGGCGAGGCGCTCGCGGAGGGCTCGCATGGCCTCCGTGTTCCCAAACACGATCGGGTCGGGAGGCATTTCTCCCAAAGGCTGGACGAGAGAGCTGACTGGATTTGCAGTAACCATAAGGCTTCACCGCATCGGCTACACAAAACAAAGTAGTTGTGCTTCCGGAGAACGAATGCGGGGGAGCAGACAGGTACCCTTTTAGGCTAGTCTATCTGATTGATCGAGCGCAACTTACTAAAGACTCTAACAGAGTTTCGCACGGGTAATCACGTCGCGGCGGCTAGTTGAGGCTCGCTTGAAATAGGACAGGAAACACTTCTCAGACTAAAATCGGCTGTTTCCGCCGCTGCGTTGCGGTTTTTACGCTGGATTCGATCAAAGGGCGGACAAACCTCAGCCCGACCAAGTTGTAGGAGTCGGCATGAGATGTTCTGAGGACTTTGGCGCGGAGGGTACGCGCGCCCTTTGGCAGACTGTGCAAAGCGACCAGCGGAGCACTCGGGATCTCAAGACAAACCTCAGATTCGGGAGGTAGCGAGTGACGAAGAGCCACCAGCATTCCGCCACCCGATACGTTCAAAGCTGTTGCAAATTCGAGGAATTCTCTGTCCTGCTGCAGTCGGCCCCTTACAAAAATCGGTATTGCTAATGGCAGACGCGGCCACTTTCGACGCTCCGTCACTGGACGCTTCAGTTTCACGCGACTTTCGTCAAGCTTTACGGGGTGTTTTTAGCATCTGGGGGGCCAAATTCGCCGTCAGCGGTAGGCTCGACAGTGTTAGCCCCCCAGAAGCAAGAGATATCCCGAAGTTACGGGGTTGAAGTTCGGCAAAACCCGGTAAGCCATTGTTTTTCCATAAGCTTCGGAACAATGATCGCGGCTCTTACTCATCCTTCGGAGACTTTGAAGAACCCGCTCGAAACTGCAATTCTTTGCCACTGTTGGGTAATCAGGTTTCATTTTTCGTTGACAATGAAAAGTAGCTGGCATACGATTTTTGTTTAGCACCCCTTACTTGGTGGGCTGGGGTGTCCCCCCGTCTGTGGCCGCACTCCTTTATGGCTACCTCGCAAAAAAACCTTTGTATTCCTAAACTTCCGGACAGTGTGCCGGAGACACAGTTGCCACCGGGGGCGGCGGCGGGAATTCCCAGTTTGGCAGACCTTCCGCAGGCCTATGCGGAATTGCAGCAACGGTTTCAACGTACGACCAACGCTCTAGGCTCTGCCGCTCACGATCTGAAAACTCCTCTTGCCATTCTGAATGGCTACGTAGAACTCTTGCAAAGCGAGAAACTCGGGCCGGTTAGTGAGCGCCAGCGTGAGGTTCTGCGCGAGATGCAGGCGAGTGGGAAGCGCCTGCAAACTTACATTCAGGACTTTCTCACTTACACCGCCCTGGAAACGGGCGGACTGAAGATGCAATTCGCCCTCGGCAATATCAACGAGTGTTTGTCGGATGTTTGCCGCCTGTGGTCCACGCGCTTTCAGGAAAAAGGTTTGGCTCTTTATTTTCTTCCCAATGAAAAGCTGCCCCAGTTTCCTTTCGATTCTCCCAAGATCGAGCGCGTAATCTCGAACCTATTGGAGAACTCCTTCAAGTTTGTTCCTCAGGGCGGAACCGTCTGGTTGCACGCCGAACCTTACATGTGGGAGCGGCGCGCCGCCGGCCAGCCGACATCTTCAACTGAGCGGCGCCGGCAAAATACTACGCAGCCCAATGCCACCAAAGTGAGCGTTTCCGATACCGGTCCCGGAATTCCAGCCGAGTTTCATCAGGAAGTTTTTGACGATTTCTTTCGCCTCCCGGGAACCGAAAATCAGGAAGGCATGGGCCTGGGACTTGCCATTGTGCGTCGCCTGGTGCAGGCCATGGGCGGAAAAGTCTGGGTGGAGAGCGACCCCGGCGCGGGCTGTAAATTTTCTTTCTTAATTCCTTTCAAACCTTCCTCGAACCCTCCCTCCAAAGGAAAGAGTAGATGAGCGAAAGTTCCAGGATTCTCTTGGTCGACGACGAACCAGCCATGCTCCGCTACATTAAGACATTGCTGGAGGTGGATGACTACAAAGTCGAAACCGCCTCGACCGGTGAAGAAGCCTTGCAGCGCATCGATAAGGGCATGGAGCCCGATCTCGTTCTTCTCGACGTGTTGATGCCCGGAATCGATGGACTGGAGACGCTCGAGCAGATTCGACAAAAGCGGCCCGGAGCCAAGGTCGTCATGCTGTCCTGCGTGAACGACACGCGCAAGGTAGTGCAAGCCATGCGGCTTGGAGCGCACGACTATATCACTAAGCCCTTTCAAAAAGCGGAACTGGACGCGGTGATCGATCAATGCCTGGGTAAGGGCAAAGGTGCAGTGGTTGCAGGCGAAGTTGAGGAAGTTTCCGACGACGTTTTCTTCATCGCGGCCAGTGCGTCGATGCGGAAAATTCGCTCGCAAGCGGCATTGGTTGCCAACGTCGACATTCCGGTCTTGCTGCTCGGCGAGAGCGGGACTGGCAAAGAAGTTTTGGGCCGTTTGATCCACAAGCTTTCGCCACGCGCGCATCGCACGTTTTTGAAGGTCAATTGCGCGGCGGTTCCTGCAGATTTGCTTGAGAGCGAACTGTTCGGCTACGAGCCGGGAGCATTCACCGGCGCAACCCACGCCAAGCCGGGCAAATTCGAACTGTGCAACAAAGGCACGATTCTACTCGATGAAATCGGCGAAATGCCGCCCGCGTTGCAAGCCAAGCTGCTGCACGTCTTGCAGGATCAGCAGTTCTCCCGCCTGGGCAGCCGCTCCGTCATTAAAGTGGATGTGCGGGTTCTAGCGGCCACGAACATCGATATCCCGCAGGCGCTGGCTACAAAGCGTCTGCGCGAGGATCTTTACTATCGCCTGAACGCATTCACCTTGCAACTGCCGCCGCTGCGCGAACGCAAAGAAGAGATTCCAATTTTGCTGAAGCAATTCATGACGCGCATGGCGGAGCAATATGCCCGTCCTCAGTTACCGCTCACGCCGGCGCTGCTTGACGCTTGTATGAAATACTCCTGGCCGGGAAACCTGCGCGAGTTGAACAACTTTTTGAAGCGCTATCTGATTCTGGGGGACGAGAATTTAGCGGCTGCGGAACTGCAGCCGCGACCCGATGGTCACGGCGGAGGCGTTCATGCCGATGCCGGCCGGGGCGGAGATTCCGGCGGGCTGAAATCGGTGGCGCGCAGCGCAAAAGACGAAGCCGAAGGCGAAGCCATTCGCCAGGCACTCGAGCAGACCAACTGGAACCGCAAACAGGCAGCCAGCATGCTGCAGATCAGCTACAAAGCCCTGCTCTACAAAATTCGCCAGTATGGAATCGCCGAGGCAAAAAGCCATCACAAGCTTTCCGCCGGGGCGTAGCCACTCCTTTCCGTTTTTCCGTTGCCCGTGGCAAATATTTGC
>Ga0208690_1000273_pt1 | contig 14429 bp, 10 predicted proteins | sample June2015DPH_16_1_2_FD_184712 | JGI IMG/M metagenome (GOLD analysis project Ga0208690, IMG submission 184712) | Peatland microbial communities from SPRUCE experiment site at the Marcell Experimental Forest, Minnesota, USA - June2015DPH_16_10... | ecosystem: Environmental > Terrestrial > Soil >...
CTCCAAGAAGGAATTAGACAATATGCGGGCCCTGATCGCCCGCGACCTAGCGGACGCGAGTCTTGCTGGCCTCTCAGCAGATCGGAGATTCGCCACTGCCTATAACGCGGCGCTCCAGGCGGCGAATATGGCCATTGCCTGTGCGGGGTATCGGATCGTGAGCAAAGTCGGACACCACCGGGTGTCCTTGGAAAGTACGAAACTGGTATTGGGTAAAGCCGCGCACAAGTACGCCGACTATTTTGAGACGTGCCGACGAAAGCGAAATACTATCGACTATGCTTTCTCCAATGTTGCGACGGACACGGAAGCAAAAGAGATCCTCGTCCAAGCAAGACAGTTTTACGTTGAAGTCGAAGACTGGATTGCGAAAAACCACCCCGCGCTGAAAATGTGAGACTCGAGGCCAGCCTAAATCGACGCCGCGGCCAGTCACCAGTTGTTGGACAAGCTCATAGGACACTTACCGAAGCCCGTTTCTAGCCAATCAGTAGACGTCGATAGTTCGGTGGCCACAAGCGCGTTTGTCGTTACTTAATCTAGTGAAACTTCCACAAGAAGACTTCTGGCCGGGAATAGCTTCCGGATTGCCCGTCATTGAACCGGAATCCTCGCCTGCGCTCTTTAAAAACTCCATTCTTCACAAAACAGCGAAAATTTGAGGGATGGAAACCGCAATCTTTTTGCCGAGTTTGGCGCCTTGTATGGTGTCGTGATGTCCGGCAGCGCCGGAGCATGTCACCACCCTGTCGTAATGCTTTGCCGAACTATTCGTTCCGTCCCTCAAACCTATTCTCCAGTAGAAGTTGGCACAAACGAGAAGCAATGAGATGCCCAGGCAGAATGTCATCGATGCCGCATTCAAGCGCGTCCCACCAGAGTTCCGCCGTGATGACAGAAGTCACAAGTACCATTGGAGTGGGGATCTCAGGACACCTGACCCATTCGACGAGGTCTCTCCAATTGCCGTCCGGCAGGGCAAGTTGCGTGACAATCACTGTCTTCTCGCGCGTCGAGTTGAGCAAATCAACTGCCGCCTTGATGCTCGGTGCCCATTGCATCTCAAGTCCGTGCGCTTCGATGTCATGCGCGACCGCGGCTTCGGGGCTCGTGGTGGACACAAAAATCACTGTTCCTGCTCGGTTGGAGGTCTGCATTAAATCTCTAATACCTAACTGATTCCACGTTATGCCCGCCGGCCTCCGATTGGCCGTAAGCCGCCGTAAGCTTCCCGTAACATTGCGAAGCTTTCTGGAGCATAATGAACGGGGAAAAAAAGCGAGTGCCGATGCCGCCATTATCATCCGGAAAACCTCTCGCCAACTCTGCAGCCGACCCCGTGCCGGCGACGGCGGTTCGCGACCAATTGGCGCGCGTGGTGAATAGCCCTGGTTTCGTTTCGTCAGTCCGGCTGTGCCGGTTTCTGACGCACATCGTGAATCGGACAATCGATGGAGATATCGATAGCCTCAAGGAGTTCTCGATTGCAATGGAGGTGTTCGACCGCACCTCGGAGTACGATCCGAACATCGACGCAATTGTTCGGGTCGAGGCTCGTCGTCTCAGAGCGAAATTGAAGGCCTATTACGAGAAAGGGCAGGGTACGGTTGACCCGGTTCTGATTGGATTGCGGCCGGGCAGTTATGTCCCGGTCTTCCGATGGCTTGATGCCCAGCCAGCAAAGCATCGCGAAGAGATGGGCGCAGTTCCGCCACCGGGCCGTATATGCGTTGCCGTGTTGCCGTTCGTGAACATGAGTCCGGAGCCGGAGCAGGACTATTTTTGCGACGGGATCAGTGAAGAGATCACGAACTCGCTTACGCGGGTATCCGGTTTGAACGTGATTGCGCGGACATCGGCCTTTCACTTCAAGGGTGCCAACATCGATATCCGGGAAGTAGGGCAGCGTCTCGGCGCGAATCTTGTCATCGAAGGAAGCGTGAGGAAGGCTGGAGAACAGCTGAGGATCACTGCCCAGGCGATTCAGACTGAATCCGGTCATCACGTCTGGTCGGAGACGTTCCGTCGCGAGCTACCGGACGTGTTTGTGATCCAGGAAGAAATCGCACAATCTGTCGCAGACTTACTCCGGCTTCACCTGCCGGAAGTACAAGGGCCGGTGCGACCCTCCCCTCCCGATCTTGAGGCATATACAAGGTACCTGCGAGCTCGATTTCTGATTCACCAGCAGTCGCCGGAAACGCTGCACGCCGCCCTGGAGCATTTACGAAGGCTCACAGAGACTTATCCCGATTACGCTCTTGCTCACAGTGGTATGGCTGCGGCGGGCGGCCTTCTTGCCCAGTTCGGGATGGTCTCCGGCCGTGATGTGTATCCAGAAGTGAAGGCGAACGCGGAGCGCGGTTATGCGCTCGATCCTGAATCCGGCTACACATGCACGGTGCTGGGCGCACTTCGTGCCTGGTTTGAGCATTGTTGGGATGAAGCGGAAAGGATGTTTGACCGCGCGCTAAAACTACAACCCAGTCACGCTCCGGCCCACATGTTTCGTGCTATGGCTTTGTTGTGCCAGGGGGACATCACCGCGGCAGAGTCAGGACTTCGCCGCTCGACTGAACTGGACCCGCTCTCGGCCAGCGACTGCGCGCGGATGGCTTATCTTCACTACGTAAAAGGAGACTATTCATCGGCCGCTGAGCATCTCCGACAGTCTTTCGAACTGGATCGAGACTATCCTGAAGCGCGATTGTATGAAGGACTCTTGCACTTCCAGCAGCGGCGTTACGACGCGCTGATACAGTGTCTCTCGCCGTCTGCCTCACCATTGGATATCGGCCTGCTTGCCGCAGGACATGCCCAGCAAGGCAGCTTATCGCGAGCCGAAGAATGTATCGAGAGACTGCATCAACTCGCGGGTCGGCAATACGTCACTCCCCTGGCAGAAGGTTTCGCTGCGGTCGGGATGGGAGATTTCGATCTGGCACTGCAGTGCCTGGATGAAACGATCAATCACAAAACTAACTTCGTGAATCTCCTGGCAATCGAGCCGTTTTTTCATCCTCTTCACGCTGACCCCAGGTTTGCCAAACTCCTGAAAAAGCTAAACTTGTCGCACTGACAGGTGCCGCAAGCAGCGCCGTTAGCTTACGTAGGGCTTACGTACGGCTTACGAGCCATTACTCCCCCCGCTTCCGCGTTCGAGGCACTATTGCTCCATGAAACGACGCACTCGAACAACCTGCTTGGCCTTCACCTTCGGGACGCTGGCGCTGCTGGCGCAAGGTCAGGATCTCGCACCTCTCGCCCCCCCGCCCACGATTGAACAGGCAGCGGGACAACAGTCAAACCTCCCTGAATTGACTCTCAAAGAGGCGGTTGAACAAGCGATTGCGAACAACAGCAGTGTGAAGATCGCCACCCTCGATACGCTCCGGGCCGCTGACGATCTGGCTGCAAATAAGACAAGACGTTTTGCGAATACGCAGGTCACTGCGCTCGGCGCCCAACTGGTTACGAAGCCATCTTTTACTTATCCGGCAGGCTCGCTTGGGGTATACAGCGCAACCGGGCCGATTCCCGCGACGAATCAGACGGTCGAGATTCCGCGAAAACCCGTAGGCATAGTGAATGTCCTGGTCGCCCAGCCACTTTCGACGCAATACCAGCTGCATTTGCAATTGAAGGCTCTTGCGCTGGGGCTGGAAGGTACGCGCCAGGATGAGGTGAAAACGCGTCTCGAGGTGGTCGACCAGGTTCGACGTGCTTACTACGCGGTTGTCGAGGCACAGAGCGCCCTGGATAGCCTTCAGGCATCACTCCCTTATTACCGGGAATCGCACCGTCTGGCATTCGTGAACCGTGGTAAAGAGACGATTCTCGAATCGGATCTGCTTAACGCCGATGCGCAGCTCTTGAAGATACAGAATGCCATCAGCGATGCGAGCGACGCGGTCGCGTCGGCGACCGAAAGATTGAACGATCTGATGGGCCGGGACATACACACGCAGTTCCGGGTCGCGCCGATCGGCGACGCAGATACCGATCTCGCCACACCCGAAGCTATGGAAGCCCGCGCTCTTCAGAACCGGCCAGATGTGAAGAAGGCGAAGCTTCAGGTACAGCAAGCCAACTACGAGGCGCGGGCGAAGAAGGCGGAATATATTCCCGACGTGAGTCTGGCATTCAGTTACTACACAACAGCGAATTTCGAGAATATTTTTCCAAGCAACGTCGGGACAGTGGGTATGTCGGTCCGCTGGGAACCGTGGGACTGGGGACGCAGGCACCATGAATACGGGGAAAAACGAGCGCAGGAAGAACAGGCCAAGGTTGGAGTCAGCGCTACGGAACGCGCCGCTCTTGTGGAGGTGAGAAATGCCTGCAGGCAATTGGAGAACAGCCGCCGGCAACTAGCCCTGAGCGATGCAAGCGAACGTGCGGCCCGGCAGAAGCTCAAAGAGTTGCAGGAGAAGGTGAAGCGCGAGGCGGCGTTAAGCAGAGATTTGTATCAAGCACAGTCGGATCTGGCTTCCGCCGACAGCCAGCAGCAACAAGCCCTCACCGCTTTCTGGAAGGCCAGAGCAGATCTAAAAAAAGCGATTGGAGAACAATGATGCGTATCTTAATTGGAATTCTAAGTCTTGCCGCGCTTTCAGTTCTCGCCGGCTGCGCAAAGACGCAGAAGCCGGGTCCAGAACCAGTTCCCGTTGTGACGGAGATCGTGGCTACGCAGCAGGTCCAGCCCAGTTGGACTTACTCCGGCGAGATTCGTCCGGACACAGAGGTTCAACTGGCCTTCAAGGAACCCGGTTATATCGCCACTCTGTATCGCGTGAAGGGCGTCGATGGTCGGATGCGTGATGTGCAGGTAGGCGACGAAATACCTGCCGATGCCACACTGGCTCGACTGCGCAGCTCCGATTATGAAGCGTCGCTGAACTTCGCGGTCGGCCAGCAGCGCTCAGCGCAGGGTACGCTTGATGCTTCGCAAGCGGAACTCAACCGAGCAAAGGCCGGCCAGGCGAAGGCGGATCTTGACTTTGAGCGTGCCCAAGCGCTCTATGCCGCCAAAGCAATGACTCGCCCGGATTACGATGCGGCGGTAGATCAGCACACCTCGGCGACCGCCAGTGTGGAAGCCGCGGTGCGTCAGATCGAGGCGCGCCGCGGGCAGTTGAGCGCCGCGTCGGCGCAAGCTGTCTCCGCGCAGATCAATCTTGGCGATACGAGCCTGAACGCTCCCATGCCTGGAGTCATCGTCGAAAAGGGTGTGGAACCCGGCAGCCTTGTTGCTGCTGGGACAAGAGCATTCACCCTCGACGACACGCGTGTCGTGAAGGTGAACTTCGGAGTTCCCGACAACATGCTGGCACACCTCAAGCTAGGAGCACCGGTGCCTGTGGAACTCGATGCCTTGCAGGGGCGGACCTTCACAGGGCAAATCACTGGAATCTCCGCCTCCGCTAATCGTGAGTCACGGGTTTTCAACATAGAAGTTACTCTGCCGAACCGAGATCGATCGCTCAAGGTGGGCATGATCGCCCGCATCCGTATAGAGCAAGCGAATACGCAAACTGTGCCTGTAGTACCACTGACTGCCTTGATGACCGCGGAATCTGGTTCGAATAACTACTCGGTCTTCACTGTATCGGAGCGCGATGGAAAACAGTTTGCGCAATTGAAGAGTGTGAGGATTGGTGAAACCTTCGGCAAGTCGGTCGTCATCGACGAAGGCCTTACGCCCGGCGAACGAATCGTTGTCAACCGTACTAACCAGCTAAGCGACGGAAGCCTGATCCGGATGGTCAACAAGGAGACGCAGCAATGACAAAGGCACAGAACGAACGGTCCACGGACAAGAAGAATCTCGCCCGCTTCTTCCTCGAGCAAAAGCACGTAGCCTGGGTCTCTCTCGTGGTTGCGATCCTCTGGGGAACCTACGGGCTATTGAAAATGCCTCAACGTAAAGACCCGGACATTCCGGTACGCCAAGCGATGATTATCGTGCCTTGGCAGGGAACATCGGCGGAACAGGTCGAGCAACTGGTGACCAGGAAGGTTGAGCAAGCTATTGCTCTGAATCAATGGGTGAAGGAGATCAAGAGCGCCTCCAGAACCGGCTCGGCGATGGTTCAATTCGAGCTGGCAGAAAAGGGAAAGTACGACAGGGACAAGGAACTGGACGACGTCAAGATCAGGCTGGACGCTATCCACGACCTGCCCCAGGGAACGGGACCAATTCTGTACATCAAGGACTTTGGGGATACGTCCGCATTAATGCTCACAGTAGCGAGTCCGCCGGCCGATCCAGTACAGGTCGCCTGGATAAGCAAACTAGTTGAGACACAGGTCCGGCAGGTTCGGAGTGGTTTGGATACGAATACTCGGCGGCGTTCCATTGTTGTGGTTTTTCCGAAGTCTATCGACAGCGACGACGTCGAGCGCAAGTTGTCTTGGGTGACCCGAGACATGGCAATCCAACGTCTATGCTCCGATATGCGAGTGTTTTCGGGAGCGGGGTTCACAGGGGTAGACCTGGCGACGAACCTCAGCACTCCTGATCTGCAGTCGGCCTTGATGAAGTTCGCAAATCAGAACCTGCAAACCGACGAGCTTCATCCGGATGCATGGAAACCTGCGATCATCGACGACCCGGCAAACACCACCGCGGCGCTTCAGGCCGTGGCCGGCGACAAGTACACTTATCGCGACCTGGACGACTTTACCGATACGCTTCAGCGAAGCCTTAAAACGCTGTCGATCGTGGCGAAGGCAGAACGTTCCGGGGTACTGGACGAGAACGTATTTTTGAATTTCTCGCAGGAGCGTCTGGCCCAATACAAGCTAAGGCCGGCGGATCTTTCCAGCATCCTCGCGGCACGGAATCTACCGGAGAGTGGCCAGGCGCTCAATGCACGCGGACGCACGGTCAGCGTCAACACCACAGGCGAGTTCAACGGCATCGACGATCTGCGGAATGTAGTGATCGGCGCGTCACCGACCGGAACGCCGCTTTACTTGCGGGATCTCGTGGACATCGACAGGGGATACGAGAATCCCCCTTCGTTCCTGAACCGCTACACGCGCCGCGACGAAAACGGCAAATGGATCACGACACGCGCGATCACGCTCTCGATCCAGATGAAAAAGGGAGAACAGATCGGAATTTTTGGAAAACAGGTGGACGCCAATCTGGCGAGCGTCAGAAAAACATTGCCAGCCGACCTGGTGCTGGCCAGGACCTCGGACCAGCCATTGCAGGTACACGACAGCATTGAGCTCTTCAGCCACAGCTTGATCGAGGCGCTGGTGCTCGTGGTAGTTGTGGCTTTGATTGGCTTCTGGAGCTGGCGGACGGCCATTCTGATCGCGGCGTCCATGCCGATTACGCTGGCGATTACGTTTGGGGTCATCAACACGCTCGGGATCGACCTGCAACAGGTCTCTATCGCTTCATTGATCATTGCGCTGGGGCTATTGGTCGATGTACCGGTGGTGTCCGGCGACGCAATTGTGCGCGAACTGGGTGCCGGCCAGCCACGGTCCGTCGCCTCGTGGCTGGGACCGACAAAGCTATTCAAGACGATGGCGTTTGCAACCCTCACGAATATCGTCTCCTATCTTCCATTTCTGCTGTTGCCAGGAGATACAGGGAAATTCTTATACAGTCTGCCTATCGTCATTAGTTGTTCTCTGCTGGCGGCTCTGCTCGTCTCGATGACTTTTGTGCCGCTCATCAGTTCGTTTCTGTTGGAAGCCAAAAGCGAAACTCCTATCGAGGAAAGGCGGCAACGGGGGTTTACGGGTTGGTATTTTCGAACGGCAAAGAAGGCCATTGAGCACAGGAAGGTCTGCCTGGCAGCATCCCTCGGTCTGATCGTAGCGGGTGGCGTCGTATTCTCCACGCTCAAGCCGCAGTTCTTTCCAAAAGATCTTCAATACTTTTCTTACATCGACGTGTGGTTGCCCGAAGACACCCCGGCGAGCGCGACCAGCGCGGTTGCTCAACAGGTGGAGTCCATTACCCGCGGAGTAGCGGAAGAGTATGGTAGAAGCCATCCGGAGCACGGACATCCGAAGGATGTTCTGCAATCGATGACGACTTTTGTGGGTGGCGGCGGCCCGCGCTTCTGGAGCAGCGCCACACCGGAGGACAGACAAACCAATTATGCTCAGGTGATTCTGCGAACGAAAGACAATCATGATACGACACCTCTGCTTGCCCTGTTGCAACCGGAATTCGACAGGCAAATTCCTGGAGCGATCATCGATACGCGGACTCTCGAAACGGGCAAGCCGGTTGGAATTCCGGTTCAGGTCAGAATTTCCGGCGAAGATCTGCCACGTCTCAGAGCGGAAGCCGAGCAGCTGAAGCAAATCTTTCGCGACATCCCCATCGCCGCCAGAGTTCGAGACGATTGGGGCGAGCCGAGTGCGAGAGAAGTGGTGCACGTCGATGCGGACCGGGCAAACCTGGCGCACGTCACAAACGCAGATGTTTCCGATTCCGTCGGTGCGGCTCTTCATGGCATTACGGCTGGAGTTTTGAGAGATGGCAACAAGCAGGTTCCGATTGTTGGACGCATGCAGATGGAGGAGCGGTCCCAACTCTCCGATCTGCGCAGTCTTTACGTCTTCTCGCGGCAGGACACCCCTCCAGTGCCTCTCGATCAGGTGGCGACGACTACCCTCAGTCCGGTAACGCCTAAAATCCGGCGGTTCGATCAGTACCGGACCATTACCGTGCAGTGCTGGCCTACGAAGGGGCATTTACCTTCGGAGGTAATCGCAGCGGCTATGCCAAAGCTGGAGGCATTCCAGAAGCAACTTCCCGACGGGTTTAAATTCCGCTTCGCAGGGGAGCAAAAAGAGCAGGTCAGCGGCTTTGCTGATCTCACTACGGTGCTGCTCATTTGCGTTAGCGCCATTTACTTGGCACTCCTCGCACAGTTCAAGCATGCGTTCAAACCCCTCATCGTCTTTGCTGCCATTCCGTACGGCGTTGTCGGTGCAATCTTTTCACTCGCGATTATGGGCCAACCCTTTGGATTCATGGCATTCCTTGGGATCATCAGCCTCATCGGTGTCATTGTGAGCCACATCATTGTGCTGTTTGAATTTATCGAGGAGCGACGAGAGGAGGGCGAGGAATTGGAGTTGGCGCTGATCGATGCCGGCATCCTTCGTTTGCGGCCAGTGATGATTACGGTTGCGGCCACAGTGATTGCGCTGTTTCCCTTGGCTGCACACGGCGGCCCGCTTTGGCAGCCTCTTTGCTATGCGCAGATTGGGGGACTGACGATCGCCACTTTCGTGACGCTGGGGCTCGTTCCCGTCCTCTATTCCTTCGTCGTGCTGGATCTGAAATTGATCCGTTGGGAACAACCAGAGCAGCCTGATTCTAATGCTCCGGAGAAACCCTCAGCGATGCCTCTAACATCCGGGATAGCCAGATGACCACTATGACCTTTGAACACGCCATCCAATACGCCACACTGTTATCACTTCTGATAGGAGGTCTCGGTGTGGTTGTCGCGGTCTTAAATCACCGGGTGCAGGTGAAGACGGAGATCTTCCTGGCAATGTCTGCCCAGTATGACGAACTGTTGAAGAATTCTTCGCCGGCATTCTGGCTGGGTGCGCCAGTGGGCACGGAGCTTCCCGAGCGGACCGACGATTTAAGCATCTCGATGTTGCGATTCTGCACTCTGGTTTCGTTAACCTATCTTCTATTTTGCGAAGGCCGCATACCAAAACGAATGTGGGAGTTGATGCTCCGTTCCGCTGAGCGGAGGTTCCGCAGTCCCCTATTTGTGCGGGAGTGGGAGTATTTGAGGACTGAATTCGAATCATTCCCGGAGTTCGTCGCTCTTGTTGCCTCAGTGCATCATATGCCGCTCCATACTGAAAGCGTTGGCCCTGGACCCGTGCTACCCGCACAGAAAGAAGGCTACCAGTCGCCATGCTGACATCCTCGGAGTTGAAGAAGATACCAATCTTTGGCTGCCTGAACGACGCGAACCTCGTGTGGCTCTCACAGCAGACTGCCGACCTTCATCTGGAACCGGGTGAGTATCTCATTCACGAGGGGGAGCCCACCCCTTTCTTTGTAGTGATGGAAGGAACCACGGAAGTGCTCAAAGATGTAATGGGGCGTCAAACTGAAGTCTCAGAGCACAATCCGGGCGATTTCTTTGGCGAATTGGCCATTCTGATGGCATCGGCGGCTCCTGCTTCCGTCCGTGCGAAGACAGCTTGCCACTTGGCACGGCTCGATCCGCAACACCTCCAGGAATTGATTCGACGCTCGCCCGAGTGCAGCGCCTTGATTTTGCAGACGCTCAACGAACGCGTACAAGCCGTGCAGAAGTACATGCTGAATCTTCCCTCGAGCCGCGTACAGATCGTCGGATCGAAATTTGATGACGACTGCCGGGAGATACGCGCCTTCCTGAGCATGAATCGAATCCCTTACGAATGGGTCGACCGCGAGCGTAGTGCACATCGCGCTCCGACTGACCAGGCTTGCGAGGTCGCTGGCCTATCCGTCGTAGTGGATGGTTCGTTCTGCGTCAGCCATCCTCCTACGGTTCGTAAGGTAGCTGAAGCGCTCGGATTCCAGACGGCTCCCCATCACCAAAGTTATGACGTGGTGATCATTGGCGGCGGCCCGGCAGGACTGGCGGCTGCCGTCTACGGAGCCTCGGAAGGGCTCAGCGTCTTGCTAGTCGAGCGCAAGGCTCCCGGCGGTCAGGCTGGCACATCCTCTCGCATCGAAAATTACCTCGGCTTCCCCAATGGCATCTCAGGAGATGACCTCAGTCAACGCGCGTTCAGGCAGGCGGTTAAGTTCGGAGCCGAAGTAGTTCTCACCCGAGAAGTCCAAGAGATCATTCCGCATCCCGAAGGCGCATACACGATTGGACTCGATGGCAGCGATAGGGTTGCCACAAAGACGGTGATCTTGGCGACCGGAGTTGCTTGGCGCAGACTTGAGGCGGACGGCGTCGATCGCTTCATCGGACGTGGAGTTTTATATGGGGCCGCACGTACGGAGGCCCCCACGGTGGCTGGAAAGCACGTCTTTATCATCGGCGGCGGCAACTCTGCCGGCCAGGCTGCACTGTTCTTCGCAAATTACGCGAGTTCAGTGACCATGCTGGTTCGCGCCGAAGATCTGAAGCGCAGCATGTCGCAATACCTGATCGATCAGCTTGCTCTCGCGCCGGGGATTCGCGTGGAGACGGAAACTCAGGTGGTCTCTGCAGACGGCGTGGATTACTTGAAAGCAATAGAAACACGGAAAACGGGGGAGCCTGTCATGCGGCGAGCTGCAGATGCACTGTTTGTCATGATCGGCGCCGACGCAGAAACCCACTGGTTGCCACCTCAACTCCAACGCGAAAACGGCTATGTCCGCACGGGGCGCGAGGTGAGCGACCAGCCAGGTTGGGCAGCAGATCGTGCTCCATTTCTGCTGGAAACAAATCTTCCGGGCTTTTTCTGTGTGGGTGACGTTCGCTTCAACTCGATCAAGCGCGTTTCCAGCAGCGTAGGAGAAGGCAGCATGGCCATTGCTTTCGTGCATCAATATCTCTCGTTACTGCTAAAACCGTTCTAGAGTGATTGCGGTAGCGTTTCAACCGTCGCTCCTTCTTGCTCGACTCAGACTAGCCGAGTAAATGGAACTAGCCTCTAAGTCAGCGATCGGCGAGCGATATCGCCGAATTCTCCAATTCGGAACTTCCCTGCGGAGTCATCGCCGCAAGAGCACGACGGCGCTTGTGATCTTAAAGGTGGCCTCGGATCCTATTCTCGCTGACGAGTCGCCGAAGATCAGTACGCTTCGCCCAATCGGAAGTCAACGTTATTCCAAGTGTTTTGCTGCCATCAAACGCTCCTCCATGTAGATCGACTTTGATAAGCCCGTCACTGTTTGGGAACTTCATCGATCGCCGCGGATGGTCGGCCACGCGGAAGTAATCCAGTCTGTTCGAGCCTTCGTCGCGGTTAACCTTTTGAGGTGCCCGTTGTCCGGGTTCTCTCCGGTTGGTCGGCAACTCGGAAGTTCGCCCGACACGGTTTCGAGGAAGTTGGCCAGATTGGTAACGGGAAGTCGGCTAGCGTTTACCGATGGAGAGAGGTGGCGATTGCGATTGCTGCTTCTGCCTGAGTCACGGCGGAGCGGTGCGACCACTTGATGGCGCACTTTGACGCTGTCCAGAAGTCCTCTTCGGGGGAAAGTGTTACTGCCGATTGCGAACGTCTTGCTGAGGACCGCGAGCCAGAATGGCCCAAAGCGGCGAATTGTGTATTCCTAACTAGAAAGTGCCTATAGCTCGAACGAATCCCGAACTACTGGATTTTCAATGGGATCAGTGCGGCGTAGCTCGCTCAGCCGCTTTGCCTTCTCAGTCATCAGCAAGCTGATTTCGTCGAAATGCCACGGCTGGAAATCGTGAGTGTCAACACCGACATCCATGGAAAGGGAAGTAGGTGTGTCAGGGAGGTTCCCATGAGAATGTCCGTACAGGTGCCACGCTCCATGATGGGAGCGATTCCAGACCCGCATGGCGTAGTGACAGATCACGATGGGTTGGCCATGTATGGAGATTTCCGCAAGGTTGCTGAGCCAAGAGAACTCGTCGGTCAGCTTGCGAACTTGTTTGTCGTGATTACCCGGCACCGCAAAGATTTTCTTGCAGCGAATCTGCCTGCGGTGCTCCAGAGCCTTCGCCTTGCTCCCGATGCAGAAATCCCCGAGGAAATAGAGGATGTCATTGGCCTTAACGGAGGCGTTGAGACGGTCGAGGATCGTTTGATCCATTTCCTCGACGCTTCGAAACGGTCGATTACAGTAGCGGATTATGTTGTTATGCCCGAAATGAAAATCCGCCGTGAACCATATGTTCGGCATGTCTCTTGTGACTCCCTGGCGATCTAGCCCCGTCTCAATGATGCTTTGCGTTCCGCTGCGGAACGACTTGCTGCGCTTCCAGCGGCGGCATCTGTTGTGACTGAACGGCACTTGATGCTTCCGGCGTTCCTTGTCGGACGTTGGCAAACCACGTACCCAATGCGAATCCCAGTGCTAGAGCAGCAGTGCCAACGACAGGCAGCCAAATAGCCCAGATCTGTTTTTCCAGCCTAACAAGGAAATTGTCCATCTGTTGCGCCCTAGTAGTCATGCTCCGCAGGAGTGAATCATTGGCATTTCTAGTCTTCGCGATCACCCCGATGTCAGGGTGAGCTACTTCTCGCAGCACATTCACAAGTTGCTCTTGAACGGAGCTCATTTCAGAACAAGACTGGTCAAGCGCTCGGGCGGTGCCCGGCAATCCGGACTCCTGGAAACACTGTCGCAGACTCTCGCCCAGCAGCTTCGCAATTCGAGGCGGGTCCAACCCCCTTTCCAATTCCTTCGGCAACTGAGCAAGGCGTGATTCCAGGTGTGATGCGTATCCAGCCATCCGTTTCTCAACTGCGCTGGCTTGAGATGCCGAACTTTCAAGAATCTTCCGCAACGACTTGCGTTCCGCGGCGATCTCTGCGGGCGTCTCTCGCGTGAGCAGCGCGAGAAGGCCCATTGCTTCGAGTAGCCGCAGCATCTCGTCGTTTGGACTAAGGGTGCGAGTGTGCGCAATGACCCTGTAGTATTCCGCCTGCCGTTCAGCAGGCACCAGTCCTGCCAGTTCATCGAACAGGGTCTGGCCCTCGGACTCTGCTCCGGCTGGATTGAAGAGATCCTGATCGGTGTTCATGGGAGGAGTATCTCCTTTGCCCGGTCGAACTCGGAGAAGAGTCGTCGCCGATAGCTCTCGGCACGCATCACAATCGAGGCACGCTTCAGTTCGTTGATTGCATTCTGCCTTGTCGCGACCTGGCCAAGGCGGATGCCGTGTTGCCGGGTGGGGTTCTCAAGTTCTGCTAAGCGAAATTCCATGCGAATCACGGTCGGCGATAGCGCTTCGCGGAAGCGAATGGCTTGCTCAGCCGAGTCCCAATAGCTGAAGTCTGCTTGAGGACTTGTCGCATTCTGGACAATCAGATATTGCGCCCGACTCTGCAGTCGGTTCGCCCATGCGAGGACACTCTCAACACTCGCCGGGTCTGACGTGACAACACCCACAGCGGTGAAACGCGCGCCGGTAGCCGCGACATCCTCGTGCATCGCGTCGAACCAGTCACTCGCTACTTGCACCGAACCGGCTCCCATGTCGGCGAGGATGATCGCCGCGCTGGATTCGAGATGATCTACTAACGTGTCGAGGCCGGCGGGCGTGTGAATATTCACCTTCGCTACTGACCCGTTGAAGAAGTGCTTGAGTGAGCCCCGAGCCTTATTTTCCGTGTCGAGGTCGAGAAGCGTGAATGGAATCTCATTGGTTTCGAACCACTCAGCCAGGGCGACCATCAGGCCGGTTTTGCCAACTCCACCTTTGCCACCCATGGTGAAAACGACTCGTTTG
>Ga0208690_1000280_pt1 | contig 14346 bp, 15 predicted proteins | sample June2015DPH_16_1_2_FD_184712 | JGI IMG/M metagenome (GOLD analysis project Ga0208690, IMG submission 184712) | Peatland microbial communities from SPRUCE experiment site at the Marcell Experimental Forest, Minnesota, USA - June2015DPH_16_10... | ecosystem: Environmental > Terrestrial > Soil >...
ACTTAGCGAAGCTTGGTTATCAGACTCGCGAACGGGTCCGAACTCACGTTCCAGGTCCCTTCGAAGGGATTGTCCACGTCAGTCAGGACAAAATGTGCGAAGTAAGGCAGGGCGGTTGCCGTTGCCAGGGACAGTGCGCCTAGGACCACGTTGCGGAACGGGAAGAAGAAAAGCAGGAAGACAATCATGGACGCCGTAAGAGTGACAAATAGCATAAGAGTGCGCGGCATGCGCTTGGTGCTGATCGAGAGACGCTCGTCGCGGTGGGAGCTTGCCTGGTTGGCAATGTCGAGCAGTCGCTGATAAAGAATGCGCTCAGTATCGTCCTCCGGCTTCAATTCTGTGACACTGGAGACGATTGCGAAAAACAGTTTATCGGTCTGGTTGTTTTGCTCACTTGCTGCCAGCGACTTCCATTCCGTCTCGGCCACGCCTCGGGCGTAGATCTTGACGGCCCGCACGGTCGCTTCACGGTTTTTTTCATTCCAACGCTGACTGAAAACCAGCAGGTCCTTTAGCGCACCAGACTCCTTTAGAATTTCATTTTCCACGGAGGTAAACTGCCCCCAGATTACGTAGATAGCGAATGCCTAGACCACGCTGTAGAGCGTCACGATTATCTGGAGCAAAACACCGATCCCTTCCGCATCGTTCTCAAAGAACTTGTGAAATCCGACTTCGACTGGCTCCATGCTCCTCCAAGAGATGACTGCTAATCCAATCTGACGAGGAAAACCGCGCCTTCCGGCGTTACCGTTTCGGCGGTAAGTTGTTGGGCTCGATGGCGATCGTCTTCCAGAACGCGGACCCGCACCCACCAATCGCCTGCAGGACTGGAAAAACACAGCACTTTTGCAGTTTGATACCGGTGGGTAAGATGATCGGCGACTTTGCGGGCTCCTCGTTCGTGAGTGAAACCGCCAATCTGCACTGCCCACTTGCCGCCGGTTTCAAGTGGCGCGGGCGCCTCCATCACTTCTACTTTCACCTCGGCGGTGCCGGGCAGGTAGACGTCAAGTCGGTGCGCGGCAGCCAACGATAAGTCAAGAATTCGTCCCGGAATGAAAGGCCCGCGGTCGGTGATACGTACAAGTGCGGCGTGGCCAGTCTTCAGATTCGTGACACGCACGATCGAGCCAAGCGGCAGGGTGCGATGCGCCGCAGTCATGGCGTGCATGTTGTACACTTCGCCATTCGATCCTTTTCGATTGTGATACGGTGGCCCGTACCAACTCGCCAAACCGGTTTCCGTTTCGAGTGGAGTGGCGCCGGCTGGAATTGTGGGCTCGGCGAGATCGACTTCGTTCTCTACGGCGTGATTATTTTTCGTTGATCCCGCTGGACGAGGGATTGATTCGGTGGAGGATGGTTCGGAAGGCGTGGGCGGGGCTGGCACGGTCACCCGCGCCTGCTTGGGATGGCCGCAACTTACCAGCAGCAAGATTAACGCAACCAGCAGACCGGTTTTGTGGGCGAATGGCAGACTTCACCGCCTCACTTTCGCGTCTTCTGCTGTTCCATGTAGTCGGCAAGCTCGGTGAGCTTCTGACTCGCCGTACGTAGCGCTTTTGTCGAGTGCTGGCGAACCGCGGGGACGACCTCGTTGTTCAGGTAGTTGATGAACTCTGGAATCTCCTTCTCGATCCGTTCGGCGGCCTCGGCGACCGTCTTACTGACACGCGCCGATGCCTCTTCCACCTTGCGGTTGAAGTCGTTCATGATATTCCTCGCTTCTGGGCGTGAATAGGATCACGCTGCTGTCGCGGATGCCAGGCTGGATTATTATTTCGTGCGGCTAGTCCATGGGTCAATGGCGGGTCCGGCACCATGCCACGCGTCATTCAACTTGGAGTAGGGGTTGAGTAAGGACATAATCCTTGGTAAAGTAAGGGTATGTCAAAGGTGACCTCCAAGCTTCAGTTGACCGTGCCCAAGGTGATCGCCGATCAGTACGGCATTCGTCCTGGAGACGAGTTGGAATGGATTCCCGCGGGGGAGAGCATTCGCGTCGAACTCGTAACACGTAAAGCAAAGGCGGGGCACGAGTTGACGACCGACGAGAAGCTGGCGCTATTTGATGCGGGGACAAAACGGCTCAACGAACTGCAGGCGAAGGAATTGAAAAAAAACCAAGGCAACAGGGTCACTCGCGAAACACGGGGCTGGACACGTGAGGATCTCTATAGCGACGAGCGAGGCCTGCCTCGTGGCTTCCCTCGTTGATACCAATATTCTCGTATACCGGTGCGATCCTATCGATCCGGCAAAGAGCGCCCAGGCTAGTCATCTGTTGCGCGAAGGCCTCGTAGCAAAGGAACTCTACCTTCCCCACCAGGCGTTGATCGAATTCGTTAATGCTGTGACCAAACCTCGGGCAGGTGGGCGCTCGTTACTCAGCCCGGAAGAGACCTGGCGGCAGGCGGAAGACCTTCTCAATGAATTCCCGGTGCTCTATCCGACTGAGAAAGTGTTTCGAATTGCCATGCTCGGAATGGCGGCATATAAGTTCTCCTGGTATGACGCGCACATGTGGGCATACGCTGAGCATTACGGATTGCCTGAACTTCTCTCCGAAGATTTTGAACATGGCCGCAGGTACGGCTCCGTGCGCGTGAGAAATCCATTTTTAATGGCGGGTCTGGGGTAGTCTGGAAAAACGTGAAGACGCGGCCATCCATTGTCGGCTTGCTTTCCGTTTCTCAGTTGAGCCAGTTTCGCAAAAGCCTCCTTGGCTGGTACGACAAAAGTCGGCGCGATTTACCCTGGCGCGCAGACTGCGACCCGTACCGCGTTTGGCTTTCCGAAATCATGCTGCAGCAGACGCGTGTGGCCGCGGTAACCGAGCACTATCAAGAATTTCTGCGGCGCTTTCCCACCGTTCACAAATTGGCGGCCGCGCGCGAGGCGAGTGTGCTGGCGGCGTGGAGCGGTTTGGGATACTACCGGCGGGCGCGCATGTTGCACGCCGCGGCCAAGGTAATCGTCGCCGAGCATGCTGGAAAATTTCCGGTGAGTTCAGAGCGATTACAGGAACTACCTGGAATCGGCCGTTACACGGCGGCTGCGATTGCCAGCATCGCGTTCGGCGAACCGGTTGCTGTAGTAGATGGAAATGTGGAACGCGTGTTACGGCGAGTGCACGGGGAGTGGATGGATGGAAAAGCGCTATGGTCAGCTGCGAGTCATTTGCTCGACACTAGGCGTCCCGGCGATTTTAATCAGGCGATGATGGAGTTGGGGGCTGTTGTGTGCACCCCGCGTGCGCCGAAGTGCTTGGCTTGTCCGATATTCGGTTTGTGCGCGACACGCGGCGAGCTGGATGGCAGAGCGAAGCCAATGCCACAGAAAAGGCGAGAGGTTCACTACGCGCTGCATTGTCGAAGCGGCGATTGTCGCGAAGGCAATTTTCGCGATAGCGCCGTATTTCTAGTACAGCGGCCGCACGATGAGTCGCTTATGCCGGGCATGTGGGAATTGCCGGAACTGGCCCCGCCGAATGGCGCTGCCGGCCAGGCGTTGACGCTGCGGCACTCGGTCACTGTTACGGATTACACGGTGCGCGTTTGGCGGAACGCAGTGTCGTCGCACACGAGCGGAAAATGGATTCCGGTGTCCAGACTAAGACGAGTGGCACTCACGGGGCTGGCACGAAAGATTTTGCGCAAAGCCACGATCCTCTGAAAATGGCGCAATTTTTGCGTCAGGTTTCGGTCGTCTAAAATAGGGCTAGTCAGGGAGAACCACGAATGGCGGCATTGATCCCGGGCGCTAGCGCCCCAGACTTTGAACTTAGAGCATTAGATGGCAGGCGCTTTGTACTGCGCGACGAATTGGCGAGCGGGCCGGTGGTGTTGGCGTTCTTCAAGGTTTCGTGTCCCACATGTCAGTATGCGTTTCCGTTTCTAGAGCGGCTGGAGCGAGCTTATGGACACAAAGTTGTCCGGGTCATCGGTGTTTCGCAAAACAATCCCCGCGACACCGCTGCGTTTATCAAAGAATTCGGCGTTACCTTTCCCGTGCTGCTCGACGATACCGAGAAGTACCCCGTCTCGAATGCCTACGGGCTGACGAATGTCCCGACCATTTTTTGGATCGGGCAAGATGGCAAGATCGAAGTTTCCAGCGTTGGCTGGGTGAAAGCCGATTTCATCGAGATAAGCCGCAGAATGGCGGAAGCGGAAAACATCGCGCCAGCTGCAGTGTTCAAGCCCGGCGAAGAGGTTCGCGACTTCCGCGCCGGTTGAGGGTCAAAAAACTAGCCCCGCGGTCGCGGGGACAGAAACAGGCTTCATTTTCCCCTTGAAGGTGCGTCTTTCGCGGCGCTATTATTTCGAGCGCGAAAGCGACTCGGCGTAGATCCTCCTCGGCCGCGCATTTGATCGACCCTCGGGCTAGATTTTATAGGGACGAGCTGCTTTATGTCAGGTTCCCTCCACGGCGCTATGGTCACCCTGTTGCTGCTGTGCGGTTTGGGACTACAGTCGTGTGCGGGACCGCCTAGCGACCCGATGCGACGGGCCGTGGAGGAAAAGAATGAGAAGAGGGAACGCAGAGAAGCATCGGACCCGAAGGCAGCCCAAGAAAGCCAGCACGTCCACGATACCTTTTTCCCGCCTCCGATTAAACCAACCGACCCATCTAGTCACTCCTACAAGAGTAGCGCGGTCGGGAAGATGGACCTGACGCGGCCTCCGACATCCAACCCTCCGATCAACCCGGAAATTTTGCAACCGATCCGGCCGACCACAGCAGGCTCTGGCACAAGGCTGTCGGTTGGGGTTTCGGCAGCCCAGTTAGGGTCGACAAAAGCTAATGACAAAGGGGGCTCCGATAACCGCCGGGCCCGCGAATCTCACTCTGCCGGCTCTGCCGACATTGAGTTGCCTGAGGAACATGAACTCCACGTCGATCGCGGTTGTGAAGAATTGCTCTCCCAGATAGCAAAGGAACGATGCCGTGAGCGCAAGAAGAAAGAGCACCAGGAGAATGAGAGTCCGCAATAATCGGCTGGTGCAATGTACCTTTTCGCAATCGGAAGGTCCTTTTTCGCTTTTTCGATAGGCCAAAGTCGCCTGGCCCCACGTGCAGGTGACGCATCCACCTTCTTACTGCGAACGTCTTCGTCTCCGTTACAATTCCCTTAGTCTCAACAACCAGCATTCGAGAATATGTTCGGCGTGCCAACGTGCCACGGCGCCAAGGGAGAGAACTGACCTATGCAAGTAATGGGTGGACGGAGTTTCGTATTTGCCGTGATTGTGGTGTTGAGCCTTCTCGCGTGGGCCGAAGGAGGCGCACCGGCCCCAGTTCCCGCGGGATCGAAGCGCGAAGCGATCTCAGTCCGCCTGCCGTCCGCCGCATTTGCGGCTATGGAAACTATCAATCCTGAGCACATTCGCTGGCACGTGCGTTTTCTCTCGCACGATCTGCTGGAGGGGCGCGGCACGGGCCAGCGCGGCGGCGACATTGCGGCTGAATACATCGCTACGCAGTTCGCCGAGTCTGGATTAAAACCTGCGGGAGATAACGGCTCTTACCTGCAGAAGGTGCCGCTGGTGGGAATTACGACGCTGTCGGAGACGCAGTTCACGCTGGAGCCGAAGCAGGGCGCGGCTGTGAACCTGAAGCCGCTCGATGAGTTTGTTGCCTACGACCAGACACAACAGGCGCTGTCGGATGTGGATGCCGATATTGTCTACGTCGGTTACGGGATCGAGGCTCCGGAGTACAACTGGGACGACTACAAGGGCGTTGATGTGCGTGGCAAGGTTTTGCTCATGCTGGTAAACGAGCCGCCATCGGACGATCCCAACTTCTTTAAGGGCAAGGCGCTCACCTACTACGGGCGCTGGACCTACAAGTACGAAGAAGCGGCGCGCAAAGGCGCGGTTGGCGTGATTCTCGTTCATCAGACGGAAATGGCGAGCTATCCGTGGGAGGTGGTGCGGAACTCGAATTCCGGGGAGAAGTCGTATTTGAAGCTTGAAGGTCCGGCGCTGAAAGTCGCGTCCTGGGTGCAGTTTGATGTCGCGAAGAAGCTGGCTGCGGCTTCGGGAATGGATCTCGACAAGTTGATGGCGGATGCGCGCACGCGCGAGTTCCATCCCGTCAACCTGGGCGCGAAGCTGCAGGCGCACATGGTGAGCAAGGTTCGGAACTTCGAATCGAACAATGTGCTGGCGATTTTGCCCGGATCGGATAAAAGGCTCCGAGACGAAGCAGTCATGTATACGGCGCATTACGATCATCTCGGCATTCGTCCCGATATGCCGGGCGACAACATCTACAACGGAGCTGCCGACAATGCTACGGGCTGCGGCATTCTGCTCGAACTAGCTCGCGCTTTCAGCATCGCGAAAGATCGTCCGGGGCGCTCGATCATCTTTGCCTCGGTCACGGCGGAGGAGCAGGGATTGCTCGGATCGGAGTATCTTGGGAAGCATCCTCCGATTCCGGCGGGAAAGATCGCCCTCGATTTGAATTACGACGACGTGCAGCCGCGCGGAGCGCCGGAAGAAGTCGAAGTTTCAGGGGCTGAGCGGACGACGTTTTATCCTTGGGTTCAGGCGACCGCAAAGGAATTCCGGTTAACGATTCGTCCCGATGCGCGGCCGGAGGCAGGACATTTTTATCGTTCTGATCACTTCAGTCTGGCGCGTGTGGGGATTCCATCGTTCTCCATCAATGAAGGAATGAAGTTTAAGGGACACGACGAGGCTTGGGGGATGGCGCAGGATAAGGATTACACGCAGAACCATTACCACCAACCAAGTGATGAATACCATCCGGAAATGGATTTCACTGGAGATTCGGCGATGGCGCGGTTTGGGTTCGCTCTGGGGTGGGAGGCGGCGAGCTTTTCGCGACTCATTGGATGGCAGAAGGGTGATGAGTTCGAGGTCGCGAGAATCAAAAGCCAGTAGACTCCTCGCAAGCTATCTTTATTGGGCCGGGCACGGCGCGCCTGCGGCCTGCCATTTCTGCACCATCGCAGAAAATTCATCGTGAGGAATCGGCACCGGCGTTCGACCCACGCCGGGATTCCAGCCCCACGCCACTAGCTTGTCTTCCGTAAGGTGCTCAACGAGTTGATCGAGATTTCGATTCCTATTTTGCTTGGGATCCTTGATTGATTCGCATAGCTGCGCGTCGGTGAGCCCTTGCCAAATCATCGGCATGGATGGAGGCGGCAGGTGCCAACCGGGCGCACCGGGCGGAAGGTGAGCGCCGCCGAGATTGTGATCTTGATGGCAGGTACTGCATTTTTCGGCGGTGACTCCGAAACCGACTGGACCGCGCCGCACGTTCATGGTGTGCGGGTGGCTGTCGTCGCCCTGCCGCGGATAATCTCCCATCGAGTGGCAATTCATGCAGCGGGGATGGCGTAACACCGGTACGAAGGCGGTGAACAGCGCTCCGTTACCACTGTCGAGCGAACCTGCGACAGTCGCGTGTGGCGGCTCGGCTGCGCTCAGCGGGCGCGACAACAAGAGCGCTCCCCCTGAGGCCGTTAGGATCAGACAAGCAACCAGTAATTGCACGCGCTTCATACGGCCTCCGTCAGACGGATGGGCAACCGCCGGATTCGTTTCCCTGTCACGGCGAATACGGCATTCGCGATGGCTGGCGCAGCGCAGGGGACGCCCGGTTCTCCGATGCCGCCCGGCTTCTCGTGGTTGTCGACAATGTGAGTTTCAATCTGCGGGCATTCGTTGATGCGCATCACGGGGAAGGAATTGAAATTCGTCTGCTGGAGGCGTCCGTTCTCAAAAGTCAATTCCTGGAAGAGTGCCGCCGAGGCACCAAAGATTGCTCCACCCTCGACTTGGGCGGCAATTATGCCGGGATTGACATACTGGCCGCAGTCGATGGCGCACACCATGCGATGCACGCGGACTTTGTCTTCTGTTACCGAAACTTCGGCGACATGCGCCGAATAACTTTCAAAAGCAAAGTGAACGGCGATGCCCCGCCCCATGCCTTTCGGCAACGGTTTGTCCCAACCTGCCTTCTGCGCGGCGAGGTCGAGTACACCAAGATGTCGCGGATGCTTTTGCAACATGGCCCGCCGGAACTGGTAAGGATCTTTTCCTGCGAGCGCAGCAAGTTCGTCGATGAAACACTCCACTGCGAATGCCGTATGCGAATGGCCTACGGAACGCAGCCACTGCACCGGGACGCCAATTTCTGCCTGGTGCGATTCGATGGCAATATTCGGAATTTCGTACGGAAGATCATCCAGTCCTTCCACCGATGCCGGATCGTAATTTTTTCCCTTGAGCATGGCCGCGGCAAACGGCGTTCCCGCCATGATCGATTGGCCGACGGAACGCGACCGGAAACATACAGCGTTGCCGCTGGCATCGATGCCGCCTGCGAGGGCATGCAGGAACGCGGGCCGATACCACCCCCCGGACATGTCATCCTCCCGTGTCCAGATCACTTTCACCTTTGCCGGAGCGCCGAGTGCTTTTGCCACATACACGGCTTCAACAACGAAATCCGACTGCGGATTCGCGCGCCGACCGAAACCGCCCCCGAGAAAAGTGGTGTGAAGTTGGACTTTTTCGTTGGGCAAGCCGGCCGCCTTGGCGGCATTGGCACGGTCAACTGTTTGAAACTGGGATCCAGTCGAAACTTCGCACGAGTCGGTGCGCAGGTCCACCACGCAATTTAGAGGTTCCATCATCAGGTGCGAAAGGTAAGGGACTTCGTAAACGGCCTCGAGTTTCTTTGCAGCGTTCGAGAGCGCGCCGTCGGCGTCTCCGTCCTTGCGCACGCTAGTCCCCGGAGATTTTGCCTTGTCGCGGAAATTCTGCATCATTTCGCTGGTGTTGAAATTCTGCATAGCACCTTCATCCCATTCCACGCGAAGCGCGTCCCTCGCAGTCTTTGCCTGCCAGAACGAATCCGCAATCACCGCGACACCCGAAGGCACTGCGACGATCTTCCTCACGCCCGGCATGGAACGCGCACGTGAATCGTCGAAACTCCTCATCTTCGCTCCGAAAATCGGAGGGCGGGCGACTACTGCGGTCATCATTTCCGGCATTTTTACATCGATTCCGAAAACCGCCGCGCCGTTTGTTTTCTGTGGAGTGTCCAGCCGCTTAATCGGCTTGCCGATGAGCTTGAAGTCTTTCGGATCTTTCAGTTGCACCTGCGCCGGAGGAGTCAATTTTGATGCCGCGCCTACAAGCTGGCCGTACGTCACTTTGCGCGTGCCGTTGAATACCGATCCTGATTCGGTCCGGCACGACGCCGGGTCCACATTCCATTGCTGCGCAGCTGCAGCGACCAGCATGGCACGGGCGGTAGCGCCAGCCTGGCGAAACTGCTCCAGCCCTGACCAAACGCTGGAACTTCCTCCCGTGATCTGCATGCCGAAAGCGGGATGATTGTACTTGGGATCTACTGGCGCAGACTCGAAGCCAACTTTGGACCAATCGGCATCAAGTTCGTCGGCCAACAGCATGGGCAACGACGTGTAGACACCCTGGCCCATCTCCGAATGGTTCACGATGACGGTGATCCGTTCGTCTGCGCCAATCCGGACGAAGGCGTTGGGCATGAACGCATCTGTGGCCACTTGTTGCCCCGAGGATTGTGCAGAGGCCAGCGCGCTGATTCCGGGAAAGTGAAAACCGATGAGCAGGCCGCCGGTGGCCGCAACTGAGACCTTTAAGAAATCGCGGCGCTCAACTTTCTCTCTTAACATCTTTCGTCCAATCATCGCGCACCTCCCTTCGCGACCATTTCCGCTGCACGATGGATCGCTCTTCGAATCCTCGGATAGGTGCCACAACGGCAGATGTTGCCCGTCATGGCCTCATCAATGTCTTCATCAGTGGGACTGGGTTTTTCGCGTAGCAGCACGGCGGCGCTCATCAACTGTCCCGATTGGCAGTAGCCGCATTGTGGGACGTCCTCTTCGATCCAGGCGCGCTGCAGAGGATGGCTGAGATCTGGAGACAGCCCTTCAATCGTTGTCACCGATCTGCCGACTGCCCGCGACACGGGGGCAACACAGGAGCGCACAGCTTCTCCGTTAATATGCACGGTGCACGCGCCGCATTGCGCCATTCCGCATCCGTATTTGGTTCCGGTGAGGCCAAGTCGCTCGCGGACGACCCACAGCAATGGGGTCGACGGATCCACATCGAGATTCACTCGCTTGCCGTTTACAGAAAAGTCAATCATTGCGGTTCTCCTGACTCCTGCAACTTGCATGAGGCTATAGACGGAAATCTTACATCGTAGAGGGGAGACTTCGAAAATTTAAGTCAGTGCGCAAAGGAACCATAAGGACCCAAGCCCAAATAAATAATCTGGAATCTGCGCCCAATAACCGAGGTAACTTTAAGCTCGATGTTATGCATGCTAGCCTGAATTTACACGTGTAATCTGTAACTTCGAAAATACCGAACTATTTCACGCATGCCTCGATTCCCCATTTTTCGTCTTGGCAAAGAGCCAGAGAAACTGCCTCTGCCGGAACTGGTTGCGGCTACTCCATCGATTGCGCTTGAGGGACTAGCCGTTGGCGTGGACAACCTGCGCCACGATGTCGCGCTGAGTCCCCGTTTCATGGATGCGGCGCGCGCTTACATCGCACGCCTGATTGTGCGCTATGGCGAATTGGAAGGATTGCTGGCGGCGGAGGCGCCAACGAGAAGCCAGGCTCCTTCGTGGATGAAAACGGCAGCCGCCGCGACGCGCAAGCAATCTTCCGCGGAAGTGACCGAATGGAAGCCGCTACTAACGGAACTGCATCTGGGTGCGTTGAACCGAGCGAAGAAAGAGGAGAATGTCTCCGTCGATCTCCTTGCCCGCCTGGCGGTGACGAAATTCCTGCGCGGCGAGATGAGCCAGCAATTTGCCCAGGTGCTCGAGCGCTGTCGTGTGCTGCTTAAAAGCTACGAAGGGTTGCGTCAGAGCAAAGCGGTCGAGTATCGCGAGCGCGTGGCCAATTTCCAGGTGCGCAAGAAGATCATTCTGCGCAAGACCGGACAGGAGCTTTTCGAAACCTTCCGCGAGATCGAAAAAGAAACGCTGATGCGAACGCGGAGATCGTTCTTCGGAGAGCCACAAGCGGGAGATGCCGCCAGCGCACGCCTGAGCAGCTACGGCCTGTTCGTAAACCGATTAGCGTTCTCAGAGGACGGCCGCGACGATTATCTGTGCGCGGAACACTACGTCATGCTCGGCAATTGGGAGCGCGATCCCGATCGCTACCCGCGCCTGCAGGATGTCGTGTGGGGATTCACCCGGTCGCTCTATGGCGACGAGATAACCACGGAAACCATCGATTCATGGCTGTGCGCGCCCGAAAACTCCCGCGCGCTGGTTGGCACCGGCACGCCTGACGATTCCACACCAGAAGGGATGGCGCAGCAGGAGCGACTGGCGCGATGGGTCCGCCTGCTCGAAGATGAGCAGGTGATGGAGTGCGTCATTGCTTCGTATCATGTTGTGCCTCTGCTTGGCGAATATGCACCTCGCATCAATCCACAACAGTTGAAGAATGCCCTGATCTCCCGTCCGGAATGCGACCGCGTGGAGCGCATGATTCAGGAGCACGGAAAGCTCTCGCCCGCCAGCCTGTATGCGGCGGTTGCAAAAGTGGCGGGATGCCGCGGCGCAGAGCGGTCCAAAGTGGCAGCGAGATTCTTGCAGGATTTCTCGCAATATCATCGTGACCTGCGGCGGCTGGAGACTCTGAACCTGGCGCTCGATTCCGTGAACCTGATGGGTACCGACAGACTGCGCGAGCTTTCCCGCATGAACGCCACGCTGTACGAATTTCTTCTGCCCGACGAGCAGCCGCAGCAGCCTGAAGAAGTGCGGGTGCTGCGCCACGTAGTGCTTAAGGCGGATGTGCGTGACTCAACCAAGCTAACCCGGACGCTGATGGAAAAGGGACTTAACCCCGCATCTTACTTCAGCCTGAATTTCTATGATCCGGTCAACAAGCTTCTGAGCAAGTATGGCGCGCAGAAAGTTTTTCTCGAAGGCGATGCCATCATCCTCGCCATTCTCGAGCGCGAAGGCGAGCCCGAACTTGCCGTGAGCCGGGCCTGCGTGCTGGCTCGCGAGATGATTGAAATCGTGCGCGGTTATAACGAACTGATGCAGCGCTCAGGAATGCCGGAACTCGAACTGGGTATTGGCATTACGCTGCAGGAAGCGGCGCCGCTGTATCTATTAGACGGCGAGCGGCAGATCATGATCTCCGAAGCGCTCAACGAAAGCGATCGTCTTTCTTCCTGCAACAAGCGGGCGCGCAAGGCCATCGAATCGCAGGCTGGACCGTTCCATGTATATGTTTTCGAGGCCATGGATCAAACGCACAATGCGGCGGCGAATCCCGAGGATTCTCTTGTCTGCTATAACCTCGGCGGCATCCGATTGAATGAAGCGGCATTCCGCAAACTGGAGCAGGAGATTTCCCTGGTCCCGCTGGCGGTAAAGCTGCCATCGTCGCTGGCTTCCGAGAGCGGCGAATACAGGCTGTTCAGCGGCACAGTTCCCGTTGATCGAGATATCTTCCGCTTGATTGTCGTTCGTGAGAGTCGAATTCCTCGCGTCAATGCCGAGAATTTCTCTGTCCACGGATGGACTGACCGCAGCTACTATGAAGTCTGCGCAGACCCTGCCGTTTACGCTGCGCTGGAAAAGAAGAAGGCTGCGGCGAAGTAGTTCTTTCCCGAGGCTGCAATCGGGCAATCAGAAGTCTGTTCTTGTCCGCGCTGGATGGAAGGGAATCCAAAAAGTAGCTTCCACAGCGACCGGAGCACCGTCTTTTGTGGCGGGTTGGAATTGCCACTTTGCAATGGCTTCGCTGGCGAATTGATCGAGGCGATCATCGACGCCACGCAGCACGCGCACCGTTCCTACCGTGCCATCGGCGAGGATGACGGCATGGAGGATGACAGTGCCGCCAACATTTTGCCGCATCAGTTCCAGCGGATAAGCGGGATCGACTTTGCGAGTGGCGACCGGCGATGAAAGCTCGGAAGCCACCGCGTCGGCAGAGGCATTGGGCGGATTCGAATCCGCTTTCAGGGCTGCGAAGTGGATAATCCAACTGCCTCCGGCGGAGTTCAGGTTGGGCATGTTGAGGCTGAGAGAATATATTTTGCGGCCGCCGAAAACGGCGCGTTCAGCTTCGGAGATTTTCGGTTCGCTCTCCGGGGGAGTGCGCGAGACTCGGGGAGGACGAGCACCGGCAATTAAATTGGGATTAACGATCGCGCCGCCGGGACTCGCTGACCGGGGATCGCCTGAGACGGACGAAGTGGCATTCGGACTTTTGCCAACGTAAAGTCCCGAAGGCAAGTCTCCACTTTTCTTCGCGACTCCATTTCCATTCGCAGGGCCCGAGGGCGCCAGACTGCCGGGATTGCCAGATGCGCTGGAACGACCTTCCGGGGCGGCTGCAAAACTGCCGCGTCGATTCCCTGCAGCGGGAACCGGAGGCGCACCTACCGCCGGATGCAGACTCAAGGCGATCATGTTCCTCTCGGCTCTCGACCCAGTTGATGCCGCAACGGCAGGAGGCGGTGCAATCACCCGCGGTGGATTTACGCTCCTCAGCCCTTGACGTCTCACTCCTGCTACGTGCTGGGCATCGACCGTCAACTGCGGCGCTGGTGCAATTACGGAGGTGTAGCCAATATTGATGTCGCCGATGCGACGGTTGGAGTCAGGTTGCAGCTCAGGCGCGGGAGCAATCACCGCAGCTTGCGGAGCTTGAAACACTTTATGCTCGTTTCTCTGAATCGCGGGAGGTGGCGTGATAAGCGATTGCTCCATCTTCGGAGCGAGGCGCAATCTCTCGGCCACGGGGACAAGAGGGGCCGGTGCAATCGGCATTTTCGGCTGATGCGACCAGGCCACTGTGTTTGGCAAGGGCACATTTTCGCGCAAGCGAATATTGGGTGGAGTAACGACCGTTTGCGCGTGGTTATCGGCCTCGCGTGGAACGGAGATGAGCGGCTGCGCCGCCACTGCAGGGTCTGCTTTTTGTGGCGAAGGCGCACCTGAACGGCGAGTGTCCAGGGGCGGCAGATATTCCGACGGCGAGTAATAGATAACGTCAGCGTGCGCGAAAGCCGGCCGAGATACGACTTGCGGCTGCAACGCCAGAAAACGCGATCCCAGCCAAATGAGAGAGAGGGCAAGAACATGGCAGGCGCCGGATTCGAAAAAGCTCCGCCACGGGAAACCAGGCTCTACGAACACATCTGGCCAGAAAGCGGCAGAGTTCTGCCGGGACGGCATTTTTTCGCTCGGGCGAAAGAAGTCGCGAAGATTTCCGAAGAAGACGCGACCCCTTGACTCGGG
>Ga0208690_1000282_pt1 | contig 14313 bp, 15 predicted proteins | sample June2015DPH_16_1_2_FD_184712 | JGI IMG/M metagenome (GOLD analysis project Ga0208690, IMG submission 184712) | Peatland microbial communities from SPRUCE experiment site at the Marcell Experimental Forest, Minnesota, USA - June2015DPH_16_10... | ecosystem: Environmental > Terrestrial > Soil >...
TCTCGGCATTGATACCAGCGAGGCCAAACAGTTCATTACCAATTATTTTGAGACGTACAAAGGCGTGCGTGCATTCATTGATCGAACGCTCGAAGAAGCGCGCCGCGACCTGCACGTGAAGACGCTGCACGGACGCATACGGCCTATACCGGACATCAACAGCAAGAATGCCAACCAGCGCGGGTTTGCGGAGCGTACTGCCGTAAACACGCCGCTGCAGGGCACGGCTGCGGACTTAATCAAGGTTGCGATGATTCGCATTGATGCGGCGTTACGCGAGCGCAATTTGAAATCGCGGATGACGCTGCAGGTTCATGACGAGTTGGTGTTCGAGGTGCCGGAGGAGGAAGTCGATACTATGCAGTCTCTGGTGCGCGAGCAAATGGAGAGGGCGCATGAGTTGGCGGTGCCGCTGCTGGTGGAAATGGGTGTGGGTCTGAATTGGAGGGATCTAAATTAGTCCATACAGCGGGGTATCCCTTACGTATCAGAGTCAGCGAAGGGCACCGCGACGACTTGAAATTCATCCTCATACACCACATAACCTGGTCGTGTCGTCTTGATCATGCGAACTCTTATGTCGTGGTGCTCCAACAGGGCTGACATTTCTCGCATCTTGCGGATGTGTTCCGGTGCCGAATCTTTAAACCACGAGAGTCCGTTTTGCCTCTTGCGGTAGTACGGGGGCTTGGCAGAGGTGAATTTCCTTGGTCTTTCCAAGTTTGCATTAAATCAGTCGCGGATTTCTTGAAGAAGCTCTTTCTCTGCTTCCGAGAGTGAACCGGAGTCCCGCAGTTTGCCATCCGCGTGAAAAAGGCCTAGGTCTTGATGGGATTCACGGTGCCGCTCGGCAATAACAAAACGAAGAAACATAAATTCCTCGCCGGAGCTGAGTTATACTATAATATAATTCAGGAGAGCCGCCATGCACACCACCAACTTGCGCAAGGTCGGCGGCTCGGTTATGTTAGCCGTCCCGCCCGCGCTACTCGATATCCTGCAATTGCAGCCTGGCGCTCAGGTCGGCATCGCGGTCGAGAGTGGCCGCCTCGTCGTGGAGCCACGCCAGCGTCGACGGTACACCCTGGCCGAACTGCTGGCCCAATGCGATCCTAAGGCCCGGCGTTCGAAGTGGGAACGAGAATGGCTCGATAGCAAGCCTGTCGGCGGCGAGTTGATCTGATCGATGGCATGATGGAACGAGTTATGATGGGGCGAGGATGAAGCGCGGTGAAATTTGGCTCGTCAGTCTCGATCCTACGTCTGGCCACGAGCAAAAGGGCCGGCGGCCCGTGCTGATCGTATCGCAGGAGCCTTTCAACCGAGTCACGAAAGTTCCGGTGGTTCTGCCCATCACTAGCGGCGGTAGATTTGCACGCATGGCCGGTTTCGCTGTGTCCTTGACGGGAGCCGGAACGCAAACGACTGGGGTTATCCGTTGCGACCAGCTTCGCGCTCTCGATCTCGCCGCACGCGGCGGTCGGAAGCTGGAGAGCATACCGGACGCGATCATGGGAGAGGTGCTGGCGAGAATCTCGCCGATATTCGAGTAACGGAACCAATGACGCGCCCATCACATCCCAAGCGCCTTCTCGATCTCCCCTGCGATCCCCGCTGTCAGAGCCTTCATCTTCTCCTCCGATTCCGCCTCAACCATCACCCGCGCGAGCGCCTCTGTTCCCGAATAGCGCACAACGACGCGCCCATTGCCATCCAACTCGCGCTCGGCCGCCTCAATCGCCCGCTGCACCTCTGGCACCTGCGCGAACGGAATTTTCTCGCGCACGCGCACGTTCTGAATTTTCTGTGGAAATACCTTAAGATCGCTGACCAATTCGGCCAGCGATTTTCCTGAGCGCACGATCACATCCATCACTCGCAGTGCCGTGAGCAGGCCGTCGCCGGTGGTCGCACCACCGTCGCGGAAAATAATGTGGCCCGATTGTTCGCCGCCCAGCGTCGCGCGGGTTCTCAGCATTTCTTCGAGCACGTATTTGTCGCCGACATTCGCGCGTAACATGCGAATGCTGGACTTCTTCAACGCGATCTCAACGCCCATATTCGACATCGTGGTCGCAACCACCGTATCTTCGGCAAGTTTTCCTTGGGCTTTCAAATCACGCGCGGTCAACAGCAAGACGCCATCACCATTCACCACGCGCCCAGTGGCGTCGCAAAATAGCGCGCGGTCGGCATCGCCGTCGAACGTCACCCCCAAATCAAACTTCCCGCCGGATTCCGCTACGGCTTTTCCCAGCGTCTCCGGATGCAACGCACCGCAACCTTCGTTGATGTTTCTTCCGTCGGGCGTTACATGCGTGAATGTCGCCTGGATTCGCAACTCTCGAAACAACTCCGGCGCCTCGGCTGTGGCCGCGCCGTTGGCGCAATCGACGAGCACGCGCAGCCCGCTCAGGTCAGACGAGACTGCTCCGGCTAATGACTGGATATAGGCTTTGCGCAACTCCGCCTCCCCGGGGAGGGATGGACGGGCGATTTTCAACGCAGTATCGTCAGCCGATCCCGGCTTGCCGAGCAACGCGAAGATTTCCTGCTCGATCGCCAGTTCGCGCGCGTCGGTCAGCTTGAATCCGTCTCCAGAAAAAACTTTGATGCCGTTGTCGGTCCAGGGATTGTGCGAGGCGGAGATCACGATGCCCGCCGCGAAGCCTCGCGATCGCGCCAGATATGCGACCCCCGGCGTGGTGATGACGCCTGCGCTGTGCACATCGACACCGACGGCGGCGAGCCCGGCCGCTACCCGGTCGGCGATCCACGCGCTGGATTCGCGGGTATCCTGGCCCATTACGGCTCGCGCTTTGGGCGCGCTACGGATCAAATCGTGGCCTAATGCGCGTCCGATCAAGTACGTGCTCTCGGAGGTCAAGGGGAACTCGCCCGCGACGCCGCGGATTCCGTCCGTGCCAAATAATTGCCTGGTCTGAACCGTCATAGATTTTGCTGAATCAGAAAACGACGAGCACAAGCGCTGAGGTACAGTTGAGATTCCACTTCGAACCGGCGCATCAATGTCTGGTTCCCATGGGTGGCGTCTTCTCCATGATCACCGTGACCCTAACGGGTGTCGGCTGGACTACCTGCACGAGCGCATCGGCGACGTAAACATTCGTTACAAATGTTGCCTGTGTCCGGGTTCCGGAGGCATCGACGGGATCGGTGGTGGCCGCATCCATCATCTCTACGTGATGCTTTGGGCCGGTGATCGTGATTCTCTCTGGATCCACCAGTACCTTGGCGATCTGCTCGCCTGCCACAAAATCTCCCGTCACCCGCGGACGAATCTCCACATCGCGCGTGAGACGCGTATCGAAGCTGAGATGCACCTGGCCCGGTACCACTTGCACGACGTGCAATTCCCGCTGATGTCGAATCTGCTGCGCGGTGAGATCAAAGGTTCGGTCGCCCGGTTTGGCGTCGGCCAAATCGAGATCGGCGTGAATGTCGGTTGATCGCAGGTCGCGAATCACGCGCTCCGGGCCGCGCACGCGAATCTGCGCCTCCGGAATGGTTACGGAGCTAATTTCCAGATGCGGCGGCACGTGCTGGAATTCGATCGGGACTCGCACCGCAACCTCGGCCGGTTCCTGATCGGGCGAAATGGCCAGCCACAAGCCGGCCGCGAGCAGAAGCGACAAAATCTTCAGCCAGAAATTGTGCAGCACCCAGCGACGTAGGAACTCGGTCATAGCGGCCGCTCCAATTCTGAATCCGATTCTGCTTCGGTACTCACTGGCGAACCGATTCGAAATGGCGACTGTTGTGCACCGTCCGACTCTTCGTTTTGCACTACCGCCGTTGGCAATGCCACCGGAGACATGTAGCGCCGGAGTTCGCTGCTCAGCCGGTCGCGAAGTTGCTCAACCGTGAGATCTCTTTCAATCTTTCCGCCCACGGCCATGCTGATGGCGCCGGATTCCTCCGATACGACGACTGCGATGGCGTCCGTTTCCTCTGTGATGCCGATGGCCGCGCGATGGCGTGTGCCGAGTTGAGTGGATAGCACCGGGTTCATCGATAAGGGCAGGAAGCAGGCGGCGGCGGCCAGGCGATCTTTTTGTATGATTACTGCCCCATCATGGAGAGGCGCGCTGGGGCGAAAAATTGTGGCCAGCAGATCGTAGGAAAGCTTCGCATCCATAGCCACGCCGCTCTCGATGTACGTGCGCAAACCGATTTCGCGCTCGATTACCATCAGCGCGCCGGTTTGATGCTGGGAAAATAAATTCGCTGCCAGGACAATATCGTCGTAGGAGTCGCCTTCCACTGATGTGCCGCGCAAGAAGCTCACGCGGCGTCCTACGTCGGACAACACATGACGAATCTCCGACTGGAACACTACGATTAACGCGAACACCACGTAGGGAAGCAAATGGCTTACCAGCCAGTTCAAGGTGACCAACTCACCGATTCGCGCGAGGTAGAACGCCACGGCCACGGCTGTCAAACCGGCGAGCATGGGCGCCGCGCGCGTTCCGCGGATCATCACCAGCACTTCGTAGATGATTACCGCCACGAGCAGAATGTCGAGTACAGTAAACGACACTCTCGACCATTGCGCCGTCAACTGTGTCACCACGTTCTCCCCATGCAGAATTTCCTGTGCAGCACCCTACATTCTAATTCAGTGGGAGTGAAGGCAAAGAAAGTAGAGCTGCGTCACGCGGGAATGCTTGGGGCAATGGTCCGACCAGTTTGCTCACAATGTTGCGCTAGTGCGCGGCTAGAATTGTGTCCGTAACGCGTGCTGCCTCGACTGCGGCTTTTACATCGTGGGTTCGCAGGATGTGCGCGCCTTTTAGAATCAGGACGGTGTGAAGTGCGAGCGTCCCGTAGAGCCGCTCGGCGGTGGAAGCGTCTGTTCCGTTGCTCTGCAACATTCGACCGACGAAAGATTTTCTCGACACTCCTGCCAGAAGAGGAAATCCGAGCGATTGCAGTTCATGAAAGCGGGCCAGCAACGGATAATTTTGTTCGAGGTTCTTGCCAAAGCCAAAGCCGGGATCCAGCACGATTCTTTCACGCCGCACGCCTGCCAGTACGGCCGCCTCCGCCCATTCTCTGAGTTCGCGCTTTACCAGCAGGACAATATCGCCGGGCGGAGGCAAATTGCGCCACTCTTCGGGGCGGCCACGCATGTGCATCAGAACCGCGCCGCACTTCATCTGGGCGATGGTGCGCGCCATCTCTCGATCCCAGCGAAATCCGCTGACGTCGTTGACGATCTCGGCCCCCGCCTGGATCGCAGCGCGGGCAACGGGGGCTTTGTATGTGTCGATGGAGATCAGAGCATGAGGGCATTGTTTCTTAAGTTCCGTTATCGCCGGCAACACGCGGCCTAACTCGTCCTCGGCGCTTACTGCGGTTTTTGGGGGACGATCCGGAGTACCTAGTGCGGGCGAGTCTCTGCCTTGCGCGGAATTTGGCGCAACGGTTGCCCCGGGGCGCGTTGATTCTCCGCCAACATCGATGATGTCGGCACCCTGATCGAGCATGCGCAGCGCATGGGAGACCGCCTGACCTGGATCAAGGTACGAGCCGCCATCGGAAAAAGAGTCTGGGGTCACATTGACGATGCCCATGATTAATGTGCGCTTGCCCAGTTCCAGTGTGCGCGAACCGAGGTTCCATTGAAAAACGGTTCTCATGCGGATTCGTAAACGCGTTTTGCCACACCTGTCATGGCCGCGGAATTCATCTATATTGTAAGGGCAGTGCGATTGCGAGAGTTATGCGAAACTGCGCGCCCAATACTGGTTGCGGTTCTCGGGGATGATGAAGAATAAGATTCGATCCTTTCTGGTTCTGTGCGTTGGCCTGGGCGCGTTCGGCGGCTGCGACATCGAGCGCCGCAAATCGGATGCCGAACTCGGATTGAACCCGCAGCAAGCTGCAGGGCGCAAGATTTACGACAATTATTGCGATCGCTGCCACCGTCCTTATTCGACCAAAGGGAAAAAAGGGCCGGGCTTGCAAGGCGTCTTTCAGCATCAGTATCTCCCGCAGACCGGCCTTCCAGCGAATGACGATCGCGTCGGAGAAATCATTCGTAGCGGCCGCAAGGATATGCCGGGTTACAGCCAGGTATTGAGTTCGCAGGACATGCAGGATTTGCTGGCTTATATGCATACTCTCTAGTCGCCGTAGTGGCTTCTGAGAGGATTCTTGTGGTGGGATAATCCTGACGTGAAAAAAACCGAATTGCCCGATCTTTTTCGCAAGCTCCCCTCCGTGGATGAGCTGATTCGTGCTGCAGCCATGGAGCAACTGGTCGAAATATTTGGGCATGAAGCTGTGGCGGATGCTTCGCGAGCGGTGCTGGCGAGGCTTCGCCAGGAAATCACATCTGGCCTGTTGAGTGAAGACGGGTTACAGTTCGCGCGCGAAGGATTGGCGCAGGCGGTTGAAAATCAACTTCGTAGAACGTTCAGCTATTCTCTGCGGCCAGTGATCAACGCCACCGGCGTGATTCTGCATACCAATCTTGGCCGGGCGCCGCTGAGCGAGGCCGCCATCGAACATATTTGCGAGATCGCCGCGACTTATTCCAACCTTGAGTTTGATGTGGATACCGGCTCGCGCGGCAAGCGTGACGTGCTCGTAGACCGCTTGTTTCGTCAGTTGTTGCGCGCGGAGGTGAACGCTAACGAACGCGCAATCTCGACAATTGTGGTTAACAACAATGCCGCGGCCGTGTTGCTTGCGCTGAACACTCTGGCGGAGGGCGCGGAGGTCATCGTTTCGCGTGGGGAACTGGTGGAGATTGGCGGTTCGTTTCGCATTCCTGACGTGATGACGAAATCGGGCGCGATTCTGCGCGAAGTTGGCACCACGAACCGCACTCGTATCGCCGACTATGAGAAGGCGATTACAGAAAAGACCCGGCTGCTGCTGCGGGTCCACCGGTCGAATTTTGAAATCACCGGCTTCACGGAAGAGTCGTCCATTGCCGATCTTGTCTCCCTCGCGCGAGAAAGGGGTATTCCGCTAATGGAAGACCTAGGCAGCGGGGCGCTGTTCGATTTACGCTCGGTCGGAATCGGAGAGACGGGAGTGCTCGACAGTCTGCGGGCCGGGGTTGACATCGTTACTTACAGTGGCGACAAACTGCTGGGCGGGCCGCAGGCCGGATTGATCAGCGGCTCGGAGAAGTTGGTGGGCCGAATGCGATCAAACTCGCTATTCCGCGCGCTGCGCGTGGACAAACTTATCTATGCCGCGCTGGAAGCGACTCTGCTCGCATATTTGCGCGGCGATCACGACGCGATTCCCACGCTCCGGATGATGCGGCTCACGAAAGACGCGATCGGCGACCGAGCGGCGTCGCTGGCGGCGAGAATTACTGGGTCAAAGTTGAAGATTGAGATTGTCGATGGAGAATCGCTTGTGGGCGGCGGCGCTGCGCCGTCGTCTGTGCTCCCCACGCGCCTCCTGGCGATTTCGTGCGACGGCCTGAGTGCCGATGAGTTAGCCGAGCGTTTGCGTCATTCACCGCTTCCGATCATTGCTCGGGTTGAAGATGGGCGCGTTTTGCTGGACCTGCGCACAGTGTTTGACGAGCAGGACGCCGCCATTGCGACGGCGCTGAATTCAATTGCTGAGCCCCGATCGGGGTCCGGTCAATCGTCCCCAAGCGATGGCAAGCAGAATTGCTAGCGTGAAACCGGGGAAGAAGCAGGCATAGCCATCGCGGAGAATGAACAGGTGTACAAGAATGGCGCCGGACATCGCACAAACCAGCATAGTGCTGGCGATCAGCAACGTCTTAGGAATTAATAGCAGAAACGCGCAGACGACTTCGAGACCACCGGTGAAATAGCGCAACCACTGGCCAAGCCCAATCCGCGCGAAAAGCTCAGGCCAGAAGGTCCCATGATGGCTGAACTTTTCCAGTCCGGAATACAGGAACAATAGGGCCAGTGCCCCTTGCAGAACCCAAAGCGTGAGGTTCGAGAGTCGGTGCCATGCAACCCTCACGGCGGCCTCCTGGCAGGGCGAGAATATCTCCGGAAAAGCGCGCTATTTCGGCTGCGGCGTCATTGCATTCGGCTTGGGCTGTTTGGCGATGATCTGATCTTTTATTTTCTCGTAGAGAGACTGCGGAATAATCTTTTTGTGAACCAGATCGAGTTTTGTTCGATACGGGCGGCCGGCGATGATCTTCTGCGAATACGCGTCGCCGATGCCGGGCAAGGCTTTCAACTGGTCGGCAGTTGCCGTGTTTATGTCTAGTTTTTCGGCAGCGTCCGCGGGTGCTGCCCATGCTGATCCGGAATCGGTAGATCGGGCATTAGCCCCGGGCTGCAGGAAGAGCAAGCTCAACAGCAAAGGCGCCAGCAGCGCTAGCAGTTTTCTGCCGATCGGTTTCATAAATTCTCCTTACGCGTAAATCCCGCGCTGGCGGATGGTGTAGGCCACGCGATCGATCGCCAGCATATAGGCCGCGATGCGATTGTTCACGTGGTGCGTTTCCGCATAGCGAACCACGTCGCCGAACGAGGAGATCATGATTTCCTCCAGTTGCTCGTTGACCACGGATTCTTTCCAGAAATATCCCTGGCGATCCTGCACCCACTCGAAATAAGAAGTTGTCACGCCGCCGGCGTTGGCCAGAATGTCGGGAATGACGAAGACGCCTTTGTCGGTCAGAACATCGTCGGCGGCGGAGGTCGTGGGACCGTTCGCGCCTTCCGCCAGCACACGGCATTTCACGCGATCGACATTGCGCGATGTGATCACATTCTCCGTGGCCGCGGGAATCAGGATTTCGCATTCGGTGGTGAGCAACTCGGCCGGATCATAGCTTTCCGCGCCGGGGAAGCCGTGCACCGTGCCATTCTTCTGCCGATACTCGACCAGCGCGTTCAGGTCGATGCCATTTTTGTTGTAAAGGCCGCCGCCGACTTCGGCGATGCCGATGACCTTGTACCCTGCACCGTGCATAAGGTGAGCGGCGTTCGAGCCGACGTTGCCGAATCCTTGAACCACAACGCGGCTGCTCTCGCGCGACAGGCCGAGCTTCTTAATGGCTTCGTCACACACCACCATCACGCCGCGGCCGGTGGCCTCACGGCGCCCGCGGGAGCCTCCGATGTTGATCGGCTTTCCGGTCACGCACGCCGTGACCGTCTGGCGCATGTGCATGGAATAGGTATCCATCATCCAGGCCATGATTTGTTCGTTGGTGTTGACGTCGGGGGCGGGTACGTCCTTTTCCGGGCCGATGAATTCGATTAGTTCGGAGGTGTAGCGGCGCGTCATGCGCTCGATTTCACCCATCGACATTTTGTGCGGATCGCAGATCACGCCGCCTTTGGCTCCGCCGAAGGGAATGTTGACCACGGCACACTTCCAGGTCATCCAACTCGCGAGAGCGCGCACCTCGTCGAGCGTTACGTCGGGCGCGTAGCGGATCCCCCCTTTCGCCGGCCCGCGAGCGATCGAATGCTGGACGCGGAATCCAGTGAAGACCTCGAGATGGCCGTCATCCATTTGCACCGGAATGTAGACCGTGAGCTCGCGATTGGGATAACGCAAGACCCGCCACAGGCCGTCGTCGAGGTTGAGCTTCTGCGCGGCCAGGTCAAAACGCGCGCGCTGCGATTCCCAGGGATTGCTTTCTTTATCGACCTGCGGGGCGGTAATTACGGTGCTCATAAAGGATGTCTCCGGAATGATTGTGGTTCGGGGCTGGCCGTCGCCGGAAAAACCTTCGGGACGGGCAAACGTTCAGAGTATATGAGGGCAGAGGCAGGGAAGCAAGCGTTGGGGGTGTATCCGCAGGGTCAAATTTCTTGCCATTACTTTTTCTGGGAATCCTGAATCAGTACCAGGTCTGACGGCGAATCTCCCCGCACTAAAGCCAGGCTCCTGCCATCAGCCGCCCATTGATACGAGTAAATCTTCAGCCCCGTAAAGTTCGTCAACTGCCGGCCGGCACCTCCGTCGAGCGGTTGCACCCACAGATTGTCCACTCCCTTCTCGCGGATGGGATAGACAATCCCTTTGCCATCTGGGGTGAGGTGCAGCGTCCCGCGATGCCGGGGATCATACTCGAAGGTGCGCAACGTTTTTCCTGACTCGAGAGAGACAAGAACCATGTTCGGCTTCTGAGCTTTGAAATCGTAAGAGCCCAGGAGCGCCGTCTTCCCGTCGTGCGCAATGTCATAGCCCTCGGCATTTGCCGCATACTCACCGGAAATGCGTTCCGGATTGCCGCCATCGATGGGAACCTTCATGTAGGCGGCAGCGGTCGAGTCGAGGTAGAAGACCCACTTTCCATCGGGCGAGCACGCGGGGAACAGGTCGCGCTTGCCTTCTGTGATGCGGCGCAGGCCAGTGCCGTCGGCTTCACTCCGCCAGATGCTCACGCTCAGGGTTTTCGCCATTCCCCGCGCGAAGACGACGTGACCGTCGCTGCACCCGTTCGGCTGCATCGCATCCGAGTCCTTTTCATTAGCGATTTCACCCTTGATTTCACCGCCCTTCGCATCCACCACGCGAATCGACGGGTATTGTTCGGCCAGCAAGCGACCGTCGCTTGCCCACGAGACTGCGGCTATAGGATCTCCGGAAGGGATCTGCCTGACGTCGGAGTAGTCGGCTTTCTGGCCTGAGCTTACATAAATGTCGCGCAACGATTGCTGCATCACCGTTGCAATGGTTTTGCCATCGGAGGACACGCTCAGTGTTGCATAGTCATTGGTGTCGGCGGTGACGGGGCGAAGCTTACCCTCCGGATAACTGACCAATCCCACCTGCTGCCGGTTGAAATTCGTTTCCGCACTTTGCACGATTACCGCCAGCGCGCTCCCGTCGGGCAGCCAGGCGACCTTGTTGAAAAAAGTGAATGGGGGCTTGGAGATCGTCTTTTGCTTGCCGGTGTCCGGATCGACCCCAATCACGGCACCCAAGCTGTTGCCAGTCTGATCGATGACGGTGCCGCCAATGACCTTTCCGTCCGGGGACCATGCGGCATCGATTATCAAATGGGACATGGGTCCGCTGAAAATGTTTTTCTCGTCACTGCCGTCGGCGTTCGCGATCATCAGATAGAATTTGCCCGGATCCGGGTCGTTGGCGCGCAGGAAAACAAAGCGCTGCCCGTCCCGTGAAAAACTGGGATTCGTGTCGATATCTTTTACCAGCAACTGAGGCGCTCCGCCCAGCACGGGAATGCGGTAAAGATCGTATTCCTGCGATGCCGGGCCACTGGCCAATAACGTGTGGGAATAATAAATGTGGCTGCCGTCGGGCGAGAATCGCAGCGCGGAGTACGCCACATGCTGCGGCGGAATAATTTGCACGTTACTTTCGCTGGAGAGATGGCGCAGCCACAGCGACTCGTTGCCCTCGTTATTCAACACGTACGCTAGATAGTTTCCGTCGGGAGACATGGCGCCGATGATCGCATTGTGGGTGCCGCTGATTTTGCTGATCTTGATGCTCTCGAAAGGCTGACGCCGCTCCGCGAAAAACAAGCTGTAAACGCCGAATGAGGCCGCAGCTACCAGCAGCAGTACCACCAGAACGATCACTCCCAGGCCGGCCCGATGTTGCCGCGCCGCAGCCGCCAGCACCGAACCGCTGGACGTCTGCTCGCTACGCGCCATGGGCACACCGGCACTCGAAGCCCGGACTGAGCCAGACTCGTTTGCAGGTTCCCTGCCTGATTCCGTATCGCGCCGCAAGCGCTTCAGATCGCCGACCAGTTCCGTTGCCGATTGATAGCGAAGAGCGCGGTCTTTCTCCAGCAGCTTGCCAATCATGTCTTCCAGTCTCGGCGGAAAACTGGGATTCAACCGCAGCGGCGGAACGGGCGCTCGATTCAGAATGCCGTCGAAGATGGTGGCGGCTGTATCGCCTGCAAATGGCAAGGCCCCGGTCGCCATTTCGTACAGGACTGTACCGAACGAAAACAGATCGGTGCGGGAATCGAGGTCTTTGCCCTTTGCCTGCTCCGGCGACATATACGCGACTGTGCCCACCGCTGTGCCCGGGCTGGTGAGAAATTCATGGCTGTCGGCGATCGTGGCTGCAGTGAGGCCGCTGGAAACTTCTTTCGTTAGCGGCGCAACCTTGGCCAATCCGAAATCCAGGATTTTGGCGTGTCCGCGCTTCGTGACAAAAATGTTCGCGGGCTTGATGTCGCGGTGCACAATGCCCCCGGCGTGCGCGGCATCCAAGGCATCGGCGACCTCGATCGCCAACGAAAGCAAAGTCTCGGTTTCCAGCGGGCGGCCAGCGATGCGGTGCTTCAGCGTCACACCGTCCAGATACTCCATGACGATAAACGTGTAGCCGTCCTGCTCGTCAATCTCGTGGATCGTGCAAATGTTGGGATGATTGAGCGCCGATGCCGCTTTGGCTTCCCGCCGGAATCGGGCGAGGGATTGCGGATCCTTGGCAACATCGTCGGGCAGAAATTTCAACGCGACGAACCGGTCGAGTTTCGTGTCCTCGGCCTTGTAGACAACGCCCATGCCGCCGCCACCCAGCTTCTCAACAATGCGGTAGTGCGAAATGGTTTGGCCGATCATGGGAGGGTCCTAAGGCGATCTAATCTTAAGGATGCGGTGAAGGCGAGTCAAACCCCCGCGCGGGATTTTTCATGCCCATACCCCAGCAGATCCGACAGTTCCCGTTAGATCTTAAAATGCAGACTCGTTGTATATACCGAGTGCGATTGTATATAATGGAGTCATGCCGCTCAGTATCCGCAACTCCGAAGTCGAGCGCCTTGCCCGCGCGCTCTCTCGCCTGACGGGTGAAGGCCTCACCCAGACGATCTTGCAAGCTCTGCGCGAACGCCACCAGCGTGTGCGCGCAGCCCGTCAGCAGGAACAACTGATGGAGGACCTGACCGCCATCGCCCGCCATTCTGCCGCCCTTCCCGAGTTAGATCGCCGCAGCCCGGATGAGATTATTGGCTACGACGAGCACGGGCTGCCGAAATAAATGGTCATCGACACCTCAGCTCTTGTGGCTATTCTGCGACAAGAGTCTGGAGCCGAAAGCCTGTTGACCCGATTGACTGCCGCCGGCTCGCGGCGAATCTCTGCTGCAAGTCTTCTGGAAACCGCAATCGTTCTCGAGAGTAAGTCCGGAGAAAGGGGCAGCGAGCAATTGGACTTGTTCCTGGCGCGCGCTCAGATCGAGCTTGAACCGGTGACTGCCGAGCAAATACGAATCGCGCGCAAAGCTTGGCGGCGGTACGGAAAGGGCAGCGGCCACGCCGCTAGGCTGAATTTTGGAGATTGCTTCAGCTACGCGCTCGCCCGCAGCTTAGGAGAAGAACTGCTTTACAAGGGCGCAGATTTTGCCCATACCGATATTGCAAGCACGGGCGACTAGCGCTTCGCGGGCCCCAAATTAATTTCCAACCCCTCCGACGCTGCCCGCACCTTCGGATAATAATTGCGCGCCTCGTGCACGACCTTGTCGATGACCGCGTCGGTGTGCTCGGGATCGTGATGGAATAACACCAGCTCTTTGGCGCCGCTCTCCATTACCACGTTCACGGCTTCGCGCCAGTGGCTGTGCCCCCAGCCGCGGCGGCGGGCTGCGTATTCTTCGGGAAGGTACTGGGCGTCATAAATGAGAATGTCTGCGCCTTCGGCGAGCTTCCGCACGGCCTTGTCGAACACGGCGTCTCCCGGTTCATTGTCGGTAGCGTAGACGAGGATTCCATCTTTGGTTTCAAGGCGGAACCCCATGCATCCCTGCGGATGATTGAGCCACGCGGTCTGCATTTCCACGCCGTCTTCGATGGTGATGCGTCCGTTGTCGATGTCGTAGAAATCGCGGCGGGCCTGCATCTGGCCGATGTCGACCGGAAAATAGGGCGCGGCCATCTGATCGGCCAGGACTTGCTTTAGGCTGCGGGTCCGGCTGGAGCACTGGAACAGGAAGCGGTTCTCCGGGTTGGCGTAAAGGGGACGGAAGAATGGCATCCCCTGAATGTGATCCCAATGAAAATGCGACACGAAGACGTGCGCCGTGAAAGGCTTCTCGCCGAACTCGCTTTGTAGTTGCTGGCCAAGAACGCGGAATCCTGTGCCGCAGTCAAAGATGTAGATGCTCTCCCCGAGGCGTACCTCGACGCAGGAGGTATTGCCCCCGTAACGCATATTCTCGGGTTGTGGGGTTGGCGTGGAGCCGCGCACGCCCCAGAACTTAATCCGCATAAGTTGTGAACTGCCCAGGGCCCAGCTGCTTGTTATGTTTACATCTTCCGATGGCGGCCTGCCAACGTCAATTGCCGGAATGGTTCACAAGTTACTATTTCGCCCGTTA